>Ga0062383_10000073_pt1 | contig 24942 bp, 16 predicted proteins | sample DOMMetBare3Fresh_FD_59508 | JGI IMG/M metagenome (GOLD analysis project Ga0062383, IMG submission 59508) | Wetland sediment microbial communities from St. Louis River estuary, USA, under dissolved organic matter induced mercury methylation -... | ecosystem: Environmental > Aquatic > Freshwater... | reverse complement strand
ACCAAAGGATATAACTGGGAGTAACCGGATAGGGGGCTCTAACCGACTACCCCCCTTAAATTTAATTAACCAAGTTAGCAATTTTTCCGAATTAATTTCACAGTTTAAGGATGACTTTATTCCGCTGCTTGAAACGTGTACGGGCTTACAGATAACTGACCAAACTCCAAGAAAAATGATTGTTTGGCCAGCACCAAACACAAAGAATTCAGCATCAAAAGCGCATGAAGTTGAGCTTAACAATGCAGGCATTAGTGTCCTAGAATACCACTATGAGGGCAAGAATCCACTATTTGAACGTTTTTTGGCACCATAAGGGCCATCTACAAAGCACCTGGCGAAAAAATATCAACAACTTATTTATGACGTGCCTGAAACACCCCAGGAACACCGCTCCCCAGATCGTTTTGAATCAGAGGACTGCGCCAAAATCGGCAAGGGCCTAACAAAAATTTTTAAAACAGAAAAGCAAATGATCGCAGAGAAAATCATTTAGCGAGAATTCAGACATGAACATCTATTTCAACCACGGCAAAGAAAGTGGCCCTTGGGGCACAAAGATTGGCGCCTTGGCCGCGATTGCGCGACAGAAGGGTTTCAGCATTGAAAGCCCCGACTACTCCGGGCAGCCAGATCCGGATGCCCGCGTAGAACAATTACTGAATCTGCGGCTGCCTGCCTCTAACCGTACCGTACTCGTCGGTTCCAGCATGGGTGGATATGTCGCCACCGTTGCCTCGCAGATCATAAACCCGGTCGGGCTTTTCCTTATGGCTCCGGCATTTTACCTGCCGGGATACAAGGAACAGAGTCCCGCCCCCCATGCCAGGAAAACAGTAATTATCCACGGCCTCAAGGACGAAGTTGTCCCGGTTGAAAACTCGATCCGTTTTGCCGGTGAGCACGGTACGGAACTGCACCTGATTGACGGTGACCACGGCCTTAATGCCCAATTACCAAAGATAGAAATGCTTTTTGATCTGTTTCTGGATGATGTGCTTGAGCTGAGTGATCTTCCGAAAACAGTGACATGGAAAAAAATAACTCAGAAATTTGAACCGGAATACTATTGGGTTCAAACAGAATGGCGACAAGTAATATCAAACGGTTATGCCAATTACAGAAACGAGTCAGAACGAAGAGCTGTTGTATTACTTTTTATTGCGCTCACCGAGTTTTGTTATGACTTTATGTCTGAATTTTCCGGATATAACTGTCGGGAAAAAGAGCCTCATGACATTGCCAATCTCCTCGATCTTCCAAAACAGGAACTCGATCATTTGCTTGCCGATTATGTAGCAAGACATGGCAACGAATCTTCAGAAGCACCGACAATCCAAATGGCACTGGAAGAATTTTCCTTTCCCCTACTGCTGAAGTGCTACGGCGATATCGATGGGATAACGGAATCAATTTATAACTACTCCTCAGACCCGGTCTGCTTTGATGACGATATCAATGAGTATCTTATGGATCCTGACAACCCCGAAGAAGATGCTGATGACAACAAAATGGACAGCAATGATTCTGATGCAGAAGCGCTGGTAAAAACCAAAGCATGCAAATGGATCAGTGCCTGGTTGAAACTAAAATTGGAGGGTAGCAACAGCATAGTATGACGGTCTGGATGTAAATGAGATACGCAATCGGTGATATTCATGGCGGTGTAAAGACACTTAAGGCGCTGCTCGTTCTACTCAATCTACGTCAAAGTGATCGTCTCTTCACATTGGGTGATTATGTGGATCGAGGCCCTGACAGCAAGGGAGTGCTCGACACCATTTTGGGGCTGAAGCAATCTGGCTATGAGGTAATCCCACTATGCGGAAACCACGATGACATGATGCTCAGTGCGATCACGGATGAAACAGACGATTTCGCCAGATCCTGGTTTGGCGATTGGGGCGAGAGCTTCGGTATTAGCACCCCCAAAGAAGTGCCTGAAAAATATGTAACCTTTCTAAAGTCACTTCCACTGATGGCTGTAGAACCGGACTATGTATTGGTTCATGCAGGGTTGGCATTTAATGCCCCCCATCCGATTGATGACTCACGATCAAATCACATGTTGTGGCAGGAAGATGGGACACCTGACAGGCGAAACCTCGGTGGAAGAATTGTGGTAACGGGACACCTTGTCACTCCGCTCTCGGCAATCAGGCGTTCATTGAACTCCGATCGTATCTACCTTGATAATGGAGCATACACAGGGGAGTTGCCTGAGTTGGGAAACCTTGTGGCGCTTAACCTCGATACAAAAGAATTGATTCTTCAGCCGTGGATGGATTGAATCGCAACCATCTGCCTGTCCAAAAAACGGGAGTATTATAATATGAACATATTGTTGTATGAGGTTGCTCGCCGGGAAACATTCAGTCCGCCGGTAGTAGCCTGACAACAGCTACAGATTAATACAGCTTGCGAGGTAAGAGCCATGCCCCCTCTGGTTGGAATATATTTTGTCATCAAAGGCCATGTACTGCACGACTCCGCTACACTTGAGAATGCGGAAGCCTATGGAGATGCGCTCCAGCATGGCGGCCATGACGACTTCCACGTAGCATTATCCCCCCAATCGCCAATTGAGCGCCTGTTCAAATCCGTGCCGTACGATTATTTTCCCAGAGGGCGCGTCGTATATTTCCGGCAAACTGATACGTTCCGGCTCTACTTCGACAAATGCCTTGATGAAGCAACCATTCAGCAGGTTATCCAAATGTTCGGCCTGACAGGCATGGAGATAGAACTGCTCCCCGACGAGCACTACAAATGCGCTGGCTGTAATCGCCATTACCTCATCTAACCACAAAATATCGTCCCCGCACCCTCCCCTTGACACCATATCTTGTACGGTGCATAATCTTTCCTCGATCGTATTGCAAGGAGATTTGCCGCTATGGAACTAGCTGATTCTACTGAAAATGACACCATCCCCCCCTTTGTTCACCTCCATCTTCATACCCAGTACTCACTGCTCGACGGCGCCAACCGGCTGGAAGATCTGGTTGGCAAGGCCAAGAAACACTCCATGCCGGCCATGGCCATTACCGACCATGGCAACATGTTCGGAGCAGTGGAATTTTACAGCAAATGCAAGAAAGCCGGTATCAAACCGATTATCGGCTGTGAACTGTATATTGCGCCCGATTCACGCTTTTCCAAGGATTCCAAAGGGATCTCCGATGCGGCCTATCATATCATCCTGCTGTGCGAAAACCTGGAGGGGTACCGCAACCTGTCGTACCTCACCTCGGCCGGATACAAGGAAGGTTTTTACTACCGCCCCCGCATCGACCGGGAACTGCTGGCCAAACATTCCGAAGGACTGATCGCCCTCTCCGCCTGCCTGAAGGGGGAAGTCGCCATGCAGTGCGGCCGCGGCCGCATGGAAGAAGCGCTGGAGACTGCCCGCTGGTACGCCGAACAGTTCAAGGATCGCTACTATATCGAACTCCAGGAAAACACCCTGCCGGAACAGGATGTGGTCAACAAGCGCCTGATGGAGGTTGCCGGTGAGCTGAACCTGCCGCTGGTGGCGACCAACGACTGCCATTACCTCAACCGTGAAGATGCCCGCGCCCACGAGGTGCTGCTCTGCATCCAGACCGGCAAGACCATGAGCGACGCCACCCACATGCGCTTTTCCGCCGATGAGTTCTACGTCAAGACTCCGGAAGAGATGGCAGCAGCCTTCTCCTACGCGCCGGAAGCGATTGCCAATACGGTCGCCATTGCCGAGCGCTGCAACCTGGAACTGCCGCTGGACAAGGAATATTTCTTCCCCCACTTTGAGCCGCCGGCAGGGAAGAACCACGACGACATGCTGCGGGATGTGGCCCACGAGGGGTTGAAAGAGCGGATGGTCACCATTCTGGCCAAGTATCCCGACATGACCCAGGAGCAGCAGCAGGGGTATTTCGACCGGCTGGAGATCGAACTGAATTGCATCTGCGAGATGAAATTCCCGGCCTATTTCCTGATCGTGTCCGACTTTATCACCTGGGCCAAGAATCAAGGGATTCCGGTCGGACCGGGTCGTGGTTCGGCGGCCGGTTCGCTGGTCGCCTATGCCACCAAGATTACCGATCTCGATCCCCTCCCCTACAACCTGCTGTTCGAACGTTTCCTCAACCCGGAACGTATCTCCATGCCTGATATCGACGTCGACTTCTGTCAGGATCGCCGCTCCGAGGTGATCGACTACATGGTCGACAAGTACGGTCGTGACCGGGTCTGCCAGATCATTACCTTCGGGACCATGGGGGCCAAGGCGGTGGTGCGGGATGTGGGACGCGCCCTGAATATCCCCTACGGCGATGTGGACCGGATCGCCAAGCTGATCCCCGACGATCTGAAGATGACCCTCTCCAAGGCGCTGCAGCAGGAGCCGCAACTGAACCAGATGGCAGGCGAAGATTCCCAGGTCAGGGACCTGCTCGATACGGCGCTCTGCCTGGAAGGGCTGACCCGCCACGCCTCGACCCATGCCGCGGCGGTGGTGGTGGCACCGAAACAGCTGGAGGAATTCCTGCCGCTGTACAAGGACCAGAAGACCGGTTCCATCAACACCCAGTATTCCATGAAGTACGTGGAGCAGGTCGGCCTGGTCAAGTTCGACTTCCTGGGACTGAAAAACCTGACGGTGATCCAGAATGCGGTCAACCTGATCCGCCAGGGGAAAGATCCTTCCTTTGATATCACCATCCTGCGGGACGATGATCCGGCCAGTTACGAGCTGATCTCCAGCGGCAACACCACCGGCGTATTCCAGCTGGAGTCGAGCGGCATGAAGGAAATGCTGATGAAGCTCAAACCTTCCTGTTTCGAGGACATCATCGCCGCCTGCGCCCTCTACCGTCCCGGTCCGCTGGGCTGCGGCATGGTGGACGACTTCATCGAACGTAAGCATGGCCGCCAGAAAGTCGTCTACGACCTGCCGCAACTGGAACCGATCCTGAAAGACACCTACGGCGTCATTGTCTACCAGGAGCAGGTCATGCAGATTTCACGTACCCTGGCCGGCTATTCCCTGGGACGAGCCGACCTGCTGCGCCGCGCCATGGGTAAAAAAGATGCCAGCGTCATGGCCAAGGAAAAGGTGCCGTTTCTGGATGGCGCCAAGGAGCAGGGAATCGACCCCAAAAAGGCGGAGGCGATTTTCGACCAGATGGCCAAGTTTGCCGAATACGGTTTCAACAAGTCCCATTCGGCGGCCTATGCCTTGATCGCCTACCAGACAGCCTGGCTGAAAGCCCATTATCCGGTGGAGTTCATGGCGGCCTTGCTTTCCTGCGACATGGACAGCACCGACAAGGTGATCAAAAACATCAGCGACTGCCGTGAACAGGGGATCGAGGTATTGCCCCCCGACATCAACAAGTCGGGACTCTCCTTTACGGTGGTGGACAAATCGATGCGTTTCGGACTCGGCGCCGTCAAAGGGGTCGGTACCGGAGCGGTGGAGGCGATTCTGGAGGCGCGCCAAAACGGTCTGTTCCGCGATATTTTTGAACTGTGCGAACAGGTTGACCTGCGGCGCTGCAACAAGAAGACCCTGGAAGCGCTGATCAAATGCGGCGCCTTCGACTCCACCAACGCCACCCGCGCCGCCTTGATGACCGGCCTGGAACAGGCAATGGGGTACGGCCAGAAATTGCAGGAAGAAAAGGCGAGCAGCCAGGTTTCCCTGTTCGGCCTGGACGAGGTGGTCACCTCCCGAGGTGGAGGGGGAATGAAACTCCCCCCGATCCCGGAATGGCACGACAAGGAAAAACTTGCCTTTGAAAAGGAAGCGCTCGGCTTCCTGATCACCGGGCATCCGCTCGACCGCTATATCGATGACATCCGGCGTTTGAGCAGCTGTTCCATCAGCCAGCTATCGGAACAGCCCAACGGGAGCGAGGTGCGGATCTGCGGCATCGTTTCGTCCCTGAAAGAGATCATCACCAAAAAAGGGCTGGGCGACCGGATGGGGTTTGCCGCGGTTGAGGATTTAAGCGGCACCATTGAAGTGACCGTTTTTTCCGACATCTATGCCGATGCCGCCCCGTTGTTGAAGTCCGACGATCCGTTGCTGATCGTCGGCAAACTGGAAAACGATGAGAAGGGAACCAAGATCCTGGTACAAGGAGCCAAAGAGGGGGGGAGCGAATGGCAGAAGAGAAACCGCGGTCCGGCCGGGAGCATCCAGCTGCTGACCGAGGCGCGCTGCCAGACCACCAAGAAGGTGGTGCTCAACCTGCAGGTCGATGAAATGCCGGCTGAACGGATGGATGCGCTCAAGTGCATCCTGGAACGCCACGGCGGATCCACACCGACCTTCCTCAACTTCATGCTGCCATCACGGGGGGCAGCCACCATGCAATTACCGCAAAATTTCTATGTGCTTCCCAATGATGAATTAAAACTGGAAGTGGAACAACTCTTCGGCTATAATGCCGCGTCTTTTGAGTGAGGCTAAAAAATACCATCCACCACCGCGGCAAGAAAGAGGAAAGAAAACGCATCACTGAGGGGTAGCTACCGGGCTTATCCAGCCGGCCTGTTCCGGACGGCCATTTATCCTTGATAAATTATCCGTTGATTTTCGATCTTTCGCCACTGCTGGTAAAAAAGAATGAGGTGTTACTATGGCATCCCCGTTTCATCTGGAATTTGAAAAACCGATCGTCGAACTGGAACAGAAGATCGATGAGCTGAATGCCCTGGCTCAACAGGGGCTCAATATCGGCGATGATGTGGCCAAACTGGAAGGGCACGTGGAACAGATGCGCGCCGATATTTTTTCCAATCTCTCCCGCTGGCAGACCGCCCAGGTCGCCCGTCACATCAACCGCCCCTTTACCCTCGACTACATCAACCATATCTTTAGCGACTTCACCGAACTGCACGGCGACCGCAACTTTGGCGATGACCATGCCATCGTCGGTGGCCTGGCCCGCTTTGACGGCCAGCCGGTGATGGTGATCGGACACCAGAAAGGGCGCGACACCAAGGAGAAGGTATTCCGCAATTTCGGCATGCCGAATCCGGAAGGGTACCGCAAGGCATTGCGCCTGATGCAGATGGCAGAGCAGTTCAAACTCCCGGTGATTACCTTTGTGGACACCCCCGGCGCCTTTCCCGGCATCGGCGCCGAAGAACGTGGCCAGGCCGAAGCGATTGCCCGCAACCTGCGGGAAATGGCCAGCCTGCGTACCCCGATCATCGTCTGCATTACCGGCGAAGGCGGTTCGGGCGGTGCGCTGGCGATTGCCGTCGGCGATCGCATCCTGATGCTGGAACATTCGGTCTACGCCGTTATCTCTCCCGAAGGGTGCGCTGCAATTCTCTGGTCGGACGGAACCAAAGGGGAGCAGGCTGCCGAAGCGTTGAAACCGACCGCCCGCGACATCATCAAGCTCGGCGTAATCGACGAGATCGTGAAAGAACCGATCGGTGGCGCCCACCGCGACCACCTTGCCATGGCCGTAACATTGAAAGCGGCTATCAAGCGCAACCTGGACGAACTGGTCAAGTTTTCAGGAGAAGAACTGGTGGCAGGACGTTACAACAAGTTCAGAGCCATGACCCGCTGCCTGGAGTAAAAAAACATTTGCCACAGAGGCACAGAGACAAGAAACATAATGGGTTGCACAACAATTTTGTGCAATTCTCATCATCAGATCGGTTTCTCAATTATTTTCAGAAAACTCTGTGAACTCCTCTGCGTCTCCGTGCCTCTGTGGCCCGACTGCCGTTTTTGAGTTACGAATCCAGCAATTCCCTGACCTTGCGCAAAAGATCCAGCGGTTGAACAGGCTTGATCATCAACTCGATTGCTTCTTCCGAGACTCCTCGATTTTTTATGAAATCGGCACTGTAACCACTGGCATACAGGATTTTGACCCCCGGTTGCAGTGCACGGATCTCCCGGCCAGCCTCAATCCCGTTTTTCTTCGGCATGATCACATCCATCAGAACCAGGCGGATCTGCTCACGGTTGGCGGCGAACTTTTCCACCACTTCCTCCCCATCCTGTGCCAGAATCACCCGATACCCGAAACGGGTCAGCACCGATCCCACCAGTTTTTGGATATGGACATCATCCTCTGCCAGGAGAATGGTTTCACTCCCTCCCCTCGGCATGGTCACCCCTGGCTTCACCGTCTGCACACCCCGATCCGACTCACTGAGCGGAATATGGATCCTGAAGGTCGTCCCCTTACCCGGCTCACTGTAGACATTGATAAAACCGTTGTGCTGCTTGATGATGCCGTAGACGATCGCCATACCGAGTCCGGTCCCTTTGCCAACCTCTTTGGTGGTAAAAAACGGTTCGAAGATTTTGCGGCAGGTTTCCTGATCCATCCCGATGCCGGTGTCCGACACCGCGATCCAGGCATAGCGCCCCGGCTCGCCATACCCGGAGACATGCTTCAGAGGCGCTTCAATCTCCCGCAGGCCGGTCTCGATCGACAACAGGCCACCGTGCGGCATGGCATCACGGGCGTTGGTCGCCAGATTGATCAGCACCTGTTCAATCTGGGCACTGTCCACCAGCACCGGTAATTCCAGCTCGCCGGGATGGGACGTCAACTTGACATCTTCGCCGATCACCCGCAGTAAAAATTTCTGCACATGCTGCACAATCTTATTAAGATCTACCAAGGCAGGCGCCATGACCTGCTTGCGGCTGAAGGCCAGCAGTCCCCTGGTCACCAGCACCGCCCGCTCCGAGGCATCAATGATCTGTTCCAGATACTCGTGTTGTTTTTCACTCATCTGCGTGTCCATGGTCAGCAGATTGCCATACCCGATGATGACCGTCAGAATGTTGTTGAAATCATGGGCCACTCCACCGGCCAACTGCCCGATTGCTTCCATTTTCTGAGCCTGGCGCAGCAATTCTTCGGTTTTCCTGTTTTCAGCAATGCGCCGTTGCACCTCCTGCTCCAGAAACGCATTTTTATCCCGCAGAAAATCGGCCACTGCTTTCAGGTTGAGATGAGTGCGGATACGGGCCATGACGATCGAGGGACTGACCGGCTTGGAGATGTAGTCAGCCGCACCCAAAGCCAATCCCTGTTGTTCATCTTCCGTATCGTTGAGAGCGGTAAGAAAAATAACCGGGATATCACGGGTTTTGGCATCCGCCTTGAGTTGCCGACAGACTTCGTAGCCATCCATGCCGGGCATCATGATGTCAAGCAGAATCAGGTCTGGCTGCTGCTCCGACCGGGCGATCGTGAGCGCATGCTCGCCATTGTTGGCAACCTTGACTTTATAGTCGTCCTTCAGCAGTTCATTCATGTACGCCAGATTGTCAGGAGTATCATCAACCACCAGCACAACCGGCTGTTCATTTTTTTTCATCGCAAACCTCATAATTATGGCTATTCATCAGTGTGACAAGTCCGGTCAATGCCGCCTCGAAATCAAAAGCGTGAATTGCTGCGGAGATCTCCGGGAACTGCTGCGGAAACACCGCACAGAGCAGATCCCGGTTGGCCTCGAACAACGTCACTGTCTCGGCGTCATCATCCTTGAGCAGCTCCACCAGGTCGCGCAGGAGACACTCCAGTTCCCCGTCATCCACCATCACCGGCCGGGGAGTTGACAGCGGGGGAAGTTTTGCCGCCAGAGCAGCCATCACCTCATGCAACGCCTCCCCAAACGGCACCAACAGAGCAGCCAGCGATTCGTGGCTACGACCTTCCCGCACCCCCTGCTCCAGTTCAACTGCCCGTGACTGCAGGCGGGTTGCCCCCAGGGTACCGGAGAGACCTTTGACCGTGTGAATCAGGCGTTGCGCACTCTCCCGGTCATTGTCATGCAGAGCACCAACGATTTTGTCTGCCGCATCCCGATATCCGGCCAGAAATTTCCGTAACAGTGAAAGATAATGCGCTTTCTTCCCCGCTACCCGCCTCAATCCAAGCAGCATGTCAACTCCGGCAATCTCCCGGGGAAGTTCAACGTCTGGAGCTGTTCCCTGCTGGCTCACCGGCAGAGGTGATACAACAGACTGTTGCGGCTTGATCCACTGCAGCAGCGTTGACCAGAGCTGGGAAGGATCGATCGGTTTGGCCAGATGATCGCTCATGCCGGCCGCCAGACAGTCGGCCCGATCCTGCTGCCGGGCATTGGCCGTCATGGCCACCACAGGCAGTTGCGACCAGAGCGGGTTTTTTCGAATCTCGATCGTGGCTGTCAGACCATCCATCACTGGCATCTGGATATCCATCAGCACCAGCTGATAGTCGTTGCGCCCCAGCTTTTCCAAGGCGAGTTCACCGTTATCCGCCGTATCCACCGACAGTCCCGCATCGCTCAGCAGCTCACGCGCAACCTGCTGATTGATCTCGTTATCCTCAACCAGCAGGATACGGGCGCCCCTGATCTCGGCCAGTTTTTCCTCCAGTGCCGAAGCAGTCTGATCAACCACACACGGCTTATATTCCCCCCGCAGAGTACGTATGGCAGCATCAAACAGCATGGAAGGGGTCACCGGCTTGACCAGAATCTCTGCCACCCCGCACCCCTGATCAAGCTGACTCAGCAACTCATCACGGTCAAAGGCGGTAACCATGATGATATGCGGTTGTGGATCACCCCCCAGCGCCCTGATACGCCGGGCCGTTTCAAGACCGTCAAGTTCCGGCATCTGCCAGTCAAGATAGATGATCCTGACAGGTTGCCCCAGGTTGACACCCCGTTGCACCTCCTGCAGCGCCTGCACTCCCGAAGCGGCTACCGTAACATCAAAGGTCATGGATTGCAGCATGTCATTCAGCACAAGCCGCACATTCTGATTGTCATCAACCACCAGAACACGGCAACCACGCAGGTCAGGCGACGGCAGCAGGGAACACTTTGGTTCGCCGGCGATGCCAACCCGCACGGTGAACCAGAAGGTGCTTCCAGCGCCGGCACGGCTCTCGACACCGACCTCTCCTCCCATCAGCTCTGCCAGCCGCCGGGAGATTGCCAAACCGAGTCCCGTGCCGCCATATTTGCGGGTGGTGGACATATCAGCCTGCTGAAAGCTGAGGAACAGCCGTTGTTGCTGTTCCTCGCTCAGCCCGATCCCCGTGTCCCGTACGGAAAAATAGAGCACCGCAGCCTGGGAGGTGCATTCCTTGACCCGCGCAGATATGCAGATTTCCCCCTGTTCCGTGAATTTGACGGCATTGGCAACGTAATTGAGCAGGATCTGTCCGATGCGCAACGGGTCACCGACCAGCGAGAGCGGAACGTCCGCTGCAATATCGAAAAAGATTTCCAACCCCTTCCCTTCCGCCTTTTCATTCAGGAACAGAGCCACGTTACCCAGGATCTGTTCCAGCTCAAACTCAGTCTGCTCAATGGTGATTTTGCCCGACTCTATTTTTGAGAAATCGAGGATGTCATTGATCACACCGAGCAGATGCTGTCCCGAAGCCTGAAGCTTGCTAATATAATCGTACTGTCGGGGAGTCGGGTCGGTTTTGAGCAACAGGTGTGACATGCCTATGATGGCGTTCAACGGGGTGCGGATTTCATGACTCATGTTGGCCAGGAAAAGGCTCTTGGCCTGGGTGGCAGATTCGGCGGCAATGCGGCGGATGCGCTCGCGCAGGGTTTGAATGCCATAGGCCAGATTGTTCGACAGTTCCTCCAGCAACCTGACCTCGTCAAGGCTGAAAGCATCGGGCTCAGCCGAGTATATGGTCAGAGCACCCTGCAAGGCTGACCCACTGATCACCGGCAAGGCGATTGATGACTGAAAACCACGCTTTACCGCTTCCTCGCGCCAGGGGGCCATACGCGGATTGCTGAGACAATCTGAGTTGACCTGGGTGATGCCGGTTCGGATGGCTGTTCCGGTTGGACCGTGACCATTCTCAGAGCGGTCACTCCAGGAGATCTGAATATTTTGCAGATAGCCATCCTCGTACCCCCACTGCGCCACCGGACGCACTGACTGTTGCGGATCATGATCTGCCAGCCCAACCCAGGCCAGGCGATAACCGCCCGATTCACAGATCAGGCGACAGATTTCCTGCAGCAGCCATCCCTCGTTTTCTGCCTGGAACAGGGCGATATTACAGTCGGTAAGCAGACGTAACGCTCTGGCGGTTTTCTTGATCTCCTGCTCCGTACGCTTGGCTTCCGTGATATCGACAAAAAACCAGATCCTCCCCAGATTTTCTCCCTTGGCGCTGATCAGGGGAGCCGAGTAGCGATCAAAACAACGCCCATCACGAAACTCGATTTCATCATGACTCTTATCGTCCTTATGTTGATACAAATAGGCAACCTTGCGACTGAATTCCTCCGGATCCCGCAATTGCAGCAGAGCGAATTCAAGCATTTTGGCATCATCCTGCTGATCAAGCAGTTCCGGCGGCAGCTTCCATAACCTGGCAAACCGTTTATTGGAATAGGTGATCTTGCCGCCATGATCCACAATCAGTATCCCGGCAATCGAGGTTTCCGATTGGGCTTCCAACAGCATCGACTTGTAGGCGGACGCCTCGGCTACCTGACGCCGATTGACCACATCCACCAGGCGCCGGACAATCGCCTCCAGCAAGGCACGCTCTTCGGAAAAAAACGCCCCTTCATCCTCCGGCGGCTGTTCGCTCAGATACACCACCGACAGACGAATGGAGTCACCCTGCTGGGTTACGGCTTCAGCGGTTTGCATCCAGGGCGTTTCCCTGAAACCGGGAGTCATGAAGCAGGTAGCGCCATATCCCAGACAAACGGCACAGCTATCCGGATACTGCCAACCAGCGCCGATCCGTTCCGTAACCGACTGGAGCTGCTGATCAAGCACCGCATCAACCTCTTCGGTCAAGGCGAATATTTCGTAGAGGCAGCGCTGCTCCTTGACCCGTTCACGCAGCAGACGCCGCTCATTTTTCAGGGTGCGCTGTGCCTGTTCCAACTCTGCTGTTCTGTCCCGCACCTGCTGCTCGATACTGTTACGGGTCTCGATCAGCGATTTTTCGGTTTGTTTGAGTTCCCGGAAGACAACACTGAACGGATCCCTGATGCCGGTGACAAAGATGGCACGATAGATCAGGTAAAAGGAGGCCAGCTTGAAGAAGTGTCCCGCCATGTTGGCGTAGTCATAGACACCGATGTAGGCGGTAAAAGCAAATTCGGCACAGACGGCGAAGAGCGCCGAAACGATCAACAGCTGGTAGGTGGAGTTGGTAAAGGCACTGCGGATTTTTCGTAACAATCCGATTGAAACCAGGATACAAGCCACAATCACGTATTCACTGACGACCTTGAACGGCGTAAGTCCGCTACCTTCCCGGTAACATTCCGGGAAGAAACCGCTGAATACGGTTCCGAGCAGCAGCACGGTGATCACCGTATAACCGGCGACAATACGGGAAACGCGCATTTTTTTATGATGGAGCAGCGGCGCCGCCATCAGCGTCATTCCCTGGAGTGAACGGGCGGCGATCCAGAGCTGGGTCGGCAGGTTGGCACCGTAACCGGCAAAGATGTTCATCCCCTTGAAGGAGAGCGTATGGATCAGGTCGATACAGGCACAGGCAGCGTATCCCAGTCCGATCACCTTCAGGTAGCTATTTTCCATCACCGTGCGGGAATTCCAGACCAGCAGCGAGATCGTGAATGCAATCGAAATGGTGAGCAGTTCCACTAACGAGTGAAACAGGAGGTAGCTGTAGCCGCGGATCAGCGAGAGAGTTATCACAACCAGAGTGATTGCCCCCCAATAGAGAACGTAGTTCGTCGATCCACCTTTACGTGCCATCAGATCAACGGCAGCCTGCTGCGGCTGTTCGGTATTCATCGGAGGCCTCGAATCATACAGTTGCTTATTATATATATGATTAACTATAGCAGACAACAGCCTGACTGCAATCCACGACACCCTACGAATGGTTCACAGACCATTGGTGCTCACGCAAAAAAAAAGCGAAGCAGATATATTCTGCTTCGCTGGTTAATCGTTGTATCAAAGGGAGCTTACCCCTTCCACCCCTTGGCGCCCCGCCCGATGGCAACCGCACCGGTACGGACCAGTTCCTTGAGTCCCAGCGGACGCAGAAGTTCAAGAATGGCATCGATTTTAACCGGATTACCGGTCGCCTCGATGGTGTACGATTTGGGGGTCACATCGATGATCTTGGCCCGGAAGATATCGACTATGCGCAATACTTCCGCACGGCTCTCATCCTCGGCCGTTACCTTGATCAGCGCCATTTCCCGCTCGACACCGCTGCCATCATCGGTAAAGTCGATCACCTTGATAACATCAATCAGCTTGTTCAGCTGTTTGGTAACCTGTTCCAGTATCTGCTCATCCCCTCTGGTCACAATGGTCATGCGTGACATGCCGTCTTCATTGGTCGGGGCAACGGAAAGCGAATCAATATTGAAACCGCGTCCCGAGAAGAGGGACGATATTCTTGAGAGTACGCCAAATTCGTTTTCTACCAGTACTGATATTGTATGTTGCATGTATAAGCCTCCAATAAAACCGTTTAGCCACAGAGCTCACAGAGAATTCAGAGGGAATTTAACATCAAGTAACATTAAATTAAGTCCCGGATTGTTCTTTTGTGATCTTCGTGGTTACTATCTGTGTATTTTCTCTGTGTCCTCTGTGGCAAATAGCTGTTACGCGTTCAAGACCATTTCGTTCAGCGATGCCCCGGCCGGAACCATCGGCAGTACTTTCTCTTCACGGGCAATCTTGAACTCCATGATAACCGGACCCGGCTCCTGGAAGGCTGCCTTGATGACTGACTCGACCTCATCCGGCTTGGAAGTGCTGAATCCCTTTGCTCCGTAGGCATCGGCCAGTTTGACGAAATCAATCGGCAGCTCCATGCAGGTACTGGAATAGCGTTTATCAAAGAAAAGTTCCTGCCATTGCCGAACCATGCCAAGAAAGTTGTTGTTGAGAATCACGATCTTGACCGGCAGACGATTTTGCACCAGCGTGGCAATTTCCTGGATATTCATCTGCACACCACCATCGCCGCAAATGGTGATTACCTGGCGATCGGGGAACGCCGCCTGGGCGCCCATGGCTGCCGGCAGGCCGTATCCCATGGTGCCGAGACCACCCGAGGTCAACAAGGTGCGCGGTTTGTTGAACTGGAAAAACTGGGCCGTCCACATCTGGTGCTGCCCCACGTCGGTGGAGATGATGGCATCGTCATCCGACAGTTCGCGCAACTTTTGAATCACAAACTGCGGCTTGATTACGGTGGTGCTGTTCTTGTAGGCAATCGGGTGCTTTGCTTTCCAGCCGCTGATTTCTTCATGCCAGGGAGCAAGAGCAGTTCTGAATGCTTCCGTCTTCTCCTTAAGCTTGGCCACCTGCTTGTTCATGGCAGTCAGCACATCTTTAACATCGCCGACGATCGGCAGGTCAACCCGCACATTTTTCTTGATCGAGGTCGGATCGACATCAATATGAATAATTTTGGCGTGGGGCGCAAAGGTTGCCAATTTACCGGTGACCCGGTCATCAAAGCGAGCGCCGATGGCAATGATCAGATCCGAATTGGTCATAGCCATATTGGCACAATAGGCGCCATGCATGCCGAGCATACCAAGGGAATTGGGATCATTTTCAGGAAAAGAGCCAAGCCCCATCAGAGTGGTGGTAACCGGCACCGTCAGCGACCGGCCAAGCTGGGTCAATTCCTGCGACGCATTTGAAAGTACCACTCCCCCCCCGACATACATAACCGGACGGCTCGATTCCAGTATCATGGCAACCGCTTTTTCGATCTGCTTGGGATGCCCGGCAGTGGTCGGTTTGTAGCTGCGAATCTCGACCGTATCCGGGTAGACAAATTCCGTCTGGGCAATCTGTACATCTTTCGGCAAGTCTACCAGCACCGGTCCGGGACGACCGGTACGGGCGATATAAAAGGCCTTCTTCACGATCGTGGCCAGATCCTTAACATCACGCACCAGAAAGCTGTGCTTGGTGCATGGACGAGTGATGCCGATGATATCGACTTCCTGAAAGGCATCATTGCCGATCAGCGCCGTCGGCACCTGACCGGTGATGATCACCATCGGGATTGAGTCCATGTAGGCGGTGGCAATTCCGGTGACCGTGTTGGTTGCACCTGGACCGGAGGTAGCAATCGCCACCCCGACTTTACCGGTAGCCCGGGCATAACCGTCAGCGGCATGCGTTCCAGCCTGTTCATGGCGTGGCAAAATATGGCGAATTTCCTTGAAGTTGAAAAGTTCGTCATACAGGTTGATTACCGTTCCGCCGGGATAGCCAAACACGGTATCAACCCCTTCTTTTTTCAAACATTCCAATAAAATACGTGCGCCATTCATTTTCATAATGTGCGGTTCCTTTGTATTCAGGTCTAAAAATTATTCGGATTTCCATTCAGAATATTGATTACGGTATATTTCAAATCGCCCTGGGCGTCGATCAGCTTGCGCTGTTGGGTGCTATTATCAAAATAGACTTTATAACAACCACCAACCTCTGTGCTGGAGTTCAGGTTGGAGATGCACAAGCGGCCATCATCGGTAATATTCCAGTTGCCACGTGTAATCCCGCCGTACGATCCTTTTCCCATGAATTTGCCGCTGGCGTCCCAGTAGAAACTGTCCCCGCTGGCAGTAGCAACCGTATTCCCCTGAAAAACTTCACGAACTTCACGAGCAGAGAGCAGCAGAGAGTTTGCCTGCAACAGGTTCTGTTCGACCGTTGTACACCCTGCTGCAACCATGCCAAGAGCCAGTAACAATGAGACTTTACAGGTAGTTTTCATATGTTCCTCCTGTGCGCGCAAGCGCTGTGAAATTTCCCGTTGTGCGGGGTGTTGCTAATCAGCAGTTGTCACCGCTCCGGTATGGGCCGAAGTTACAACCTTGGCATAACGTGCCAGCCAACCGGTTTTGATTTTCGGCTCCGGCGCCTGCCAAGTTGCACGGCGCGCCGCCAACGTGGCGTCATCGACCTTGACGGTAAGGGAACGCCCCGGGATATCAAGCACGATGGTATCCCCATCCTGTATCAGTGCAATCGGCCCACCTTCTGCAGCTTCGGGAGAAATATGCCCGATGCAGGGACCACGGGTACCGCCGGAAAAGCGTCCATCCGTAATCAAGGCGACCGAATCACCCAGCCCAAGTCCCATCAAGGCTGCGGTCGGAGCAAGCATTTCGCGCATTCCGGGCCCCCCCTTCGGCCCTTCGTAGCGGATGACAACAACATCACCGGATTTGACCGTGCCGTCCATCAAGGCTGCCATCGCTTTTTCTTCAGAATCATAGCAGCGGGCAATCCCCTCAAACTGCATCATGGCTGCTGACACCCCGGACTGTTTGACCACCGCGCCTTTGGGAGCAATGTTACCGGTTAGAATGGCAATGCCACCTTCCTTTTTGATCGGATTGTCGAGCGAACGAATCACATCATCGTCCACATTGTTGATGCTGGCCGCCAGTTGGTGAGTCGTCAAACCAAACAGGGTGCCGGTATCCTTGATTTTGCTTCCCAACTGTTTGAACACGCCACTGACACCGCCGGCGATATCCAGATCTTCCATGAAATATTCCCCGGCAGGGTTCATGGAAGAGAGTTGCGGCGTATCTTTGGCAAGGATGTCAAACAGTTCCAACGGGAGCTCAACTCCGGCCTCACGGGCGATTGCCAACAGATGTAATACCGTATTGGAAGAACCACCCAGCGCCAAGTCAACGCGTATGGCATTTTCAAATGCTTCGCGGGTCATGATATCGCGCGGCTTGACATCATTCTGCACCAGCTCGACGATTTTTTCGCCCGAGGCAAAGGCAATCCGGCGTTTGAGCGCCGAAACCGCCAGCGCTGTTCCACATCGGGGAAGACTCATCCCCATGGTTTCAGTCAGGATTGCCATGGTATTGGCTGTAAACAGCCCCTGACAGGAGCCCATGCCGGGACAGGCATTATCTTCACAAACCTGCAATTCCTTGTCATTGATAACACCCGCCTTGTAGCGCGCCATAGCTTCAAAGGTATCGGAGACAAACGAATATTTACGGCCTGACTGCCCACGCCCGCTCATCATGGGACCTGCGGTCACCACGATACAGGGTATATTCAGCCGTGCAGCCGCCATCAGCATGCCGGGTGTAATTTTGTCACAGTTGGTCAGCAGCACCAGACCATCAAGCCGATGGGCTTCAGCAACCGACTCCACCATGTCGGCAATCAATTCACGGGTTGGAAGCGAGTAATGCATCCCTTTGTGCCCCATGGCCATGCCGTCACAAACACCGGGAATACCGAAGAAGAAAGAATAGCCACCACCGGAATGAACCCCTTTTTCAATATAACGTTCAAGATCACGCATACCGACATGGCCGGGAATCAAGTCCGTAAAACTGGTGGCAACACCGATAAACGGTTTGTCCAATTGATTTTGAGGAACACCGGTTCCTTTTAACAAGGCGCGGTGCGGAGTACGCTCCAACCCTTTTGTAATCATATCACTTCGCATAAGCAGGCCGTTTCCTTTACTATCTAGATACTTTTACTCTGCACAAACAGAACAGCGGATTACTCCAAGCAAAAGGATGTAAAAAATACTCCATCTGCTCCGGAGTGTCAACCGCGATTAGCGTCCGCAACCCGAGAAACCACGGGACTGCAGCTTTGAGTAGCGACTGAATATACAAACAGGGCGTTTCATTGCTGAAACGCCCTGTTTGGTAAATGGTGCGGTGGAATGGACTCGAACCATCACGAGATTGCTCCCGCCAGCCCCTCAAGCTGGTGCGTCTACCAATTCCGCCACCACCGCAAGCCGTATAATGCACCGATCTAATGTGCAATCAATCTATGTAGTAAAGCTGGTACCGTCAAAAAGGAAGAGTTATATAACAGACCGTTCCCGGTTTTGCAAGTAAAAAATTACTTTGCCGGAGCAGCAGGTACCAGCGGTGCTGTTGGCGCGGCCGGTGCTGTTTTTGCAGGTGCAGCAGGAGCCACTGGTGCCGGAGCAGCTGTTTTTGCAGCCGGAGCAACGCCCTTCCCTTTTCCTGCCATGATCGATGAAGAATCCGGTTGACCGGAAACATAGGCTAACGTCAGAGAAGTCAGCATAAAGATAACGGCAGCACCAGTTGTCATCTTGCTTAAAAATGACGTTCCACCACCAGCTCCAAAAACAGACTGGCTTCCGCCACTACCAAAGGAAGCACCCATTTCTGCTCCCTTCCCCGACTGAAGCAGAACCACCGCAATCAAAAAGAGAGATACCAGCACATGCAACACTGTTAATACAATAGTCATTCACAATCCCCTAACAGACAAAGTAATCTGGATTACTAGCACAGCACATCCATGGCTGTAAAGTTTTTTATTCAATTTGGCAGGGAAGCGACATCAAACTAAGCACCGCAAGAAACAATTGCTGCAAACGATTCGGCCGTAAGGCTTGCCCCCCCCACCAATGCGCCGTCAATATCCGGTTGCGCCATCAGCAGTTTGATATTGTCCGGCTTAACACTGCCACCATAGAGAATCCGGGTTACATCAGCCACAGCTTGACCACAGAGCGCAGCAAGCTTGGTGCGGATAAACGCGTGCACTTCCTGGGCTTGGGCATCAGTTGCGGTCTTGCCGGTTCCAATCGCCCACACCGGCTCGTAGGCAACCACAATCCTGGAGAGTTGTTCGGCGGTCATGCCAACCAATCCACCGGTGAGCTGAGCTTCAATGACTGCAAAGGTATTTCCTGCCTCACGTTGCTGTAATGTTTCGCCAACGCAAAGCAATACGATCAATCCAGCCGTCACAGCTGCCCGAGTTTTTTTATTGACCGTCTCATCCGTCTCACCAAAATATTGACGCCGCTCCGAGTGACCGATAATAACATGGCTGCAACCAATATCCTTCAACAGCCGTGGAGCAACTTCACCGGTGTAGGCACCTTCTTCTTCCCAAAAGCAATCTTGACCGGCAACCGATATATTCGATCCAGCAACAACACCGGCAACCGCATCAAGTGCGGTAAATACTGGGGCAACAACAATATCGACCCCTGACACAGCTGCAACAAGATCCTTCAGTCGACTCACCATGTCAACCGCCTCAGACCGCGTCTTAAACAACTTCCAGTTCCCTGCAATAACCGGTGTTCGCATAGCCGCCTCTCCTTTAGTAGCCATTAGATATCAAGCGCTTTTACGCCGGGCAGGATTTTCCCTTCCAAAAGCTCAAGAAAGGCACCGCCACCGGTTGAAATATAGCTGACCTGATTCTCAACACCAGCTTTGCGCACCGCCGAATCAGTATCCCCTCCACCAATAATGGTGGTAGCAAAACAACCTGCAACAGCTTCTGCAACAGCATTCGTCCCGCGACAGAATGCATCCATCTCAAAAACACCCATGGGACCGTTCCAAATTACGGTTTTCGCATCACGCAAAGTTTCTGCAAACAGAGCCGCAGTAGCAGGACCAATATCAAGTCCCATCCATCCTTCAGGAATTTCCTGAACCGGGGTGATAAAATTAACTGCTTTCGCATCAAACGCATCGGCAACCACGCAGTCAACCGGCAGGTAAAATTTCACTCCCCGTTCTTTTGCTCTATCCATAATTTTAGCAGCTGTCGGAACGAGATCCTCCTCCACCAGCGATTTACCGACGGAATAACCGAGTGCCTTCAAAAAGGTGAACACCATCCCGCCGCCTATCACGATCTTGTCAACCTTGTTTACCAGTGTTTCCAGGACTTCAAGTTTGCCAGAGACCTTTGCCCCGCCCAGAATGGCAACCAGTGGCCGGACAGGATTACTCATTGCCTTGTCAAAATAGGTCATTTCATTGCGCATGAGAAAACCGGCTGCAATAATCGGTATTACCTTGGTTATTGCTTCAACCGAAGCGTGGGCACGGTGCGACACGGCAAATGCGTCATTGATGTAAATATCGCAGCCGTTGGCAAGTTGCCGGGCAAACTCGGCATCATTTTTTTCTTCGCCGGGATAAAAGCGGACATTTTCAAGCATCATGATTTCGCCCCCCTTAAGGGAGTCAATCATGCTGGTCACCTCTGTTCCAAAGCAATCTGGTGCCTGCTTAACAGGTACCTTCAGTAATTCAGACAAACGCTGAGAAGCTGGCGCCATGGTGTATTTAGGTTTCTTCTCTCCCTTCGGGCGCCCCAGGTGAGATGCCAAAACTACTTTTGCGCCTTGCTCCAAAGCATATTTGATCGTGGGAATAGCACCTACTATACGAGTATCTTCCGTTATGGCGCCGGTCTCATCCTGTGGCACGTTGAAATCAACCCTGATAAATACTTTTTTGTCCTTTAAATCCTTAACTTGATCGATGTAACAGATCCCCATTGCAATAACTCCTTCAAATAAAAATTTAGCCCGCAGGCAAAAAAAGGGGGAAAAAATTCCCCCTCGAAAAAGACATTATATGGTTAGTTCTTTGATTTAATCAGCTTGAGCAGATCGATTACCCGGCTGGAGAAGCCTGTTTCATTGTCATACCATGACAGAACCCGTACCATGTTATCACCGATTACTTTGGTGCAGGATGCATCAACAATGGAGGAGAGCGGATTACCATTAAAGTCAACCGACACCAGCAGCGCCTCTTCATATCCTAGAATACCTTTCAGAGACCCTTCAGCGGCAGCCTTGAGTGCGGCATTTACTTGGGCGGTATCTGCTGGTTTACTTAAGGTAAGGACAATGTCAGCCAGGGAAACATTGGGGGTCGGCACGCGAATCGAGATACCATCCAACTTTCCTTTCAATTCCGGAAGGACCAGAGCTACCGCCTTGGCAGCCCCGGTCGTGGTGGGAATTATTGACAGGGCACCAGCGCGGGCACGCCGTAGATCTTTGTGGGGCAAATCAAGTAGATTCTGATCATTGGTATAGGAATGCACTGTAGTGACGAGTCCTTTTTCAATACCGAATGCTTCGTGAACGACTTTGGCAACCGGAGCCAGACAATTGGTTGTACAGGAGGCATTTGAAATAACAAAATGCTTCTGCGGATCATACAGATGATCGTTGACCCCCATGACAATCGTGATGTCTTCATTGCTTGCCGGGGCCGAAATCACCACCCGCTTTGCTCCAGCCTGTATATGCGCAATCGCCTTTTCTTTAGCGGTAAAACGACCTGTTGACTCTATGACAACATCAATATTCTCTTTTCCCCACGGCAGTTCAGAAGGATCTTTGACCGCCAAAACTGCGATTGTTTTGCCGTTAATGACCAACTGACCATCACGTGCTTCCACACTCCCCAGAAATTGTCCATGCACAGAGTCATACTTGAATAAATGCGCCAACGTTGCTGCATCAGTCAGATCATTGATGGCAACAAAATCAATACTCGCATCAGCCACCGCAGCCCGCAAAACCATACGCCCAATTCTTCCAAAACCATTGATCGCAACTCTTAGTGCCATGAACTCCTCCTGTTTAATGTGATTCAATTTATACTATTGAGACCACCTAAGACCTCACGAACGTTTCAAATAATAGATTATAAATGGCAATCGTCAACCATAAAATCACATCGACTGCAAATAATTAGTAGCTTGAAAAAAGATATACATTTTGGGTTGTTATGATAAAGTTATCCAAACTATTTCAGCAAGATCACAGGAACCATGAAACAATCCCTGGAAAAACGCATAATACTTTTTTCCTTTAGCATTCTTTTCCTGACCATTCTGGCCAATACGGCAATGGAAATCGCCGTATTTCGCAAAGAATACCGGAACGAACTGATTCTGCGAACTCAGACGCTCGGCACATCTTTTAAAGGCACTATAGAGAAGGTTCTGGCGCTCGGGATCGAGATTCATGACGTCAACGGCCTTGATGAAAAATGTCGTGAACTGATTCAGACCTCTCCGGAAACCAGCTATTGTACAATCTCTGATATGTCCGGCGAGACACTCGTTGCCAGTGACAAGGATTTTGCCGCCAGAAATCTTGTCAATGGCCGCAAGAAAGGTAGTTACCCTTCCAACGCCAGAATTGTAGCCACACCACACGGAGATTATATCGATGTCCAGACCAGCTTGATGTCTTTTGACTCTCGCCAGGTGGCAACACTGCACATCGGATTTCCCCTTGATGCCATCAATCAGAAAATTTATCCGATTCTTGCCCGTTCGATGCTGATTTTACTTCTGTTTTTCAGTATTTCATTTGCAATGGTCGTGTTCTTCGTCAAACGAAGCATCATTTCTCCGATTGCCCAATTGCTGGAGGGAATCACCCATATTTCAAACGGTGACTTTACCACCCACGTAAACCCGCTCCCCCTGCATGAATTAGATCAACTGGGAAATCAAATCAACTCCATGTCGGCCATCCTTAAAAATCGCGAGCAGGAACTCAACAACAATTATGACGAACTCGCTTCGGCCCACACACAACTTCACAATTCATTTTTACGGTTGGAAACACTAAGCCGGGACCTGGAAAAATCCGAAGAACTCTACAAAACACTTCAAGAGGAAGCGGGCGACACCATTATCATCCTTGATGAATCACAACACATCATCATCGCCAACAAAATGGCTGAATCATTTTTAGATGTTCCGGCAGCACAGTTAGTCGGACTCCATATTTCAAATCTGCTGATCAAACTCGCCGCCACAGACATAACCCTCCCGCTCACACTGATTGCCAAAGCGTTTGAGGGGGCACCGGTGGATGATGAAATGCTGTTTCACACCTCAAGCGGCGAACAACGTAGCGGCAGAATTCACGCCAGCTGTGTCATGCTTGACGAAAAGAAACTACTACAAATAATCATTCGCGATATTACCCGCGAACGTGAAATCCTGAAAAACCTGGAAAGCAGCGCTGCAGGCCTGGCCCGTCTCAATCGAATGAAAGATTCATTTCTTGGACTGGCATCCCATGAGCTCAAAACCCCCCTGACCGTTATCATGGGATACTCGGAACTTCTCCTGACCGACATGCGAACAAACCTCAACGATCTATCGATCGAGATGGTTCAACATATTTCCAATGCTGCGCTCCGTCTGGACGGGATCATAAAGGATATGATCGATGTTTCCATGATTGACCAGAAGCAACTGGGGCTTAAACTTGAGCCAATCATGATTCATACGCTGCTAGAGTTTTCACTGAAAGAACTGCAATTTTTCTTTTCTCAACGCAAACAGACTGTGGTCACTAACTTTTCACCTGATATTCCATCAATAAAAGGTGATCAGACCAGGCTACTACAGCTTTTTTCCAACATACTCGGTAATGCAATCAAGTTTACTCCCGATGGTGGCACGATAAGCATCACCACGGCACTCAGACCATTGATGACAGACAACTCTCCTTCGGGCATCGGCAGCGATCTGCCAGCCAATGTCTCAAAGACATCTCAAAAGTTTATTGAAATAACTATCACTGATACCGGCATCGGCATTGACAAGGAAGATCAGCAACGAATTTTTGATAAATTTTACGAAGCCGGCAATATTGAGGAGCACAGTTCCGGCAAAATTGCCTTCAAAGCACGTGGCGCCGGACTGGGGCTCTCCATCGCCAAAGGGATCGTTGAAATGCACGGCGGTCTGATCCGGGTCGAATCGATCGGTCACAACCCGGAAACATTACCCGGTTCATCATTTATTATTTTACTCCCGCTTGACGTTGCAACAACAGATGGTATGCTCTAGCACATAGATTATATCCTAGCGTAGACAACTACCCCGGCAATCAACGAGCCATAAAAAAAGGAGAGCTAATCATGGCAAAAGCACCTGCAAAAAAAACAGCATCAAAAGCCCCCAAAGCAGCCCCGGCAGCAGTAGAAGCAACATGCTGCACCACACAATCGGCTGATCCGGAAAAGTCCGGTGAAGAGCTGGTAATCGAAAACCTGGCCGCTGTATCCCAATTGGTCGGCACATTGGGAGAAACTCTGGAAATGCTGGTA
>Ga0062383_10000070_pt1 | contig 25210 bp, 24 predicted proteins | sample DOMMetBare3Fresh_FD_59508 | JGI IMG/M metagenome (GOLD analysis project Ga0062383, IMG submission 59508) | Wetland sediment microbial communities from St. Louis River estuary, USA, under dissolved organic matter induced mercury methylation -... | ecosystem: Environmental > Aquatic > Freshwater... | reverse complement strand
TTGAGGTAAGTTTGTGAAGTAATATCAAACACATATAATCACGCGACATCGTGTCGCGATTAACGATGAACTGATTGAGCGGTGCCGAAACCTCAAGAAAATGGGATTCACCTTGGCACTTGATGACCACGAGTACAGCCCGATCTATCATGAACTGTACTTGATTGCCGATATCGTCAAGGTTGACCTGATCCAGACACCGCTTGTACAAATGCCGGAAATGGTGAAACAGCTGCGCCAGTATCCGGTGAAACTGCTGGCAGAGAAGGTTGAAACCAGGGCGGAATATATGGCGTGCCGCCACATGAATTTTGAATTGTTTCAGGGATATTATTTTGCCAAACCGTCGATCTTGGAGAAGAAACGGTTTGACGAATCAGGAGTAACACTGCTCAGGTTGATGCGGCTGCTTTCCGATGATGCCGAAACCGATGAAATAGAGAGACATATCAAAACCGATTCAACCCTGACGTTCAAATTGCTTGTTATGGCAAATTCGGTTGTATTCGGCGTACGGGAACGGGTGGAAACAGTCCGCAAAGCGATCTCTATTGTGGGTAGAAACCAGATCAAACGCTGGGTTCAGCTGGCGCTGTTTGCCTCCGAAGATACCCGCACCTCAGTAAATCCGTTGATTGACATGGCCGCTGTCCGTGCGGGGTTGATGGAACAGCTTGCCCGGCGGCTGCCGTTTTTGTCACATGACCCCGATGCACCGGAAAAAGCGTTCCTGATCGGCATCCTGTCGCTTCTTGAGCGGATTTACAACATCTCCATTGACGAACTGACCACCAAGCTGAATCTGGCTGATGAAATACGGGGTGCCCTCATTTCACGGGAAGGGATCTACGGAAAACTGCTTACCCTTGCCGAACATAATGAGTCACTGGGATTTGATTTGGTAGAAGGTATGCTGGACGAACTGGGGATTCCTGCCGAAGATGCCATGGCTGCCCAGGTTGAGTCATTCAGCTGGAGTGCCGACCTGACCAAAGAGTAACTCACCATCGGCACTTGGAAGAAGACATTACCTGCTTTGAACATACGGAAAAGCCACTGATGTGTCCCTGGAGTCGAAGGTCAGAGTCTGGTTTGGGCAGAAGTTATGGTTGGCTGAACTATGATATTAACACTATTTATGTGGTTAAGAATGTTGGTGCAATGATGTGATGCTATTTGATATAATTAGTCAACAAAGCGGAAGCTAAGCTGGATTCATTTCAGGAAGGAGATTCATCATGGAACGTAAAAAAATACATACCCTGTTGAATCCTGCCGAGTGTCTGCTGGCTGTCATAGATTATCAGCCGGCGATGTTCTCGGGGGTTCATTCCCATGATCGCACCACGATTGTTCAGAATATCCAGATCTTGTCCAAGGCCGCCAAGTTGTTCAAGGTGCCGACGATCCTGTCGACCGTGGCTTCGGACAGTTTCAGTGGCGCGATGATTTCAGAAATCACCGATATATTTCCCAACCAGGCCCCGATCGACCGGACTTCCATCAATTCCTGGCTCGATCCCCATTTCAAGGCAGCTGTCAAGAAAACCGGTAGAAATAAAATAATTGTGGCCGGGTTGTGGACTGAAGCATGCGTACTATTCCCGAGCATCGATTTATTGCTGGCCGGATACGAGGTTTACGTACCAACCGACGCCTGCGGTGATATTACCAAAGAGGCACATGAACGAGCAGTACAGAGACTGGTGCAGGCAGGCGCTGTGCCCATCACATCCCTGCAGTTCCTGTTCGAGTTACAACAGGATTGGGCTCGTGGTGCCACCTATGAAGGGTGTATGGAAATCATGAAAGCACACTCCCCCTATGGCATTGAAATTCGCTTCGTCAAGGATTTCCTTGGCGGGCATGGGGAGGGTAACAACCTGCGCCGGGCAGCTTAGTAGGTGGGAGATACGTCCGGGTAACAGATTATTACCCGGATCAGATGGTAAGCGAATGACCGGCACTGGTATCCCAGGCCGGTCATTCTTGTTTATGAAGGATACATCATGAACAGTATTAAAAATTCACCTTCATCCGTAGCCGGGATGATTATCCATAATGGCCGTATCGCTACCATGGAAAAAGATCGGCCATTCGTACCGGCCGTTGCAATTAGCGATGGACGTTTCATTGCAGTTGGCAGCGAATCTGAAGTCATGCCGTACAAAACCGACACAACCAATGTTATTGATGCCAGGGGTAAGAGTGTCATCCCAGGTCTGAATGACTCCCATATTCATGTGATCCGGGGAGGACTGAATTTCAACATGGAACTGCGCTGGGACGGCGTACCATCGCTGGCAGTGGCGCTGGAAATGCTCAGGGAACAGGCCCGGCGCACACCGCCACCCCAGTGGGTACGGGTCATCGGAGGTTGGACGGAGTTCCAGTTCGCAGAACGTCGCATGCCAACCCTGGAGGAGATCAATGCCGCTGCGCCTGATACTCCGGTCTTTGTCCTGCACCTCTACGACCGGGCATTGGTAAACCGGGCAGCGCTCCGTTCGCTTGGATATACGAAGGAGACACCCGATCCGCCGGGTGGTGAAATCCAGCGCGACAAGCTCGGCAATCCGACCGGACTGCTGGTCGCGAAGCCGAATGCCCTGATCCTCTACGCCAGCTTGGCCATGGGCCCGAAGCTCGATTTTAATGACCAGGTCAACTCAACCCGCTACTTCATGCGCGAACTGAACCGTTTGGGGATCACCAGCTGCATCGACGCCGGTGGCGGGTTCCAGAACTACCCGGACGACTACCGCGTGGTCGAACAACTTGCCGCACAGAATGAGCTGACGGTACGCATCGCCTACAATCTTTTTACCCAACATCCCCATGGGGAATATGACGATTTCAAGGGGTGGACAAACATTGCCTCTCCCGGCAGCGGAAACGACACCTACAAGCTGAACGGAGCCGGTGAGATGCTGGTCTTTTCCGCCGCCGACTTTGAAGATTTTCTGGAACCACGACCCGAACTTCAGCCTGTTCTGGAAACCGAACTGAAAAAGGTCGTGCAACTACTGGTGGAAAAACGCTGGCCATTCCGGCTACACGCCACCTACGACGAATCGATCGTACGTTTTCTGGATGTATTTGAGGGAATCGACCGCAACATCCCCTTCAATGGACTGCGCTGGTTCTTTGACCACGCCGAAACCATTTCGGGTCGGAGCCTGGAGCGCGTGCGGAAACTGGGAGGAGGAATTGCCATACAGGATCGCATGGCTTTTCAGGGAGAGTACTTTGTGGAACGATACGGATCGCAAGCTGCCGGTAGTTCTCCCCCGATCACAAAGATGTTGAAGATGGGGATTCCGGTCGGAGCCGGGACCGATGCCACCAGGGTATCAAGCTACAATCCGTGGGTCTCACTCTACTGGCTGGTAAGCGGTAAAACTGTTGGCGGTCTGTCGCTTTACGATGAGAACAACCGTCTTGACCGGAGCGCCGCCCTGCGGCTGTACAGCGCAGGAAGCTCCTGGTTTTCAGGAGATGAAGATAGTAAGGGGCGGATTGCAGTTGGAAATCTGGCCGACCTGGCCGTACTATCGGCCGATTATTTCGCCGTGCCGGAAGAGGAAATCAGGAGTATCGAGGCGCTGCTGACAATCATGGGTGGTCGTGTCGTCTACGCTGCCGGTGAATTCGGGACGTTGGCCCCGCCGCTGCCACCGGTCTCTCCCGATTGGTCGCCGACCGGCATCTATGGCGGCGCTTTCAGCAAGGGACATATTGAGCACGCTGGTGCTACTCCGTCAAGCGCACTCTCGTGCCATATCCCGCTCCATCACCATGCCCATACGGTATTCGGAGAAAGTGGCCGGTGGGGAATCGGCTGTAACTGCTTTGCTTTTTGATCGCATGGAGAGGTACTGTTACGAAGAATCATGGGTGCATATTACTTGAAAACCTTCATGTCAAGGTGGAATATCAAGGTTATGTCAGAGCGGTTTTCGCAGGATCATCCCGGCAGAGGATCTGACAGGTTTAGTGACAGATACGCTTCAGCTCAATCTGTTCTTTAATCCCGAGATCATGCAAGTCTGAATCATTGGAGGCACACATTTTCTGTACCAGCTCTTCCCATTCATAGCTGCAATAATGTTTTTCAAGCGGGATGGCTCGCATCTTACGACCGATTTCGGCATATTTTGCTTTATCTACGATGTTCATACCCTCTCCTCGCTGATCAAACCGCAAAATCAGGGCGCGGTTTCAGCCAGCTCAAGCTGCTATCTGCTTCCGGCGGATCAAGCGTCACTGAAGAAGCGACCGGCTGCTTCCCTGCGTCGGTAGTAAATCTGCTGATTTCATGTTTCAAGTCAACTGAGAGTCCGGCCAGCGCATCCGATTCCATCGTAATGGATGCAGCCGCCTTAACCGTCTCGGTGGAAACCTGTTCAACCGCCACCATATCGCTGCTGATCTGCTCAGCCGTGGCTGTCAATTCGACCGTGGCAGTGGCAATCTCGTTGACCATCCCCTGCAGTGCAGTGACGCTCTCCACAATTTGCCGTAAAGAATCACCAGCCTGTTCTGCATGCCCGACACCCCGTTTGACCCGCTCCAGGCTGTTGTTCATGGCGCTCACCGCCTGACCGGCATCAGCCTGAATTCCCTTGACCCGTTCGGTGATGCCAACCGTTGCCTCGGCAGTACTGTTGGCCAGCTTGCGCACCTCGTCGGCCACGACGGCAAAACCTCGACCGTGTTCGCCGGCCCGGGCTGCTTCAATCGCGGCATTCAGCGCCAGAAGATTAGTCTGATCGGTAATTTCCATAATGACATCCACGATCTCGCCAACCTGCTGGGAACGTTCGTCAAGCGCCTGCATCATGCGGGTTGATTCCTGCACCGCCTTGGCGATTTCCTGTACTTCCCGTCCGGTCTGATCTACGACCGTGGCGCCGTTGGATGCCAGTTCCCGGGCATCAACAGCAGACTGTGCAATCCTGGCACTGTTGCGGGACACGGTGGCGATGGTCTGGGATATTTCCATCGCAGCGGCAGCGACCTGACCAACATTGGCTGACTGTTCCCGTGTTGTGGAATGAATTGCCTGAGCGGTACTGTTCAGCTCCTGTGACGTCCCGGCCAGTTTTCCGGAAGAGTCGGCAACCGTGGTCAGAATTTTCGAGAACGAGTCGAGCAGTTTGTTGAAAGCCTGGATTGTCACGGCAAATTCATCATCATTCTTGATGACTGCCGTATGGCTGAAATCTCCGGTCTCGGCCACCGTCACGATGGAACCGTTCAGCCGGGCCAGTGATCGGACGATGCAGACGGAGGTGGTTGCCGTCAAGTACAAAACCAGTGCAATAATCGCCAGAGCGATGCCGATCAGCAGTGTTTTGAACAATTCAACCCGCTGGGTGACCAGCGTCACGAATTTTTGCTGTTCCTGGGCCGTGGAGAGAACATGCGCTTCGCTCTTTTGCCCCTGTTCAAAGGCCACTGCTTTGATCTTTTTGACCGACCCTTCAACCAGCGCCATGTTTTCCAATACCTTGCGCTGGGACGCGCTGATGGTTCGCAGGGAGTTTCCGGCGCTGCCAACCGCGCCGGCAATGGCGGTAATGGTATCTTTCACAAACCCCGAACTCTTGATCTCCATGATTCCCTTGCCGGTTTGAGCTACATTGCGGGCAATCCGTGCCTGGATCGTCTGTACTTCGGCAGTTGCCTTATCCAGTTCTGCCACCGTTTCACTGAGCATGATCATACGAGCCTTGGCATCCAGCAGCTTGGCGTCAACACCGATCGAATAGACCAGCTCGTTGATCGCATTGATTTTCTTGTTCAGCTCAATATCGTGATCGACTTCATTGCGGAAGTTTTGAACATTGGCCAGCAGCTCCGGCACGGCGCTCTTGTCACTGATGGTTTCATTCAAGGTTTTGGTAGCAGTACTCGCCCGGCGTGACGCGCTGATCACCAGGCCGGAGATGATCTCTTTCAAGCCGGACAGCGATGTATCAACACGGGACATTGCCCCGTTGACTTTGGCCGCTTCCTCCTTGAATACCGCCATACTCCTGAACTTCTCATCGCTGGCCTGTAGCACCTGATCATGCAACCCGGAAAATATGGCAATATCCAGGGAGCTGTTATTAAGCCCGCTGATTTCATGTTTGAGCTTTTCAAGGTTTTCCCGGCTGCGAACGATCGAGGCGGAAACCTGCTTGACCTCCTGGGGATCATTGGCAAGACCGAGTTGCAGCAGGTCGGCGGAAAGCTTTTCAACTGCCTGTTGAAACTGGACCGTTTTAACCTGCAGCGGCGTGGAGTGGGAGGTCAGCAGGGTGATCTTTTCCTTAACCATCAGAATGGTTATCAGGCTGAAAATGGCGATGCCGATGATGCCGAGAATGCTGATACTGGAACTGAGGTACAGTCTGGTTTTGATTTTCATGGTAGCAATCCTTTACAATCCTGCTGGTGCTGATCGGATTCAATGATGATCGCTCGCTACCCCATGGTGGCAGGAATGATCCGGGCACGCGCTTTTCCCTGGGGATGATCGAATTTCCAATAGCCGCACATGAGACAGCGAAAGCCATTAACGATGCCATGCTCCATGATGATTTCCGAATTCACAACTCCAACCTTTGCCTTACACTTCGGACAGGTCATGACTTGTTCTCCTTTGTAGTAACCTTAGAAAATCCGTTGCGTCGTATCTCCGGTTACTGTAGCAAAACGGAGGTTACAATGGTGTGCCGTATTGGCAAAAGGTGTGTAACGGTTGTGCAAACAGATTACGGCTCCGTCGAAATTTCGACGGAGCCGTAATCTGTCCATTTGGTACAAACACGTTGACTATTTGCTGCGTGCTGCCAGTGAAACGGTTGCTGAACTACCCCACTTTTTCTGCTGCCAGAGATACTCGCGAACCGTCATGTTCTGTGCAGCAGTGTCGATAGTCACCACATTGTAGGAAAGCTTGCTCGGATCTCCCTTGCCATCGGCGGCATCAACGCCCGACACACTCCCTTTCATCGGTGAATCGACGCGGAAAACGTTCAGGCTGATCTGATTACTGGTGCCGTTCCAGGTGTAATTCTGGAAGGAGTTATCATTGCCGTGGAAGTAGGCGACGATGTTCTTTTTGGTTGCCAGCCAATCAGCCAGACCTTTCTGGGCGGTGGTGGAAGGACTGGCGGTGGAGAGTTTGCCGCTGTTGTCGAGATCGCTGACAACATCACTGACCAGATTTTCAAAGCTTTTGCTGAAGTCAAGCGCACCAGGGGTGGTCAGGTCGCTGGTAAGGTGTTTCGCCTCGATATCGGGTTGATCATGGGTGAAGAGCACAACCGGCATGGCGGGATTGCCCATCTTGGCCAAATCGGCATCAATCAAGGGACGGATGGTTTTGTCGGGCCACATGCTGAGGAACACGAAGTGAACTCCCCCCAGATCCTTGGAATAGACGATGCGGTTGGCGGCATAGTTATAACCTCCGCTCGTCAGCGGGGTCGTCGGATTCATGAACATGTTGTAGAGGTTGAACATGACGGTATCGTCAGTTGCCGGGAGCAGGGCTTTGGTGTAACCGATGGCATTGGAGACATCGTGGTTGCCCGGAGTCAGGTACAAGGCGGCCTTTTTGCCATTCTTGTCCAGCATGTTGATGCTGTTGATATAATCATTCTTGAACTGCCCCCATGATGTGGCGGCGCTCTGGATCCCCTTCGATTTTTCCTGACGATTGGCGATGTCGCCGGTCATGGCGACAAAATCGATCGGGCCAACCTGCTGACCAGCTTTGATGCCGCTGTCACTCGGCAGCAGCTCATTGGGCATGTTGTTCATGGAACGGATCATCAAGCCGTTGATCTGAACCGCATTACTGTAACTGCCGAAAACCACCGAACGTTTGATGCCGTAGTGAGCATCGGAGGTATACAGGAAGGTTGTCGGCAGAGCTGCTGAACTCTTGGCGCGATTCTCATCCGTCAGTCCCAGGGAGCTCATCATCACATTATAGATCTGGGTATTATCGACAATGCGGGTTCCGGGGTACCAACGCCCCTCATGGCCGCTGAACAGGCTCGACCCTGCTCCCTTGGCATACAGGGTGACCAGTTCGTTGGTGTGCGAGTTCATCCCCTTGGCGTTGAAGCCGTAGGTCACTTCGCTCGGATCGTAGTAGAAAGAGACGGCGGGGTCATATCCGGCAGGTGCGCCGGGGCCGTTCGGTGTCTGGCTCGGCAGTTTCCCCTTGGCCAGGTCTTTCTGCAGCCGCATGTAGCTGTTGCCATGGTCGGAGGTGACGATTACCAGGGTATTGTCCCAGGTAACATTGGGATTGGTTTTGTTGTCGATGTACGCTTCAATCTTTTTTACGGCATTATTCAGATCCCACATCCCGCCAACCATGGAGGCATAGTCATTGGCATGATTGGACCAGTCGATATCTCCCTGCTCGACCATCAAAAAGAAACCGTTCCGGTTCTGGGAAAGCACCTTGAGTGCAGCCTGGGAGGCATCGGCCAGGGTCGGGTTCTCGACTGAACCACGGGTAATGCCGGCGCTGCCATCGTTGCTCACCTTGTGATATTCGAAGTTCCCCCCTGCTCCACCAAACAGGCCGAACAGTTTTTGTTTGTTGGCAACTGCCAGATCGGCGGCGGCCAGCAGTGACGTACCGCCATCGATGCCGGCTTTGCGCTCTACGAAGGCATAGTCGGAGGTGGCGCTGCTGTTTTTGAGGTAGTTGTACTCGTCGGCATTGATATAGCTGTAGTCAGCCTTGGAGGTCGTGGAGTTGTAGGCCGGGTGGCCACCACCGATCACAACGTCGGGACGAACGGCAGTGATGATCTCCTGGGCGATTGCCTTGTAGTTGTTGCGGTTCACATTATGGCTGACAAATCCGGCCGGAGTGGCGTGGGAAAAAGGAACCGTGCTGACAACGCCGATGGAAGCCTTCTTCTGGTTGCGGTACATCTCGGCAATCGTGGTGAGACGGCCGTTGTCCGGATCGCCGGTGCGCCATGCCAGGTTGCCGTCGTCGGTTTTGAAGCCGGTGGCCAGAGCCGTTGCAGCGGAAGCGGAATCAGTGCCGGGAACCGCTGCTGAAGCGGTTGGAGCGTTCTTGTACTTGCTGCTGAAATAGGAGATTCCGGTCTTGGCAGTAGCATCCTGGCGGTAGGTGAGCTTGCCCCCCTTGGCAGGATCGTAGCCGAGGGTGGGGTCAAAGGTGGCCGGATTGTTGAGATCAATGGCCGCATCATTATATTTCTTGGTGCTGAAACCGCTGGAGGAATACTTGCCAAAGGCATAACGGTTGTAGGTTGTTACGTCCCAGGTGGAAACTGTTCCTTTGTAGGGGAATGTCTGGTGTTCCAGCCCCGCCTCGGGGGTTCCGAACAGATAATTGTTGGCACCCCGTTCATGCTCAAGCTGCATCCCGTCACCGATGATCAGGATCACATTTTTGGCTGATGTTGGTGTCGAACTTGCCGTGGTACCACACCCCGACAGGGACAGCACGAACTGGGCAATCACTACCATGGCAACTGCCGCTCTGATTTTTCTGAATCGACCTAACATTGAACTTCCTCCCGCTTGGTTGATTTGATGTATTGCGCTGCACTATCTATCAAATCTTTGATTACAATAGGGTGCCGATTATGAAAATTTTCTGTGCCAGCATCTTGATCCCGGCGGCGGCACATCGTTGTCACCCGATTGTTATCTTCTTGTTACCCAAGCACGGAAATATTCATGCTACCTTCCCCTCCATGAAAAGATTCCGCCCGATCAGCTGCCACACCGGCAGCCATGCCCGAACAACAACTGCTACGATCAACAGGTTCATTGCATGGCGCTGATACTACGATCATTCCTACTGGCGATCCTGGCGCTAGCCATATCGGCGCATTGTTCCCATGCCGCCCCCCTGATGACCATCTCTCTCGATGCCTCCGAACGGCTCTGTTGCAACCCGGTCGCCTTGCGTGCCATCGCCGACAGTGCCGGACTTTTACGGCAATCTTTTCCCCAGGCCCGGGTTGTTCACAACTCCGGAAGCAGCCAGGTAAGGATTGTCCTCCCCGACGTTGTCGCCAACCGTGAACAATGTGTACCCGGACCATCGCTGCGCCCCTATCTCTGCACTGCTGTCCCGGATGTGTCGTATCACTGGCAATCCCGTCGTAGTGCGGGAGTCATCACCCTGATCTTGAACAGTGGAACCCCGGAGGGAGTTGCCGCCGGTCTATATGGACTGCTACAGGAAAAACTTGGTTTCCGCTTTTATCATTCACGGGAAAGCATCGTGCCGATCAGGAACAGCTGGTCGTTGCCGGAACGTTTCTCGATGAGCGCTTCACCGCGCTTTGAAAAACGGGGCTTTCACCTGCACAGCCAGCATCCGCTTGAACTGACCGAACAGCTGCTTGATCCCTCTTTACCCAATGCCTGGGAAGATATACAGGCGTACCTCGACTGGTTGGCGCGCAACGGCCAAAACAGCTTCCAGTTCTTTCTGCTGCGCGGGATTGATCGTGCAACCTGGCCTGACCATGCCCGGCGGATCGTGGCGTATGCCCATCAGCGCGGCATTCGCTGCGGTGTTGAAATCTCACTCTCCATGATCCAACAGCAGGCGTTTCAGGCCATCACCCTGTTGCGCCTTTATCCGTCATATCAAAGCCAGGTGGATGATACGCTGGCCTGGCTTTTTCAGGCGCCGTGGGACTACCTGAGCCTTGACGTGACCCTGGGAGAGCATCTGCCGTTTCTGGACAAGCTGCTGCCCGATGTGCAGATGCACCTGGAGCAGCAGGTTGAAAAACGCTACGGAGCGCGCCTGATGTACGCCACCCATGTCATCTGTTCCCAGGACGGCGCCAAAGTCAGACGTCCCAAACTTCCCAACAGCGGCATCATGATCCACACCGTCATGTGCTACTCAGCCTCGGAAGCCAAGGCGCCGGTGTATGGTAACCGCAACCAGCGTTTCATGCTTGAGGCTGCCCGTGTAGAAAGCAAGCGCCGTGAAACCTGGTACTGGCCCGAGTCATCCTACTGGGTCGGCTTTGACTCGTCGGTGCCGCTGTTACTGCTCCCCTACCTGGATGCCCGCTGGTGCGACATCGAAAGCATGTCAAAGCTGGGGGTGAGCGGTCATCTTACCTTTTCATCCGGCTGGGAATGGGGGTACTGGCTGATCGACTGGAGCATTGCCCGCTGGTCATGGCAGCTGAAGGATAATGGCAAAAATCGTGCGACCGCTCCCCTCTCCCGCTGGGAGGAACTCTGCCATGACCGGGAAATTCAGCGCCTGATGAGACAGGCGCTCACACTCCAGAACCGGTTTTTGAAAGAGAAGGAATTGTTACGTTTCATGGCAGCCCAGACACCATTTTCCGAATTACCGGCTCCTTTCAATAAACCGTTTCAGCCGGAACCTGAATTCCGTTACGACTGGTTATTGAATGAAGCAACGACAGCCGAGGCGCAACGCGCCCTGACAACACCGATCGACGATCTGGAAGCATATGCTCTGCGGATGGGTGAACGTACAGATCTGCTGCAGGTGAGAATCGAACAGTTGCAGCGGGCGGGAAAGATTGGTGAGGCAGAACAGCGCCTGTTGACGGAATTGGAACGCGGTCTGCGGGTAACCGGTCTGCGCGCCAGCCACCGGGCCTTGACCTTGCGGGCATTATTGGCAAGAAAGAGTGAACACGAAGCCGGCAGCGACCATTTCCGTGCTTCGGAGCCGTTGCTGGTCAAGGCGCGGCTGGTACGGCAGCAGGCTCAGCTGTTGGTTCAGCGCCAGGAAGGAATCTACCGTTACCCGGTTGAGCAGATCGCACGGCAGCGCGTCAGTATCACCGCCTATCCCTTTGGCTATCTCTATCCGGCATCAAAGTTGTTTTTCTGGGAGCGTGAGGAGCAACAGGTGGAGCATGAGCGTTTTGACCCCTTGTTCATGAATCTGTGGGATCTGTGGAGAACGCTCGGCCTGGGAAGTCTGGTTTTCAGGTAAGACAGTCATATTGCATCTCTTTTCAACGAATTGAAACCATCCATCTCAGCTATCTGAAGATCAGTTTTTTGCGAATACACTAAAACCGGGGTCTTTTTCCAGAATCAGATCCATTTCCCTATACATTTTTTCACGCAGTCGCGGGTCATTGTCCTGGCTTAAACGTAATACGAGTTCCTCCCATTCGTGGCTGACGCACGGACGTTCGTTGTATGCCTTCAATGCTGTCACCGCAGCCTTCATCTGATTGTCACTGTAATTTGAAAACATGAGTTTCTCCTTTTTCGAAAGGGAACATTGCACGTGTACTAATGTTGCTCGCAACTATAACAATTCCGGCATGATCAAGTTGTTACATTTGTGTGAATTATTACGGGAGGCATGCCAGCAGGCGCGGAAACAGTTGCTTCTCAACTATTCAGTCGATATATGTAGGTTCTCCGTTGTTGATGAAAATTGCTGCGTGGTGAGGTATATCAGTGTCGCTTCATACGGTACAGGATCTGCTGTCCAAGCATAGGCTTGTGGAGGGGATGATCAACAGGCAGGATATGCCTCGTCATGACCTGGTGGAGGCCATGGTGCAGAAACAGCATCTGGTCGAACTGCGATCTTTTGTTTCCCATTTGGAGGCCGCTGAAATTGCCAAGATACTTGACCAGCTTGCTCCGGACGACCTTCTGCTGGTTTGGGGACAGATCGATGATGATCATGCCGATGAGATCCTGGATGAGGTTGACGACGTCACCCGCGATACCCTGGCCAGTCGTAGCAGCTATCTCGGTTCTGTCTGTGTGGTGAACGCCTTCGAGCTGTCACAGGACCGCTTGAGCCAGACCACGATCGAGTCGGTTGAGGACCTGGAAGATATTACGCCAATCTGGGTCGACATGGTGGGAACCACCAAGGCTGACCGGCGCAAAATCGGTCATTTCTTCGGACTGGAACTGCCAGACCCCGATGATCTCACCGACATCGAATCCAGTGCCCGTTTCTATGTGGAAGAGAATGGTGAAATCCATCTCCATTCCGACTTTCTACTCGACCGTGAGGGTAATTCACGCAACGTTCCGGTGGCGTTCATTCTCTTTCACGATATTCTTTTCTCGGTGCGCACGGAAGAACTGCCGGTTTTCCGGCTTCAGCGCTTGCGTGCTCGCATCCAGGCCGGTTATGTCTCCGACGGAATGGGGATGTTGCTGGACCTGTATGCAGCCGATGCGGAGTATTCTGCCGATTCACTGGAAGAAATATATTCTGTACTTGGTGAAGTCGGCAAGAAGGTGCTAAGCGAGACCATGACCGATGAAGATGCGGCAAAAACCTTGTCAGACATCGCTGAAGAAGAAGATTTGAACGGGCGGGTTCGCAGGAATGTACTTGATACGCGGCGAGCTCTGACATTCTTAATCCGCAGGAAACTCCTTTCCGTAACCCAGCTTGAGGATGTCCACCAGATCTTGCGCGACATTGAAACCCTGGATGGACATACGGCATTTTTATTCGACAAGATCAACTTTCTGATGGACGCGACGGTCGGTTTCATCAACATTAACCAGAACCGGGTCATCTATCGCCTTACGGTGCTCAGCGTTATCTTCATGCCGCTCAACGTCATCGCCGGTATCGGCGGCATGTCCGAATTTTCGATGATGACCAAGGATATTCCGTGGCCGCTGGCCTATTCAATTTTCACCGCAGGTCTGCTGGTTATGGCATGGTTCACCTATCTGATTCTGAAACTTTACGAACGGCGCAGCAAGAGACGTTAGACATAAAAATCCATGCTGGATGTCTGGTAGTGTCTTTTCTGTTTCGGGCGTACAGTAACCGAGGGAGTTCCCCATGAAAATAATTGCTCTTTATAACATCAAAGGCGGTGTTGGCAAGACCTCAACCTGTGTCAACCTCGCCTACTCATGTGCAAAAAGCGGCATGAAAACACTCCTCTGGGATCTGGACTCGCAAGGGGCGGCGAGCTATTATTTTAATGTAAATCCCGAGGTCAAGGGCGGGACGAAAAAACTCTTCAAAACCAGAGCAACCGGTGAATTGGTCAAAGAGACAGAGATTGAAAACCTTGATCTGCTGCCAGCGGATTTTTCCTATCGGCATATGGACCTGTTTCTCGACAGTGAGAAAAAACCGAAAAAAAGAATGGGTGAATTCCTGAGTCGCTTTGAGGAGGATTATGACGTCCTGTTTCTGGATTGTCCCCCAAGTTTTCACTGGTGTCGGAAAACATTTTTTATTCGGCTGACGTCATGCTGGTGCCGCTCATCCCCACGACATTATCCATGAGAACGTTCAAACAGATTCAGGATTATATCGACACTCACAAAAAACTTACCTTAAGGATGATGCCGTTTTTCTCGATGGTGGATAAACGCAAAAAACTCCACACGGAGATCATCGCTGATAGCGAACAGAGGATTCCCGGTATCTTGCGCACAACGATTCCCTACCTGTCTATAATCGAATCTATGGGTATTCACAGGGCTCCGGTCGGTCTGTTTGCGCCCAAAAGTCAGGCTGCCGGACTGTTTGAACAGCTCTGGACCGAAATTGTACTTCGGACAAAGCTGAATAGCCGTTAGACCGCGGGGAAACGGAAAAAACGTGATGGGGCGATTAGTGAGGCTTGTGCTTTGATCTTAGAATACGACCAGTCCGGCGATTTGCGATCTGGCTCCAAGTTCATCAAGCACGGAAAAAAGATTTTCAGCCGACTCCCGGGTCTGGTCGAAATACCTGCCACGTAATTCGCAGATCAGTATCCCGTCATAACTGTCGATGAACTCGGCAAAGATGTCTCGAAACGGGATAGCACCCCAACCTACCGGCATGTGTGAATCTCCCTTTCCAAAGGGAAGCAGATGAGTCTGGTGCTTCTCGGTATGATAGACCGGGTTGCCAAAATTATCGTGAACATGGCAATGGGCGATCAGAGGTGCAATGGCTCGTACCTCCGCAACCGGATTGAGATTGTAGAAGCGTGAGGCCATCTGTAGATGCCCGAAATCAAGGGTGATCCTGACATTTGCCCTGTTTATCCGCTCTACCTGTAATTTCAAGTCATGAGGTGTTTCGGCGTAACAGTACGGCGAGTGATACAGGTAAGGACGGGCATTTTCCATGGCAATCATGACATCTGGAAATGCGTCGGCAGCTTCCTGGAGGATCAGCGCTTCTTCATCCAACAGCCGTTGAGACTCTGCCTCATGCACAACAAGGGGGCCCTGTACGGAGAACTCCTCTTCCGCCAGAAACCTTCCCGGATGGTAGACCATAATCCCGGCGCCGATCTGGCTGGCAAATTCCAGAGATGCTCTCAATACCTCGCGGTGCAGGTGATTGTTGTGGCGGTCCATGAGATTGAGCGGATTGGGACAATGGACGCTGTACGTAAACGGGAAGTCATTCAACACAGTTTTGATCTCGGCAGTTCTGCGTAGATCCAGGCGGCCGCATTTAACGGCATCCAAGCCATGCACGGTGATTTCAGCGGCTGTCAGGCCAAAACTCAGGAACGATTTAAGGTCACGGCGCAGGGCCTTCATGTTGCCATCGACCCTGACTTCATTGATATTACTCCCTATATTCAGCATGTGGCATACACCTCCCGGCCGCCTACAAATGTTTTCAAAATTCTGGGATGATCTTCCGAATGATCCACTATCAACATATCAGCCTCCTTCCCTACTTCAAGTGATCCGACCCTGTCCGCAATACCAACTGCTATAGCCGGATTGAGACTGACCATATTGACCGCTTCATTAAGTGGCAGCAAACCGAGCCGTTCCAGGGTGAGAACGGCATGGAGCATGGTCATGGGGGCATAATCCGAACAGAGGATCGTGCCATACCCCCGGCTGATTGCTTCACGAGCGCTCAGATTGCGGGCCTGAGATGCTCCTCTGACAATATTGGGCGAACCGAGGCAGATACTGATGTTCTGATGGTGGGCTGCCTGAAGCGCCTCAAAGTTAACCGGAAACTCGGTTATGGAAACTCCCATTGAGCTGAGCCAGGATATCTTCTCCTGCGAGTCGTCATCGTGGGAGGCAATTGCAACACCATGCTGTTGGCACAACGAAACCAGATCTTGAATGGCGCGCCGGGCATTTCCTTCCCTGGCCTGCAACTTGCGGTTGATGATGCTGTCCATTTCATGATCCGTCTTGCCATACACCGGGCCGTAGTAGTTCTTGTATGCCAGCACATCGCGGAACTGTCCCTGTCCCGGTGAATGGTCCATAAAAGAAAAGAGATGAATCTGACTGTCGTTAATCAACGACTCCAGAAACGGCACAGCTCCCAGGTCAGTAATTTCGAAACGGGCGTGTATTCTGGTTCTGACCTTGAGCTTGTGATTGAGTGCATGAATCTGGCGAATTATTCCGGCAGCCGAACTGTTGGAGCGTAAACCGACCTCCATTTCTGCAAATGAAAGGGAATGAAACATGGTTGTGATGCCACAGGTGGCCAGTTTTTTGTCAAGCTCCAACAGTGCCATGTCAACCGGAAAGAAGGTGTTGGGACGCGGCTCAATCCCTTTCTCGATGGCGTCGCAGTGTATGTCGATGAAACCGGGAAACAGGTAATGCCCACGGGCGTCAATTTCGCGGGTGGCAGTCAGTGCACTGTCGCTGATCTCGGCAATGATTCCGTGCTCAACCCTCACCGAAACAGCGTCTTTGACCCCTTCGGGGGTAACCAGCCGCCCATTGTGTACGACAAAACTTGAATGCATGGATCGTCTCCGTAAGCTTAGCATAGGGGTAAAACTGCATCGGTCACGCTATTCATCAACCTGGTGTCATGGAAAATTCCAATCATGGTTGTTCCTTGCTGACGCAACTCCTTGAGGAGATCCATAACCACCGCAACCGACCCGCGGTCCAGCGATGCAGTCGGTTCATCCAGCAGCAGCAGGCGTGGTCTCCAGCTGACGGCGTGAGCTATGTTGATGCGTTGCTGTTCACCGCCACTGAATGTGGCTGGGTAGGCATCGAACAGATGCTTGGGGATTTGCAGCCGCTCCAGCAACTCCATGCCCCGCCGGCGCGCCTCATCGCGGCTGACTCCGTTACGTGCCAGAATCGGCTCCATGACAACATCCAGTGCTGAAATACGCGGGACAACCTTGAGAAACTGCGCCACATACCCGATTTCCCTGGTTCTGAGGTCCAATATTTCCCGGTCGCTGAGCGCTGCAAGATTGATGCGGCCATGGGCGCCCGATTCATACCAGACGGCGCCGCTGCTGGGAAGATAGGTACGATAGATACACTTCAAAACCGTGCTCTTACCGGCGCCGCTGGCGCCTGACAGCCCGAGAAAGCCCCCCTTGGGAACGGTAAAAGAGACATCCCGGCAGGCCTGTATCTTTTTGCTCTCCAGGATATGCAGGGTAAACTCCTTGGAAAGATTTTCGACAGTGATCATGATGACTCCCGGTTAAAGTTGTGACGCCACAAGCAGCTGGGTATAGCCATGCTGGGGATCCTGCAATATCTGGTCGGTCAGCCCCGCTTCCACCACCTGGCCATGTTTCATCACCATGGTGCGCTGGCAGAGCAGGTTGATCACACCCAGGTCATGTGAGACAACCAACAGGGAAAGCTTGTATTCGCTGCGCAGTGTCCTGATCAGATCGAGTACCCGCGCCTGAACCGAGAGATCCAGGCCGGTGGTAACTTCATCCAGGAAAAGTATCAGCGGATTATTGGAGAGCGCCTTGGCAATCTGCACACGTTGTTGCATGCCGCCGCTGAAGTTCCTGGGCGGTTCATCCATGCGTTCCACCGGTATCTCGGTTTTGTCCAGCAGCTCCGCTGCTCGTTCGCGCATACGGGCGATGTTACGCCAACCGGCGCCCAGCAATCGTTCGGCGATGTTTCCGCCGGAGCTGATATTCATCCGCAACCCCAGAAAAGGATTCTGGTAGACAATCCCGATCAACGCATTTCTGATCTGACGCTTTTGAAAACTGGTCAAACCGAGCAGATTTCTGCTGTAGAGCGATTGTTCCGCAAATAACTCCGGTAGAGTATCTGCCAGTGCCGAGCGATGCAGTTCCACCGTGCCGCCGCTGGCCTCCCATTCAAAGTTCAGCAACCGCACCAGGGTGCTTTTCCCGGAACCGCTTTCTCCCACGATTCCCAACGCTTCATTGCGAAACAGGTCGAACGACACGTCATTGCATGCTACCACCGAACCGCAGTGCGGGCAGAGATTGGTATCATAAAGGGGACCGGTGCAGTTCAGGCACTGTTCACACCCCTTGCCGAATCTTTTCGAAAGCCCTCGTACCCGTATCAACGGTTCCATATGGCAGACCTCTTGTCACAATATCCGGAATCAGAGCAGCAATACGTCCGCCCCCCCGCTTCGTTATCGATCACCTCATCCAGGAATGTATCGGTGGCGCCGCAACGTTGGCACGACTTTCCGGAGAAGTCCTCGACGCGAAAGGGGTGATCCTCAAACTCCAAAGGTTCGACCGGGGTATGGGGGGGGATGGCGTAGATGCGTTTTTCCCGGCCGGCACCGAACAGGAAAAGCGTTTCAGCCATGTGAAGCTTGGGGACATCCCAGCGTGGTATCGGACTGGGATCCATGATGTAGCGCTTGTTGATCGTAACCGGATAACGATAACTAATGGTAATTTCACCGTAATTTACGATATCTTCGTAAAGATGCAGCCACATCCTGCTGTAGTCTGCTTCGGCATGCATGCGCCGGGTTTCTGCCTCGGATGCTTCCACTTCCCGCAGTGCTTCGGGGTACGGCACCTGCAACACCAGGATCTGTTCCGAAGTCATTGTCTCTTCCGGGATTCTGTGGCGAGTCTGGATTACCGTTGCTTCCACTGTGTCGTTCGTCAGGGCGACCCTGGCTACCGCCTGAATGAATTTCTTGATATTGACGGCATTGACACTGCCATCACATCCCTGATCGATCACCTTGAGAATGTCGTCCTGTTTGATGAGTGAGAGTGTAATCTGGATACCGCCGGTACCCCAGCCGCGCGCAATCGGCATCTCCCGCGATCCGTAGGGGACCTGATAGCCGGGAATCGCCACCGCTTTGAGAATGCTGCGCCGGATCTCCTTCTTGGCCCCTTGATCCAGGAAAGCGAAAGGATAGCCGCTCTCCGTTTTTGAACCGGCGGGAGTATTCAGCCATTCATTCAGCAGCATGGTTTTCCTCCTCGGGAGCCGATTGCCGCGCTACCTGCTGCGCCTTGCGAAGCCGGTCCAGGTCTGACAGAAAGTCGACATAATGGGGCAGTTTCCAATGGTTGCAGAACCCCATGGATTCAACACCGTCTATGTGGTAGAGCACAAACTCCTGATCCTCTGCCGGGCAGGCCGGTTGAGCGGTACGGGTGCAGCGGTCGAGCACGGCCATGGAAATCGCCTTGAGTTCATTCTGGCCGAAACAGAGTCCGTAACCGAGGGTGAAGCGCGGCATGCCGTCAGCTCCCTCAAAACGAGCCAGAACCTCTGCCTCCGTCACCTTGACTTCGCCGACTGTATACGGCGCACCGCTTACCGGGTGTGCCATGGTAAGCGGCACATACCCGACTCTCAGTTCACCCAGCGTCGGATGGATATTGCCATAGCCACGCATGCTTGAGTATGCCAGTGCCAGCATGCCGCCGGTTTCACCACGTGCCAGGGACTGCAGCGCCGCACTGCGTGAAGCCGGAAATGTCAGGGATTGGCGGGTGATATCGAACGGATCGCTGCCGGGCGGCTGTGCCCCGCTTTCGTCAAGCAAGCCTTCACGGCGCAGTATATGAATCACCTTCGGAAAACTGGCCGGTATCTCTTCAGACGCCGGAAGATGGGCAAACAGCCGTTCCCGGAATGCGTTTCGCCGCGCTTCGTCATTCTCAAGAAGTTCGAAATCGAGCAGGCGCAGGGTGTAGTCACTGGTACCCCCCAGCAGCTGTCCCCCCGGAATATCCTTGAACGCCGAGGATATGCGCCGCACAATGCGCATTTCTTCCGTATTGACCGGTTGTGAGTATCCCAGGCGAGGTTGGGTGGCCCGGTAGGCCCGGAGCATGAAGGCGGCTTCGAACGTGTCGCCGGCAGCCTGCTTGAAGGACAAGGCCGCAAGATCGGGAGCATACAGCGAACCTTCTCCCATAATCCGGTCGACAGCCAGGTAGAGCTGATCACGAATCTGGTCAACCCCCACTGCCCTGGATGATCCTTTCATCCGTTCCCAGGCAAACAGCTGGCACGCTTGCTCAATCGCTTCATTTCCACCTTTAACGGCAACATAACCCATGTCAGTCTTCTCCAATGCACGTGGAACGGGGGATACACGAAATTCTGCCTGATCTGTCCAGGAACAGCGCATCGACACCGAGCGGGAACCCGGCGTTCACATCCCGCAGCAGCGCCAGCTCGGAATCGGCAAGTCCTGTGAATGATGGCCGGGTTGATCCGTCGATACCCGGTCCCGACAGAGTGAACCGTCCCCCCGTACTCGCCAGTTCTTCAACCAGATACACAACGGTTGCGCCACGATCAGGATATTCCGGGGTTCCACGTTTCAATCGGCCGAGCCCCCCCTGGCTTGAGCCACGGCAGACGATCAAGAAATCCGCTTCTTGAAGATCGGCGCTCCTGCACCCGGTTTCCCGGCAGGCAGAATTCAGGATGAGATCGTCTTCATCATCAAGGACGTGAAAACCAACAGAGTTGTCCAAAAGAGAGCTCAGCATTTCCCGTAATTGACCATACTGCCCGTTGTCCGTGGCATGCGGCAGCTGGCACACCGTCCCAGGACGGCTCATGGCTTTCAGGATGATTCTGAATATCGCGTGATCATGATCCAGCCGGTTTCTGTTCATGCTTACGCCCCTGGCATAAGATCAAAATTGACTTTGGTGGAAGCGGCTAAAGCGGCATCAGTTGCCTGTTGGGATGTTTGGCGTTGTCCGGCCCGTTCCAGGCAGTAACGTACCCGCTGGCACAGATCTGACGGCCGGCCACTCCTGAGCAGAGCATCCGCGGCAGCCCGCACCAATGCTTTACGCGGCTCCTCGCCAATCACCATGCCGTAACCGCTCTCACCGGCAAACAAAACTTCCGCCTCGGTTGTCACTACCTCTCCCAGATGAAAGTCCGTGTCAAAACTATCCCGTACGGTCATCATCATCAGCCCGGTTCTGGGTGGACGGGTGATGGTCATTTCCTCGCTCGACAACAACCCGACGAGCTCGTCAACTTCCGGCGTAGTCATGGCCAAAATTGCCGCGGTGTGATCATTGCTCTGCATAATACTGTCTCCGTTATTCATTTGCATAATTTCACATAAAAACTGTAGCCGTGCTTCATGAAGCCGAGTGATTCATAGAAGCGATGCGCCGGCTCCCGGTTTATATTGCTGGAAAATGTCATTTTGTAGCACCCCTGTGCGTGGCAAAGATCATGGGCATACGACATCATCTGCGTTCCGATCCCCATACCGCGCAGGGTCTCGTCCACAACCACATCCTCCAATATGGCACTGGGGCTTCCCCTGTGCCCCAGGTTGTCCATGACCAACAGGGCAAAAGTTCCGACCACCTCTCCTGCCAACACGGCGACATACAGATGATACGAAGGATACTTCTCGAATCGTTTGAAAATGCGGTGCGCATCATTCAGGGGGAGTACGCTGCCGTCGTCCTGGCCGAGCTGGCCGTACAGGGCAAGCAGGCCGGGAAGATCATTTTCTACTGCTTCACGCAGGATAATATCCATATGTATCTCCGTTGATTCAAACGATTGAATCAGGTGTATTTTTTCCGGACGGCAGCGCTGACCCAATCAATGATGGCGACAGTAATGATGATAATGATCAGAATCGTGGTGACGTCCCTGTTTTCATAACTCTTCAGTTTATCAAAGAGATAGACACCAATCCCTCCAGCTCCGGTAAAACCTAGTATGGTTGCGGAACGCACATCCGACTCCAGGCGATAGAGGGTCATGGAGACAAAAAAAGGTGTGATCTGGGGAATAACCGCATAGCGGACAACCTTGACAAATCCGGCGCCGGTTGCACTCAAGGCGTCAATCGGTTCCTGCTGAATCGCCTCGATTCCTTCCGAAAACAGCTTGATCAAGACTCCCGAGGTATGGATTCCCAAAGCCAGGATCCCCGGCATTGGACCCAGACCGACCGCTGACACAAATAACAGCGCCCAAATGATTTCATTGATGGAGCGCGACATGTTGGCCAGGAACCTGACCCCGGTGTAGATCGCAATTTTCAGATGCTGACGTATGCCGTGTTTCCCGGGAATCATGATCTCCAGGGTATTCTGCGAGGCAAAAAAGGAGAGCGGGAAAGCAATCACGACAGAAAGAATCAACGCCAGAAATGCCATCTGGACCGTCTCCAGCATGGAGAGAAGGTACTTCACCAATCTGCTGGACGTATAATCGGGGGGGAAGAAACCACTATCCTTGATTTCCGGGTTTCCGGAAAGGTAGGTAAGCATATTCCCCCCTCCCTCCAGCAATTTTCCGAGACTCATCTCCGTCGAGTGCCAGCACCAGGCAATGATAACCAGAGTAGTTCCCGTAACCATCAGGTTGTAGGGATGAAAAGGGTTTGTCTGGCGTTTTATATGGTCAAGATTCATGGGGTAAGGATCTCCTCAAGGAGCCTTTGTTCTGCATTTACAAGGTTGGGCGCATGTGCCCTGCCTGGATGCCGTTCACGGAGATGATCTACTTTTTTCCCAGCCGCTTTTTGACCTCGATCTGTTCGCGGATTGGATCATATACATCGTCGGTAACGGGCGCATACCCCTTGATCTTCAACTTGCTCAAACCTTCCTTGTCGTTGTAGCTGAGGAAAGCGGTCTTGAGCGCTTTTTTGAGTGATTCCGGGATATCCTTGCGGTACGCCATGTTGGATCCCGGTATTAATTTCGAGGTCCACAAAACATTGAAATCTTTTTCACGCTCCCAGTATTTCCCTTCGCCGCGTTTCATATCGAGGTCATTGGTTGCGGCTATATCGACCTTGCCGGCTTTAACGGCCAACATGGAGGCTTCGTGGCTACCGGAGTAGATGACTTTGGAGAAAAATTTCTCCGGGTCAATCTTCATTTCATTGACAAAGTAGACCGTCGGCACCAGTGTGCCACTGGTTGAATTAGGATCGGTAAAGGCAAAGACCCTCCCCTTGGCTGCCGTAATTGAGGAAAGCGGGGAACCTTTTTTGGAAATGATGACGCCGTAGTATCCCTTGTTGCCTTTCTCATCCACTTCGAGCGCAAAACATTCGGCATTGGCCCGCTGAGCCGCCTCAACATAGGATTTTGGCCCGAAGTACGCCAAATCGACATGCTTGAACTGCATGGCAGTAATGACCCCGGCATAATCCGTGGAGGTTTTCAACTCAACCGGGATCCCCAGTTTTTTCTCAAGGTATTTGTGCAGATTGTCAAAACGATCGGTGAGATGGGATGATGATTCGGTAGGGATCAGGCCGATGGTCAGTTTCTTTGGCCAGTCTGCCGGGGTCGCCAGGGCAGCCAATGGCAGGCAGAGTGTCAGTGCCAGGGAGACAACAGCTTTGAAGATTGTTTTCATTGGTGTAACTCCTTTTTGTGCATGGGGTTAGGTGATGCGTTCAGTTGCTCTTATGCTGCAGAAGCGGCGACAGGTGAAAACGGATAGTACGCTGTATTTCTTTCTTCTCTGTCCCTGCGCGGCGGACAACAATAAATCCGGTTGACACCTTCCTGGCAGAGCTGGGCCGGTGACCCGTCGTAGACTATCCTGCCATCATTCATGCCGATCACGCGGCTGCAGTACTCACGGGCGAAATCGAGTTGATGAAGGTTGGCAATTACGGTGATCCCGTACTTCTGGTTGGCATTTTTAAGCGTTTCGAGCACCGTACGGGCACTGACCGGATCGAGTGACGATACCGGTTCGTCAGCCAGGATAACCTCAGGATGTTGGGCAATGGCCCGTGCAATGGCTACCCTCTGCTTCTGTCCACCTGACAGACGGTCACAACGGCTCAGCGCCTCTTTTTCAATCCCCACCACCTTCATGTATTCGTAGATCTCTTCATACTGTTGATTGGTATAGTGTTTGAAAATTGCCGGTAAGAGCGGTTTACGATGCAGCATACCGCTGGCGATGTTGTCCAGCACCGACAGGCGGGATACCAGATTGAATCCCTGAAAAATGACACCGATGCGTGATCGCAATGATTTCAGTTCGCCCTGCCGGATTGAAGCGACATCTTTGCCCAGCACATTCAGGCTGCCTCCCATGATAGAGGTCGTGGCATTGATCCCCATCAGGAGTGTGGATTTGCCGACACCCGAGGGGCCGATGATGCTGAGAAACTCACCCTTCCGGATGGATACGTCGACACTCCTGACCACTTCCTTGCGGCCATACCCGAGTGTTAATCCCTGCGCACGAATCTGCTCCATTGCGTTCTCCCTGTTCTCCGCATCTGTCGCTTGTCGAATCTTCAGAGAGGTGTAGCACACTGTTGTTACGGACAGATTGTGGTCTGGTAAATGTTTGGTAAAAGAAAGGGAATATTGTGATGGAAGGGGATACTCTGGCTCTCTTACGTGCTGTGACAGGATATTTTCGTAACTGACACCCTGCTGTAACGATATATTTGGTAGGATATTAACTGAATATGCTGAAAATTGATCGTAGTGACAATGAAATGTGGGGCGTATGGAACTATTCAACTTTAAAGCGTTCGCTTTTGTCGGTGAATTGGATCTGAATCGTTTAGCGAGCAAACTCGACATCACGCGTAAATACCGATGGGAAGAGCCGATGAAACTCAACCCGGCCACCCTTGCTTTGGCTGAGGAGAACGCTGCAGAACTCGTCTATCTGTATTACTTCGGGGGTGTGGTTTTTCTGAACTGTTCCCGTGACATGATTACCCGCTTTCTTGACGCTATTCCTCGATACGCCGAATCATTGAAAGGGCAAATCGAACTGCCGTATCGTGAAGAGTACCGGCTTGAAATTGATCCGCAACGCGAACTGGCCATTGCCAATGCCTACGCTGTCATGCCCCGTTACAGCCTTGCGTTTCTTGATATCATCTGTTTTGTCATTGCCAAATCGGTTGCGCTGGAACGCATCGAAGAACGGATCGACGTGGTCTTTGATGAGGTAGAAGTATTGATTG
>Ga0062383_10000066_pt1 | contig 26164 bp, 23 predicted proteins | sample DOMMetBare3Fresh_FD_59508 | JGI IMG/M metagenome (GOLD analysis project Ga0062383, IMG submission 59508) | Wetland sediment microbial communities from St. Louis River estuary, USA, under dissolved organic matter induced mercury methylation -... | ecosystem: Environmental > Aquatic > Freshwater... | reverse complement strand
TGTGGTTGACTCGCTGCGCAGCATCGAGCGGGCCGATGTGGTGCTGATGGTGATTGACGCTGAACAAGGTATTACGGAACAGGATGAGCGGATTGCCGGATACATCCATGAAGCGGGTCGCGGCTGTGTCTTTGTGGTCAACAAGTGGGATACGCTGACCAAGGATAATGCCAGTTTTAACACCTTTACCCAGAAAGTCCGGGATGATTTCAGATATCTAGCCTATGCGCCGATCGTTTTTGTATCTGCTAAAACCGGCCAGCGGACCGGTAAAATCATCGCTACGGTTGACGAAGTGATGCAGCAGTTTACCCGCCGCATATCCACATCCGATCTGAACCGGGTTTTTTCCGAAGCAACGGAAGCTCACCATGCGCCGCTGTCACATGGCCGCCGGGTGAAATTTTACTTCTCCACCCAGGTTGCCACCCGGCCGCCTTCCTTCGTAGTGTTTACCAACCAGCCTGAAAATATCCATTTTTCCTATGAACGATATCTTATAAATACCTTTCGTACCGCCTTTGGTTTTGACGGTGTCCCGTTGCGGCTGATGTTCCGTGGCCGTGATAAAAAGGGGAAATCGGGGCATCAGCCGTAAGCTAAAAACTTTACTTGAAGCGGTCGATAGTTTATTATCTCGACATTTGCGCACCCCTATCACGCTTGTCGGGGCATACCATTTATGAGTCTTGTCGGAAATCTCGAAGATCTCGGTCTTGGAGAAATACTCCAGATTGTCAGCCTGAGCAGAAAAACAGGCATCCTCACCCTGAAAAGCAGGGGAAGAGAAGGGATGATTGTTTTTCGGCTCGGTCAGGTTGTCAGAGCTTCCTCAACAACCTATCAGCAAAGTCTCGGTGAGGTGCTGATCCAGCGGGGTGTGATTGATCTTGCCGTGTTGCGTAAGGCATTGGCGTTGCAGCAGGAACAAGGTTTTCGTGAACGGCTCGGCGTATTGTTGATCAAACATTTTGGCGTGTCTCGTGAAATGGTGGAAGAAGTTGTCCGCGAGCAGATCGAAAATGTGGTCTTTACCCTGTTTGCCTGGATTGAAGGTTCGTTTGAATTTGAAATCCAGGAGCATATTGAAACCGTTGATGGCACCCGTCTCGATCCCCTCCAATTCATGCTTGACCAGGGGTTGAATCCCCAGTTCCTTGCCATGGAAGGTACCCGCATCCTTGATGAAAAACGGCATGCGGCGGAAATGGGGTATGTTGACAGCGAATCTCCTGATGAGAGTGACAATGTAGATTTTGATTTTGATCTGGTTGATCACCCATCTGCTGCTAAAGCATCGGCCAGTACGGTTGCCACCAAGCAGCCGCTGGTGATTGTGGATGATGATGGTCCTACCTTGCAGGCTGTTGCTGAGGGGATGCGCCAACTGGGGTATGATGTTCATGCCATGACCCGCAGTGAAGATACCCTGATCAAGGTGGACACCCTCTACCGGGGTGGTGATCGCCCTACGGTGCTGGTGGATCTGATCATGCCGAAAATGGATGGTTCGGGTGTGCTGGGCGGTGTGGAACTGCTGGAATTGTTGCACAATAATTTCAAAGACTTGCCAATCATCGTGATGACTGACTATCACCATGCCGATGCCGAAACCAAGGTGTGTGACATGGGGTATGCCTTTATGATGAAGCCCCGCCGGGTCGAGTTGGGTGACAGTGAAAAAGTGCATGGTTTCATCACTCAATTGTACGATGACATTCGACGCGCCGAGGCTGGTGAAGTTGCGGCTGTCTGGCAAAAACGATTTAACCTGGGTGACGAGCTACGGATTGAGCTGGGCGATGACGAAGATATGCCGACGGCTGCCACATCCGATGAGTCGGGTGATTCCCTGTCGCTGTTGCGGGGGATGCTGGAAGAACTGAATAATCCGGAACTGCGGGGAGGGGCATTATTGCTGGTGCTCCGCTTTGCGTCGGAGTTTCTGAACCGGGCAATTGTGTTTCTGGTGCATGATGGGGTGGTGGGTGGCGCCGGTCAATTTGGCATAACCGGTGGCGGTGATGACCGGGTACGTTCGATTCACTTTCCTTTGGAAGCAATCTCCATGTTTCAGGGAGTTGTACGCACCATGCAATCATCAACCTTTGTGCCGCAGCCGTCGCCGATTGATTCCTATATTTTTGAGCAACTCGGTGGTGGCGTTCCGTCTGAGGCGTTCATCGGGCCGCTGGTGAGTCAGTCGCGGATTATCGGATTTTTGTACGGCGACAATCTCCCGGAAACGACCCCGATTGAGAACCTGGAATCACTCTCGATCTTTCTTTCGCAGGCAGGTGTGGCGATGGAAAAAAACATGCTGCAGCGACAACTTCATGAAAGGACCACCCCGTGAGTATCAAAACAATCCTGATAGCCGATGATTCGGCTGTCATGCGTGCCATGCTGGTCTCAACCATTGAGGCGTGCGGCGATTATCATATTGTTGAGGCGGCCAGCGGCTTTGAAGCACTGCGCCTCCTTCCGCGAGAAAAAGTAGACCTTATTCTGACCGATATCAATATGCCGGATATCAATGGCCTGGAATTGATCAGTTATCTCCGTAATAATGCCAATTATCAGACGATTCCGGTCATTATCATTTCGACCGAGGGGAGTCAGAAGGATATTGATAAAGGTAAATCACTTGGCGCCAACGAGTACTTGATCAAGCCGTTTGCACCGCAGCAATTGCAGCAACTGGTTTCATCCTATCTTGCATCTACCCCGTAACCCCACGGAACTGTTATGAGTGATCACGGCATATCATCACAAAAAGCGATTCAGGATTTTCTGGCGGAAGCTGAAGAAATTGTGGAGCAGTTGGGTACCGAATTGGCTGATCTGGCAGATATGGCCGATAGCGGCGACCTGAATCCTGATATTCTCAATTCAATTTTTCGTGGAGCACACTCGCTGAAAGGTCTGGCCGGAATGTTCGGCTTTACGGAGATCGCCGAGTTGTCCCACAATATGGAAAATCTGCTCGATTATCTGCGTCTTGGCAAGATTCCCCTTGATCACAAGGTGATGAAAGTGATCTTTGCCGCCCATGAATTGCTCACCTCGCTGGTGCGCAGCCTGTCCGAAGGAGAGGCGGAACTGCATGCCGAGGAAATTGCCGCCTGCATAGTTCAGATCAATACCTGTCTTCACCCCCCCGAGCCCAAAACCGGTGCCGTATCGCCGCTGCAACAACTTGGCTTGTCGGAGCGGGTTATCAGTGCCTTGACTGAATATGAAGAACATCGTCTGCTGGATAATCTTGCCAAGGGCAAGCATATCTTCAATATTCATACTTCATTTGAACTGACAAGTTTTGATGTTGAACTGGGCGAAATATCAGATGTATTGAAAAAAAGTGGTGAGGTTGTCAGCACGCTCCCGAGTATGGGGGGCAACATGGAAACCCACATTGATTTTGATCTGCTCTACGGTTCAAAAATTTCCCTGGCTGAACTGAAGCAACTGGTGGAACGTGACGCAGTACAGGTAACGCAACTGGGGGAAGCCGCTGCTTCGCCAGCGACCGGGACGATCTCAACTCCTGCCGTGCCGGCCGTGGAAACGGTGCTGCCTGAAAACGTAACGCCAACGGTGAAAACGATGCCCTCCGTTACGCCGTCAGCATCTCCTGCCGCAAAGTCCGAGCTGCCGGTTGTCACACCTGTTGCGGATGATGCTGCCCAGACGGCAAAAAGCATGAGCCGTACGGTGCGGGTTGATATTGGCAAGCTCGATGAGTTGATGAACATCGTGGGAGAACTGGTGCTGGCCCATTCCACCATCGCCGGAATCAGCATGAAGCTGCGTAACGAGAGTTTTTCACGGAGTGCCGTTGATCTGGGGAAAGCTGCCAAGGAGCTGGAACGGAAGTTGAGTGATCTCCAGAAAGGTGTCATGGAAATCCGCATGATTCCGGTGGGGCAGCTGTATGAAAAACTGTCGCGCATCGTGCGTAAAATTTCCCGCGAACAGGGGAAGAAGGTTGAGCTCAAGTTTTTTGGCGCAGATACCGAGCTTGATAAGCTGATTGTGGAAGATATTTCCGATCCGATGATGCACATCATTCGCAATGCCATTGATCATGGTATCGAACCTCCGCAAAAACGGGTTGCTGCCGGTAAGGATGAAAAGGGAACGATCCGCATCTCTTCCTACCAAAAAGGGAATCATGTCGTGATTGAGGTGGAGGATGATGGCAGTGGTATTGATGTGGAAAAAATCAAGACCAAGGCGCTGCAAAAGGGGTTGGTGGCCGATGTCAGCTCGGTAACCGAACGTGAAGCGCTGGACTTTATTTTCCTCCCCGGTTTTTCCACCAACGATACGGTCAGTGAAGTCTCCGGTCGTGGCGTCGGGATGGATGTGGTGAAAAATAATATTACCGCCATTTCCGGGATCGTGGATATCGAAACCAGAAAAGGGGAGGGGTCGCGCTTTATTATTACCCTCCCGATTACCCTGGCAATTATCAAGGCGCTGATTATCCGTTGCAGCGGCAGAACCTATGCGCTGCCGATTACCTCCGTGCTGGAGTCGTTGATTCTGACGGAAAAGGATATCAAGACTGTCGAACGCAAAGAGGTGATTCAGCTGCGCGAAACCACACTTCCGTTGTTGCGGCTGGATGGATTTTTCGGTATCGAACGCACGGCAGCGCGTCCTAAAGAGTTTTATGTGGTGGTGGTGGGGGTGGCGGAAAAACGTTTGGGGCTGGTGGTCGATGATCTGGTGGGGCAGCAGGATATTGTCATCAAATCGCTGGGTGAGGCCTTTAAACGCTTCAGAGGGATTTCCGGCGCAGCTGATCTGGGAGATCAACGAACAATTCTGGTGCTTGATGTTGGCGGAATGATCCACGAAACCATGAAGTACGGGAATTAAGCTATGTACAAAGATTATTTCGGGTTCAAGGAAAAGCCATTCAGTAAAACGCCCGATCCCCGCTTTCTGTTTTTAAGCCGGGGGCACGAAGAAGCATTGGCACGCCTGGAATTTGTGGTGGAAGAACACGAAATAGCGGTCTTGACCGGTGATATTGGTTGCGGAAAAACAACGCTGTCGCGGGCACTGATGGATCGTCTCGGGGAGCGCTACCGCTTCTGTTACATAATCAATCCCCGTCTGAATGCCATTGAGTTTCTGCGAACCGTAGCCAGGTTACTTGATATTGAACAGCCGGCCAATGATAAGGATGTTTTGCTGGAGCAGACCCATCAGGCGTTGTATGATAATTACCAGCGTGGAATCTGCCCGGTCCTGGTGATTGATGAAGCACAGATGATCAATTCCAGTGAAGTGTTTGACGAGATCCGCCTGCTGACCAATTTTCAGCTTGATGATCGCAATCTGTTGTCGGTACTGATCATGGGACAGCCGGAACTTCGCACCATCTTGTCAGCTCCGGTGTACGAACCGTTACGGCAACGCATTTCGCTCCAGTATCACCTGGATCCCCTGTCATTGGAAGAAACCATGGAGTATCTCGATTTTCGTCTTGAGACAGCAGGGGGAACGGCAGGATTATTCACTCCCGACGCAGTACAGCGCATACATGAGTTGACCGGCGGGGTTCCCCGCACCATCAACTCCATGGCAACTAATGCCCTGCTGGTCGGATTCGGCCTGGATGCGGCGCTGATCGATTCGTCGATCATCCAGGAAATTAAAGATGAATTGTTAATGTAGGTGGGGTAGGTATGGATCTGGCTAAAATTCGACAAAAAGCGCATCAACAGCAGAGCGGGATTCTGAGCACTACTCCGATACCGTTGTCCGGAATCGAATCAATGGTTGCTGTGCCTCCCACTTCCCCCCCTGCAGCCGTAAGCCGGCCAATGGAGCGTGCTCTTGAAGCTGTTGGTGCCGCTGAAATGGCAGCGCTGCTGCCAGGTTTGTCACCAATCATTGCACATGACTTGCACCCGGCTCCGTCACCGATAGCAATGGTACCACAAGTGCCGGTATCGTGTGCAGCAGCTAGAGTGCATTCTTCTCAACCGGTCAGGGATCCTTTGGCTACTATTCTGGCGGGACGTGCTGCGGCCGGATGTGACGAAGATCTGCCGATGGGGGTGGAAGAAACCGAACAGGCGACGGTTGCCGATTATCTGGAATTTCTCTGCTTTCGAGTGTCAGATGAGCTTTACGGCATCAACATCATGGATATCAAGGAAATTATCAAGCCGCGGGAAGCGACGGAAATCCCACGTTCCCCTTCCTTTGTACTCGGGGTGATCTCTTTACGGGGTATCATCATCCCCATAATTGACATGCTTGACCGTTTGGGACTCTCCCGCGAACGACTGACGGGGCGGGAGCGAATCGTGGTTGTCAAACGCTTGGCGGGATTAAGTGGCCTGTTGGTTGATGAAATCGTGCAGGTTGTGCGTATCCCGGCCAAGAGTCTGGAAACAGCACCTGCTGTGCTTGACGGAATTGATCGCGATTTTGTTTCCAATATCGGTCGAGCTGAAGGGAAAATGATTATAATTCTCAACCTTGAGTGTATCGCTGACATTAATCTGTATTGAATGGAGTCGAAATGCAGAAAAAACGAATATTGATCGTTGAAGATGAAGAGAGTCTTTTAAAACTTGAAACCATACTGTTGACTGTCAAGGGATATGAAGTTGTCGGCGCATTACATGGCAAGCAGGCGCTGGAGCGTCTGGCAGAGGAGCGGTTTGATCTGGTGTTGCTCGATATTATGCTCCCTGATATGGATGGTTTTGAAATTTGCAGTCGTATCAAACACGATCTACGCACCTCTGATCTGCCGGTGGTGATGCTGACTGCCAAAAAGAGCCCGGATGATCAGGCCAGAGGGGTGGCGTGCGGTGCTGCCGCCTATCTGACCAAACCATTCAAGTCTGCCATGATCATGGAAGTGATCGATAAACTGTTGCAGCATGGATCGACGACCGAGGCGGCGTAAGTGATGAGCAAGGATATCCAGGATATACAGTTAGCCTGTTTTAGTCTTGGGGGTAATCTGTTCGCGGTTGATATCATGCGGATTAAAGAGATTATCCAGCCCCAGAAACTGTCCGCTCTCCCGAAAGCTTCGCAGGCTCTGGAAGGTGTGATCAATTTGCGAGGTGTCGTGATCCCGGTCATGGATCTACGCAAACGGTTCGGTATGCCGCCAGCCGCAGCGGAAGTTGCTTCAAAGTTACTGATTGTGTCGTTGGTGCGCCAAAAACTGGGGCTGGTTGTGGATGCGGTCATGGAGGTTATTACGGTTCCGGTTAATGAAATCAAGCCTCCCTTGGACAATTCTCTCGGGGTAGGTATGGAATACCTGTTGGGGGTATGTCTTTCCAATGACAAGGTCTATATGATTCTTGATATTGATTCATTATTTGGAGTGTCGGATTAAAGAATTGATTGTTATGCTGGGAGAAGAGGCTACGTGACGATGTTTGTGCAGTTACAACAAAAATATGCCGCCGGAGATGAAGAGGTTCGACGCGGAATCGTGCAGGAGTTGCGCGGTTTTCACCTTGATGAAGCTGCAGCGCTGCTGTTTGAGGCCATGGGAGATGAAAGCTGGCGGGTTCGCAAGGAGGCGGTTTCGATTTTTGTTGCCGCACAACCGGAGGATCGCCATATCGAAGCAGTCGTGGAGCTGTTCCGTAATGGAGAAAATGCCGGCCAGCGTAATTCAGCCGCTGAAGCGGTTACCCTGATCGGTTCGCGGGCCTGTTCGGCGCTGGTCAGCAGATTGCGTGATAACGATGCCGATGTGCGTAAAATTGTTATTGACGTACTGGGGAGTATCGGTTGTTATGAATCAATCGGTCTTTTGCGTGACTCATTGAACGATCCTGATATCAATGTTGCGGCGGCTGCAGCCGAACAGCTCGGCAAGCAGGGAGACAGTTCGGTTGTTCCGTCTCTCTTGCAGGCCATTGTTACCAATACCAATGATTTTTTTCGCTTTAATGCTCTGGCCGCCATTGGGAAGCTGGCTGCGCCGGCGCCGGTTCCACCCCAGATTGTCGCGCTTGCCAACGACGATATTCTTCGCAAGGCAACCTATGAATGTCTTGGCAGTATTGCCGATCAATCGGCTTGCCCGCTGTTACTGGAAGGTCTCAGCAGCCGCCAGAAAAGTTCACGCCATGCGGCTTTGATTGCTCTTTATCGCATCTATGGCCGTTCCTCTGAACAGGGACGCAAGGATATGGCGGATGGTCTCAAGGCCTTGCAGGGAACCGAGGTGGTCCCCTTGATCATGGAGGCGTATAGCCGGTCTGACCAGGATCGTTCCGAAGCGGTGGTGGCGCTGCTGGATCTGATCGGTGACCCTCGTGCCATCAGAATCATGTTGCAGGCGTTTACCAATCAGCGAACTTCACAACGGGCGCTGGCATTTGTTAAGCGCATGGGGCCGGCCATCATGCTTGATGTGTTATCATTGTACGCTACGGTTGATGAAACACTCCGCGCTGCGATCTGCCTGCTCTGTGCCGAATGCTCACATCCCCTGGCAGCGGAAAAGGTTCGTCAGGCGTTGTCCGACTCTTCAGCGCTGGTTCGGCAGGCGGCGGTGACAACCATCGGAAAGCTTGGTCTGATTCAGGCGCTTCCCGAAGTAACCCGTTTGCTGGATGATGCTGATAATGACGTCCGCAATGCGGCCTGTGCCTGTCTGCAATCGTTTACCCTGATTGACCGTGAAGATCTGACGTCGGTTACTGCTGCATTGGCAGCAGCCGATAATGCCGAACATCGTCGTATCGCCGCCGTGCTTGCCGCTTCTCTGGGGGACCGGGACCGCTTGATGTTGCTGGTCAAAGATGAACACTCTTCGGTTCGCCAGGCTGCGGTTTCAGCATTGGGGAGCGGACCTTGCACCGATGTGGAAGGTGTGCTGATCATGGCGCTGGTTGATGAGGATCCCGATGTGCGAATCGCTGCTGCTGAAGCGATGGGAGAATCCGGTTCGGATGCTTTTGTTGATACACTGCTGTCAGCCATGGCTGATGATGATGTCTGGGTGCAGTGCGCCGTGCTGAAAAGTTTGACAAAACTCAACCGGGCTGCTGCGTTTGCCGTAATCCAGGGATTGCTGGCGACCGCTTCCGGGTTGTTGCTCCTGACCTGTCTTCAGATGCTCGAACTGCTTGCCACGCCAGCTGCACTGGCTTTGGTAGCACCGTTTGTTTCCCATGTTGACCGCGATGTTGCTGCTCTTGCCAGCGAAATATATGCTCGCCATACCCCACCACGGGATGTTGCATGATTTTTCTAAATGAAACTGAACATACCATGAGCGATGAGGAATTTCATCAGTTGCGGGACTGTGTCTACAGTCATTGCGGTATTTATTTTGATGATAATTCCAAGTATTTGCTGGAAAAACGACTTGCCCGCCGGGTTGCCGATTTAAAACTCGGTTCGTTTCGAGAATACTATCAATACCTCAAGTATGACCGGAAGAAAGACCAGGAACTGATGGATATCATGGATATTCTGACGACCAACGAAACGTATTTCTTTCGTGAATCATTTCAATTAAAAGCATTTACCGATGAAATTATCCCGGAATTGATCAAGAAAAAAACGGCAGCCGGTAAAAAAACGCTGCGCATCTGGAGTGCCGGTTGTTCCAGCGGGGAAGAACCGTACACCATTGCCATGTTGTTGCACGATATTCCGGCGCTGTACGGGTGGAAAATCGAAATCTTCGGTACTGACATCAGTCAGCGGGTCGTGACCCAGGCACGGCGTGCCGTGTATGGGAAATCATCATTCCGGGTAACCGATGGCGACTATATCAAGCGTTTTTTTGTTGAACAGGATGATGGTTTCAAGGTCTGTGACAGCATTAAGGAACTGGTATCGATCAGTCATCTGAATCTGCTGGACACAGCTCGCGTCAATATGATGGGGAGTATGGATCTGATATTCTGCCGTAATGTAATTATTTATTTTGATGTACCGGTCAAGAAACAGGTGGTGGAGTCATTTCACAAAAACCTTCTGCCGGGCGGTTTCTTGCTGCTCGGGCATTCCGAATCGTTGATGAACGTTACAACGCTCTTTACGCTGCGGCATTTTAAAAATGACATGATTTATCAGAAGCCTGGTTGCGGGGAGGTGTCTCCATGAGCACCATCCGGGTTGTAGTTGTTGATGATTCCGCCTTTAGCCGCCGCACTATCACCAAGTTGCTGGAAGGGGTCAAAAACATCGAGGTTGTCGGGTATGCCACCAATGGTGAAGAGGGAATTCACAAGGTAATTGCGCTGAAACCGGATCTGGTGACACTTGATCTCGAAATGCCGAAGATGGACGGTTTTACGCTGCTGCGAATTCTGACGACCCGTTTTTCGGTTCCGGTCATTGTTATCAGTGCGCTCAGTGGCGCTGACAAGGTGTTCAAGGCTCTGGAGCTGGGAGCGCTTGATTTTGTGGTCAAGCCGTCCAATGCAGCCTCCAACGACCTGCTCCTGATTCGTGAGGATCTGCAGAGCAAGGTGTTGCAGGTTCTCAATTTAAAACCAAAAGTTTTACCAGGTGCCGCGGCTGGTGGTGTATCGGCTGAACGTTCCGATCAGGTGTTCAAACTGTTTGGCAAACCGGATGTCAGTCATCACAACACTCCGATTGATATTGTTGCCATCGGTTCTTCCACGGGAGGTCCACCGGCCTTACAATCCATTTTTTCTTCGTTTGACCAGAAATACCCGTTTGCCATGGTGGTTGCGCAACATATGCCGGCCGGTTTTACGAAAGCGTTTGCCGAGCGGTTGAACCGAACCTCTCCGTTTGAGGTGAAAGAAGCCGAAGATGGTGATTTGCTTCATCCTGGTCAGATTCTGATTGCGCCAGGGGGAAAAAACATGGTTTTTGAAGTGTGCGGTGGCCGTGTGACAGCCCGTATTGTAGCTCCGTCCGCAGCTGATCGCTATGTTCCTTCGGTAGACGTCATGTTTGAATCGTGTTCCAACATATATCGCAAGCGGATGATTGCGGTGGTGCTGACCGGTATGGGGAATGATGGCAGTAAAGGGGTGCGACTGGTGCATCAGCAGGGGGGGTATGTGATTGCTGAATCGGAAGAATCGTCGGTTGTCTATGGTATGCCTCGTGAAGCGGCCGCAACCGGGGTCGTGGATCGTGTTGTGCCGCTGCAACGTGTGTCGCGGGAAATCCTTATCAAGGGTGAATTTTTATGAAACAGATACTAATCATGCTGCTGTTTATCCTGGTGTCATTACCGTCACTGGCATGGCCGGACTACAAACAGACGCTCTTTTTCAACACCCAGAAAGCGGGTAAAGTCCCCTTCGAACATGAGCAGCATCTGGGACGGCTGGATAATAACTGTTCTGCCTGCCACAACTCTATTTTTCACATCGTGCGCAAGAACAACCCGACGGTCACCATGAAGGAAATGGAAGCTAAAAAATCGTGCGGTGCCTGCCATAACCCGGATAATCCGCGTTATCCGCAACTGTCGGCCTGCACCAAGTGCCATCGGGTCAATATCATCGATATCCAGATTCCCGATTTTGGCATGGTTCCCTTTAGTCATGGCAAACATCTGGAAATGTATACCTGCAGCGATTGTCACAATACAATCTTCAAAACCAGCCGTGATAATCCTCACGTTACCATGTTACAGATGGAAAAAGGTAAATCATGCGGCGCCTGTCATGATGGTTCCACTGCCTTTTCAGTCAAGGGTGATTGCATCAAATGTCATCAGGTGGATGAAATATCCTTGCCGGGGAAATCGGTCTTCAGTCATAAGAAACATCTGGAGATGTCCTTTGTCTGCAATGAATGCCATAACAAGCTGTTTGTTCCCGGCAAAAACCGGCGTGCCGCCAGCATGGGTGATATGGAAAAAGGAAAATCGTGCGGCGCCTGTCACAACGGCTCTACCGCTTTTTCAGTCAAGGGAGATTGTATCAAATGTCACACCCAGATCGGTGTGATCTCATTTGATGCCTATAACGCCAAATTTGGGCACAAGATCCATACCTCCATGTTCAAATGTGACGAATGTCACAGCGGCATCTTCATTGGCGGTGCCCAAAGTGTCCGTTATTCCATGCAACAGATGGAAAAGGGGAAGTCGTGCGGAGCGTGTCATGATACCAAGACCGCCTTTGGTGTAAACGGCAATTGTGAAAAATGCCACCCAGGGGTTTCTCCGGATTTAAAGCTGGCGGTTAAGGATGCTGCCTCGGTTGACTTCAGTCATAGCAGTCATAGTGGACGGTTTACTTGCAGTGATTGCCATAACGCCATCTTTACTGCTGGTAAGGGGGCCCGGCGTTTCACCATGGCAGAGATGGAGAAGGGCGCCTCGTGCGGCACCTGTCATAATGGAAAAACCGCGTTTAGTGTTAAAAACTGCAGTAAGTGTCATCCGGTCAAGCCGATCTTGTTCAGTGACGATGCCCGTTTCAGTCATGACAAACATCTGGAAATGTACTCATGCTATGAATGTCACGCAAAAATCTATAATGCCGGTACCAATAATAAACGTTACAGCATGGCGCAGATGGAAAAAGGAAATTCCTGCGGTGTCTGCCACGACGGAACCACCGGTTTCAGCGTTAAGGGCGATTGTGATAAATGCCATAAATCGACAGTCAACGTCGTCTTTGAGGTGAAAGAAACCGGCCGGACGATCTTCAGCCATTCGGTACATAATACCTTGTTCAAATGTACCGATTGTCACAATGGCATATTCGTTCCAGGCAAAACCAGCAAGCGCCATACCATGGCAGAGATGGAACAAGGAAAATCGTGCGGAGCGTGCCATGATGGCAAGACCGCATTCGGTGTCAAGGATGCCTGTGTCAAATGTCACATCGTCAAAACAATTCAATTCAGGCCGGGGAGCGCCGTGTTTCCTCACGATGCTCATATCGCCGCCTATGGCTGTAAGGATTGCCACCCCACCTTGTTTACTCCCGGCGCCGGTAACAAACGTTTCACCATGGCTGAAATGGAAAAAGGTGAAGCGTGTGGTGCCTGTCATGACGGGAAAACTGCTTTTGGTGTGGCGGGTGATTGCAGTAAATGTCATCCCGGACAACCGAAATCGATCCGTTATGAGCTGGCCCAGGCAACCGGTAATGTGGAGTTTGTCCACAAACCGCATACTGAACGTGGCTACAACTGCAACAGCTGTCATTACAAGATTGTACCCTCGGGAACACCGACCAGACGCTGGGTGATGAAGGATATGGATAGTGGTCTGTTTTGTGGCGCCTGCCATGGCGCCAGTATGGCCTTCAGTGTTAAAAATCCCACCTCCTGTGAACGGTGTCACCAGAAGGAATCCGATTGGCGACCACCGGCAAAATAAAATAACTTGGTAAAGACTTACGTGAAAGGATGTAATTGTGGAACAAAAATACCTTCCGTCTGAAGTGGAAAAAAAATGGCAGGAACGTTGGGAAGCTGACAAGACTTTTCGGGTGACCGAGGATCCTGATCGCAAAAAATACTATCTGCTGGAGATGTTTCCCTATCCCTCTGGCCGTATCCATATGGGACATGTTCGTAATTACTCGATCGGCGACGTGATTGGCCGCTTTAAACGGATGCGTGGTTTCAATGTGCTGCATCCCATGGGGTGGGATGCCTTTGGTATGCCGGCGGAAAACGCCGCTATTCAGAACAAGTGCCATCCGGCAAAATGGACCTATGAAAATATCGATTACATGCGCGGTCAGCTTAAAAAAATGGGGCTTTCCTACGATTGGGATCGTGAACTGGCCACCTGCAACGTGGACTATTACCGCTGGGAACAGAAGATTTTCCTGGAGATGTATGCCCGTGGCCTGGCCTATAAAAAAACCTCCTACGTTAACTGGTGCCCAAAATGTGAAACCGTACTGGCCAATGAGCAGGTAGAGGATGGCGGCTGCTGGCGCTGTGATTCCACGGTAGAGCAGAAAGAACTGGATCAATGGTTTTTCCGGATTACCGCCTATGCCGAAGAGTTGCTCGATTTTACCAACAAGATGCCCGGTTGGCCGGAACGGGTACTAACCATGCAACGCAACTGGATTGGCAAGAGTTACGGCTGTGAGATCGATTTTCCGCTGGCCGACGGGGAAGGAGCCATCAAGGTATTTACGACGCGTCAGGACACGGTTTTCGGCGCCACCTTCATGTCTCTGGCACCGGAACACCCCAAGGCGCTTGAATTGGCAACGCCTGACCGTAAGGCCGAGGTGACGGCTTTTATAGACAAAATCAGGGGGACCGATCGCATCAAGCGCACCGCCGATGATTTTGAAAAAGAGGGGGTCTTTACCGGCTCCTACTGCATCAATCCGTTAACCAAGGTAAAGATGCCGATTTATCTGGCCAACTTCGTACTGATGGATTATGGCACCGGCGCCGTTATGGCGGTCCCGACCCATGATCAGCGTGATTTTGAGTTTGCCGCCAAATACTCCCTGCCGTTGACGGTTGTCATTCAGCCGGAGAATGTCACCCTCGATCCGAAAAGCATGACCGAAGCGTTTACCGAAGTGGGGATCATGGTCAATTCCGGCCGGTTTGATGGCCTGAACAGCGAGGATGCCAAGGGAGCAATCGCCGATTTCCTGACCAGCGAAGGATTTGGAAACAAGACGGTTAATTTCCGTTTGCGTGATTGGGGCATTTCGCGCCAGCGTTACTGGGGTAATCCGATTCCGGTGATTTACTGCCAGTCGTGCGGCGTTGTGCCGGTTCCGGAAAAGGAACTGCCGGTTACCTTGCCGGTTGATGTGGAATTCACCGGTGAAGGGGGGAGTCCGCTGGCACGGGTGGAATCATTTGTCAATGTTGTCTGCCCCTGCTGTGGTCAGCCGGCCCGTCGTGAGTCCGATACCATGGACACCTTTGTGCAATCGTCCTGGTATTTCCTTCGTTACTGTTGCCCGGAGCTGAAGGATGCTCCGCTTGACCGCTCCAAGGTCGATTACTGGATGTCGGTCGACCAGTATATTGGCGGTATTGAACATGCGGTGCTGCACCTGTTGTACGCCCGTTTCTTTACCAAGGTCCTGCGCGATCTCGGCTATATCACGGCCGATGAGCCGTTTACCAACCTGCTGACCCAGGGGATGGTGATCAAAGATGGCGCCAAGATGAGTAAATCAAAGGGGAATGTGGTTGATCCCAATTCCTTGATTGAAAAATACGGCGCCGATACTGCGCGTCTCTTCTCGTTATTTGCCGCGCCACCGGAAAAGGATCTGGACTGGAGTGACCAGGGGGTTGACGGTTCGTTCCGCTTTTTAAACCGGGTCTGGAAACTGGTGCATGAAAAACGTCAGCTGGTAGTGAATGCGGGAACCGTCGATTCCTCATTGCTGACATCGGAAGAGCGTACCGTGCGCCGTGCCGTTCACAAGACCATTCGCAAGGTCACGGAAGATCTGGACGAACGTTTCCATTTCAATACTGCCATATCGGCGGTCATGGAGTTGCTTAATACGCTGCAGGCAACCGAGCTGAACAGTCCCAATGCTCCGGCAGTACTGAAAGAAGCATTGGAAAGCATGGTAATCATGCTGGCTCCGATTGTTCCCCACATCACCGAGGAGTTGTGGCAGTGTCTGGGGCATACCACCCAGCTGTCGGCCACCGCCTGGCCGGAGTATGATCCGGCTGCCGTGGTGGATGAGGAGTCATTGGTGGTGGTGCAGGTCAATGGCAAGCTTCGTTCAAAGGTCGTGGTTGCAGCGGGAACTGATGATGAAACCGTGCAGCGGCTGGCGTTGGCCGATGAAAAAGTACTGCCGTTTCTGGATGGTAAACAGGTGCGTAAGGTAATTGTCATCCCCGGTAAACTGGTTAACATCGTTGTCGGGTAAACAGCCAATGAGAGCGCCGGTCTCCGGTAAACAGCCGTGGTACGGCAAGCTGCTCGGCCTGGTGTGTCTGCTGGTAGTGGTGGGTCTGATGTCGGGGTGTGGCTATCGGCTGACCGGTAGCCATGCTACTGATACCCACTCCTTTGGTCGCACGGTGTGGGTCGATTTTATCGGCAATACCTCCACCAGTTCAACGGCACAAACGGTCTTGCGCCGCGCTCTGCTGGAAGAGTTTCACTCCCAGCGCTCGCTGGTACCGGCGTCATCCCGTGAGACCGCTGATCTGTACGTACGAGGAGCGCTGCGCTCCTACACAACCCGAGCTATTTCATATACCGCCAATGATTTGATCCGGGAATACCGCCTGACACTGGAAGCGGAACTGGAAGTGAAAGCAAACTCTGCTCTGGCGCCGCTCTGGAAAGGCGTGCTGACGGCGTCGTCCGATTTCCCGGCCTCGGATCCGCAACATCCTGATCTGGCGCTGCAACGCAATGCTGAAGATGCTGCACAGATGGCAGTTGCCCGCCGATTGGCCCAATCTCTGATTTTCTCCCTGGAAGAGTCGTATTGAATGACCGGACTGGAATTTGAAACATTGCTGAAAAAGGGGAGTGTCCCCCCACTGGTACTGCTGTACGGTGAGGAAACGTTCCTGCTGGAGCGTTCGTTAGCCCTGCTGCTGGAAAAAGCGTTTGATCCGTCACTCAAGGATTTCAACTTCAATCTTTTTTACGGCAATGAGTCAAAAGGTGTTGATATCCTGGATGCAGCCCAGACGCTCCCCATGTTTGCCGAGCGTCGCGCCGTGCTCGTCAAGCGGGCGGAAGGGTTAAATGCGGCGGCCTGTGAAGTGATCATGCCGTACCTGCTCAACCCGGCGGCTACCACCTGCCTGATCTTTGTGGCTGCCAAAATCGACCTGCGCAAAAAATTCTTCATTGAACTGAAGAAGCGGGGGGAACTGGTCGAACACAAGCGGCTCTATGACAATAAGATCGGCGGATTTATCCAGAACGAGGCGCTGCGCCATGGCAAGCCGATTGACGCTGCGGCCCGGGATATGCTCTCCTTCTGTGTCGGCAACAACCTGCAGGAATTATCGTCGCAACTGGAAAAACTGGCAATCTTTGCGGGGAACAGAGCGCGGATCAGCATGGAGGATGTGCTCCAGGTCGCCAGCAGCAGCAAGGCGTTTACCGTCTTCGAGCTGGCGCGCTACCTGGGGATGAAAGAGCTGAAACCTGCCCTGGCCAGTTTGACCACCATGTTCCGCCATGGCGACGATGTGCCGATGATGATCGGTGCGCTGGTGCAGCATTTTCGTAAAGTGTGGCGGATCCGGGAGCTGCTCGATCGCAAGGTCTCCCAGGGGGAGATTGCCAAAGAAGTCGGTATCGCACCCTATTTTGTCGGTGAAATGATCGAGCAGGCGCGAAAGTTTACGATCCCCGAGTTACGCTCTTTGTTTGAGCGTTTCAGCCGCAGTGATATTTCATCCAAAAGCGGCGGTGACCCCTACACCCTGATGCACGGCCTGGTGATGCAGATCTGTACCGGGATGGTTGAATAACAGTTGTAATTCCAATCGTAAGTTACCAGAAAGGTATGTACATGTCCCAACCAATCAAAAAAGGAATTATTCTGGCCGGTGGCGCCGGAAGCCGTCTCTATCCTCTGACGCTGGTCGCCAGCAAACAGCTGCAGCCGGTGTACGACAAACCGATGATCTATTACCCGCTGGCGACCTTGATGACCGCCGGTATCAACGATATTCTGCTGATTTCAACCCCCCATGATACCCCCCGTTTCCAGTCGTTGCTGGGGGATGGTTCGCGTTGGGGAATCAAGCTCTCCTACCAGGTGCAACCGGAGCCGAAGGGGATTGCCCAGGCCTTTCTGGTGGGGGAAGAGTTCATTGACAACCAGTCGGTCTGCCTGATCCTGGGTGACAATATCTTCTATGGCAGGATGAACCTGGATCGCATCGCAGCCGAATTTTGCGGTGGCGCACGGGTGTTCGGCTATCCGGTGCATGATCCGGAACGCTACGGAGTGGTCAGTTTTGATAGTAACGGCACGGTGACCAGTATTGAGGAAAAACCGAAACAGCCGAAATCAAACTATGCGGTGCCCGGATTGTATCTGTATGATAACACGGTGGTACAGGTTGCCAAATCGATCAAGCCGTCACCCCGCGGGGAGCTGGAAATCACCGATGTCAATCTGGCCTATCTTGCCAAGGGTGAGCTGACGGTGGAACGTCTGGGACGTGGTATTGCCTGGCTTGACACCGGAACGCACAAGAGCCTGCTGGAAGCGAGTAATTTTATTGAAACCCTGGAATCCCGGCAGGGGCTTAAAATCGCCTGTCTGGAGGAGATTGCCCTGCGGCGCGGTTTCATAACCTGCAGCCAGATGCAAGAAGTGATTGCAGTAACGCCGGCTTCCAGTTATCGTGACTACTTACAACGGGTGTATGACGAAGCTGAATTGTGCGGTGTGTTGTAACCCGATCTTCGCCCTGGTGAATTGAATTTATGGATTTATTAAAGAAATACACTCCACTGCTCCTGATAGGTGCCGCTCTGCTTGCGGCACTTGTTTTCTTTGTGCTGAATGTTCCCAAGAAGCAACATGCCAACCGGTTTGAGCAGGGGGTGATGTCATGTATTGCCCCCCTGATGAAGCCGGTTTCTTTTGTGACGCGAACCGGCGGTGGATGGTGGAGTAATTACCTCGATCTGGTGGATGTGCGGCGCGAAAACCTTCGCTTGCGGGAAGATCTCAAACAACAGAACCGGCGGATTGTTGAATCAGAAGAAGCGCTGTTGGAAAACCGGCGTCTGGAAAAATTGCTGGATATGAAATCAACCATCCGGCGCACGACCTTGACCGCCTCCATTATCGGAGATGATGTGACCCCCTGGTTTCATACCCTGACGATTGATCGTGGCGCATCCAGCGGATTATCGGAAGGGATGGCAGTGGTTGCAGCTGCCGGCGTGGTGGGGCAGATTGTCAAGGTTGCTCCGGCAACCGCACGGGTGCTCCTGCTGACCGATCATACCAGTGGCATTGCGGCAACCATTCTCCGCTCACGTGCTCGCGGGGTTGTCAAAGGAAAAGGGGAGGGGCTTTGTTCGCTTGAATTCGCCAGTCGTGAGGAAGATGTCAAGGTTGGTGATGTGGTCATGACTTCCGGCATTGGGGGGGTCTTTCCCAAAGGTGTTCCTGTGGGTGAAGTAACCATGGTTAAACGTGGAGAATATGGTGTGTTTCAGACGGTAGTAATTCGGCCGGCTGTTTCGGTTTCCCATCTGGAAGAAGTTCTGGTGGTCACAGGTAATGCCAATGATTAAACGGGGTATCTGGGTTCTGGTGGTGATTGTGGTGGCTCTTGTGCAGACCAGTGTCCTGCCGCTGGCGCTCTCGTCGTTATTCAAACCGGATCTGTTGCTGATTCTGGTAGTCTTTCTCGGCTTGCGGGGAACTCTGGAAGGTGGCGCCCTGTCAACTTTTGGACTCGGTTTGCTCAAGGACCTGACCAGTGGTCTCTATCTCGGTTTGAACGCCTTTATTTTTCTCGCTATTTTTGTGCTGATCAAAAGCACGTCCGATCGTCTGTATGCCGAAAGCGCAGAACTGTTTGTCGTAGCTGTTGCCCTGGCCAGTGTCGCCAGTATTTCCGCATCCATGGCTCTGACCATGATGTTTACCCCGGCCCCTGCTGTCGCCTATTCCATGCTGTTGGCGCTGATCCCCCAGGTTTTGGTAAATTCTTTCTGTGCCTCCCTGGTAACCCTGTTCCCTCACTTTTCTTCCCTCGTACGGACACCGGCATGAGCAAACAACGCTTTGTTCGTGAAGTTGCAGAATCCAAACAGCGTATCATCGGCATGTCATTTGTCGTAACGCTCCTGTTTTTCTTTCTGTTACTGCGGTTATGGCATCTGCAGATTCTCAACGCCGATGATTACCTCACCATGTCGGAAAACAACCGGCTGCGTTTCGTGCCGATTGCCGCTTCCCGTGGTGCCATCCTGGATCGTAACGGTACGGTACTGGTGCGCAATCAGCCCTCCTTCAGTCTGGCAGTCATTCCCCAGGAAGTAACCGACAAAAATGAGCTGATCTTCCGTCTGGCCGCTCTGCTTAAACTCGATCCCGAGGAAATGCGCCAGCGCTGGGACAAGGTCAAGGGGAAAGCCAAATATTATCCCATCGTGATAGCTTCGGATCTTACCCGCGATCAGGTAGAAATCATTGAGGAAAACCGTCTGCGCCTGCCGGGGGTCGAGATTGAAATGAAGCCGGTGCGTGAGTATGCCAGCGGGCAACTGGCGGCCCATCTGCTGGGATATATCGGTGAAATATCGGAAGAAGAGGTCAACAAGGAAGGAAACGCCGACTATAACCTGGGCGATTATATCGGCAAGAACGGCATCGAACGGAGCTTTGAAACGGTGCTGCATGGTCTCGATGGCGGACGTCAATTTGAAGTGGATGCCCGGGGGAGGGTGTTGCGCACCATTTCCGAGAGTTCGCCAACGGTTGGCAACAGCGTGGTCCTGACAATCGATGCCAACGTACAAAAGCAGGCTGAACGTGCCTTTGGCGATCAGGCCGGGGCTGCGGTTGCCCTGGATGTTTCCACGGGAGAAGTCTTGGCGTTTGTCAGTAATCCAACCTTTGATCCGGCCCTTTTCAGCGGCAGACTCCCCCACGATGTCTGGCAATCGTATCTGGATGATAAGCGGCATCCCTTGGAAAACAAGGCCTTGACCGGTCAATACCCTCCCGGTTCAACCTTCAAGATTATCACTGCCCTGGCCGGGCTTGAATCAGGCGTTATCAACGAATCGAGCAGCGTCAATTGCAAGGGGAGTTACGATCTTGGCACTTCAACCTTCAATTGCTGGAACCGACATGGTCACGGTAGTGTTAACCTGTTAAAATCGCTGCGGGAATCGTGTGACGTCTATTATTACCAGTTGGGTGAGAAGCTGGGAGTTGACCGGATTGCCGAAATGGCCGGCAAATTCAGGCTCGGCACACCGCTGGGGATTGGCTTGGGTAATGAAAAACCGGGGATGATTCCTACCTCGGAATGGAAACTGAAACGTTTTGGCAAGCGTTGGTTTCGTGGTGAAACCTTGCCGGTTTCCATCGGTCAGGGGTATGTGTTGATGACACCGATCCAGATGGCGTCCATGGTCGCCACCGTTGCCAACGAAGGGACGGTGTACAAACCGTATCTGGTAAAGAAGATTGTTGACGCCGATGGGAAGATGTTGAAGGAATTCAAGCCGGAAATCATTACCCGTACCGGCATTGCTCCCCAGTCATTCAAGTCGGTCAAACAGGGACTTTTTGCCGTTGTCAATGAGCCGGGTGGTACCGGCGCCATGGCACGCCTGTATGATGTCAAGGTGGCAGGGAAAACCGGTACGTCCCAGGTCGTAAAGTTGCGTGACAGCAAGGGGGGAACTCCCTATCAGTTCCGTGATCATGCCCTGTTTGTCGCCTTTGCCCCCTATGATAAGCCGGAAATCGCCGTGGCGGTGGTGGTGGAGCATGGGGGACATGGCGGCTCTGATGCGGCGCCGATCGCAGCCCGCATACTGCGGGCATATTTTGACAGCAAAAAGCCGCCCAAACCGGCGGGCGAACGTCGTTCAAAATCGCCGGATGACGAAGAGGAAGATACGGAAGCTGTCGTGCCACCAACGCAGCAACAACCACGACAAGGGGCTGCACAGAATGATTGATCGCCGGCTTTTGACCAACATAGACTGGGTGCTGATCGGACTGACCCTGACGATCTGTCTGATCGGCATCGTGAATATCTACAGCGCCACCAGCACCTACAAGATTGTTGGCGCCACCTATTATCTGAAACAATTCAACTGGCTGCTGGTTGGCATGACAGCGGCATTGGTGGTGGCCAGTGTTGATTACCACCTGTTTGAGGATTTTTCCTACTGGTTGTACGGTTTTCTCCTGTTGCTGCTGTTGGCCGTATTGGTGATTGGGCGGAGTTCCATGGGAGCCACCCGTTGGTTGAATCTTGGTCTCTTTTCAGTACAACCTTCGGAATTGATGAAAATCGTAATCATCGTGACCTTTGCCCGCTTCTTCAATAATTTTCAGGTGGTTGACGGACTGACGGTCAAGGACATGGTGCTGCCGCTGGCCCTGCTACTCCCTCCGGCGTTGCTGATTATGAAACAGCCTGATCTCGGAACGGCAACCCTGGTGTTATTGATCGCCGGTTCCATGATCCTGTTTCGTGGTTTACGCTGGTCAACCGTGGTGACCTTTGTGATGGTAACCGTGCCGATTATCTGGATCAGCTGGATGTATCTGTTACGCCCCTATCAAAAAAACCGGGTGCTTGATTTTCTCAATCCGGAGCGTTCGCGCTTCGGGAGCGGCTACCACATCATTCAGAGCAAGATTGCGGTCGGTTCAGGGGGGGGAGTCGGCAAGGGATTTCTCAAGGGGACCCAATCTCAGCTGCGCTTTCTACCGGAACAGCACACCGATTTTGCCTTTTCGGTTTTTGCCGAAGAGTGGGGCTTTCTGGGGTGCATCTTGCTGATATTACTCTATCTTGCCCTGGTGCTGTGGGGGTTGAGTATTGCCCGGCGCTGCAATGACCGCTTTGGATCGTTGCTTGCCGTTGGCGTGACTGCCATGCTGTTCTGGCACATCGTGATCAATATGGGGATGGTGATGGGGCTCTTTCCGGTGGTCGGTGTGCCGTTGCCGTTTTTTTCCTATGGCGGCACCTCCATGATAACTTCCATGGTCGGGGTCGGCATCCTGCAGAACATCAGCATGCGGCGCTTCATGTTCTAGCAAAATATCAACTACGCGATGGATTCACTCCTGTCTGGTCGCATGGCACCCCCCTCATGGTGACCATGGAAACGTGAACGGACCGAAGATCCCGTACGGCTCGATGCGAGAAAACTTCAACGAAGTGTCCTGGGTGAACCAGACCAGATATGCCGTTTCACCTTTGGTCGCCTGGTACGTATAGCTGCTCCCTTCCTTGTACAGGTAACTGGCATACAGATATCGCCCCCCCATGGCCGTGATCTCCTCCAGAGTCAACTCCTTCAGAGTCGGATTCGGCCGCTTGGTGAACTTGAAAACCACGTCGGTAAATCTTCTGCTCTGCTTGAACGGGTTGATTTTGAAGAGGACCCGCTCCCCCTTTTGTCCCAAAATTATCGCGGCAGGCGCAAAGAGCGCCAGCTGTGCCCCATCGCCAAGCGCCGTCGCTTGCTCGAAGTTAATGGCACCATAGCCGTACTTTTGTGCGTCATAACCGGTGGGATAATTTGAAGCGGTCATGCGAAGCGCTCCCTTTACGTCAAACCAGTTCCAGGATGGATGCCGGTACTTCAGGCACGCCATCAGCCCTGCCAACTGCGCCGTCACCCCTGAAGCCGTGTCACTCTTCCCCTTGTCTTGCATATACCCGGTTTGCACGCCAAACTCGATGCCACCGCCGGTGGTTCCGCCAATCCTGTTTACCGTTGAAAATGCCGCCGGTGGTGGCGCCTCTGGCGGTTGCGGCTTTCCTGGTTCATAGGCATACACATGCAGCATGCCATAGTCGGTCAGTTGCTGGTATCCTGCCGAGTCGTAGAGGTAGTTCCAGCCGGAAAAGCTTGACGACAAAATCGTAGCCCCGGCGGATCTGGCATCCTCAAAAAACTTGTTGGGAGCAAGGTACGGTTTGCCATCGTCCGGCGATGATGGCGTAACTTGAACCTCCGACGCACTCAAACCGGCGTCGCTTACCGCTCCCCTGGCATTGGCGAGTCCATGGGAGGTATTGATCCGCAACCGGACCGGCGAGTCTGCTCCGAGAGGATAGGGGAGGGAGAGACAGGCGATAATAGTGAGGGTCAGAAACCCGGTTTTTGGTGCCATCCGACAATGCATACGAGATCCGTAACTTCTGATTTTCGGGAGGTGAAATTGAATGCGGCCGTGCCGATAGATGGTGGCAATCGGAACCTTACGGAATAGTAACCGACAAGCTGGTTGGGAAGGGAAAAAAAGTTATCCACCGCATATATTCAGAGGGTCTAGGGGACGCTGCTTGCTATTTTTCTATTGCGTTCGCAATCTGCTTTCTCATCCCTGGTTAGTTTGGTCTGACCCCTGTTTATCCCTCGATTGTGATTTTTCTGTTTTTTTGTTGACTAACTGACTTACCTACGTCCCCTACAATTCTCCCGATCCGTCTATCTACCTGTGAAAAATTTCCTGATATCACGGCCTGTCTGCTTGAACGCATGACCGGTTTTTTTGCCGGTCTCCCGAAACCACTCACCTATCGACCTGCCTTCTTTTTTAACCACTTTCCCGGTCTCTTTCCCCATTTCCTTGAACCCTTGGCCTATCTCCTTACCACCCTCCTTGAAGGCGTGACCGGTCTCTTTCCCTGCCTTCTTGAATGCCTCTCCTACATCTTTCCCTTTTTCCTTGATTGAACTATCAGCCAAAGCCGTGGAAACAAGAAAAAGCGTCATGAAAACACTCAACAGTATTTTTCGCATAATAACCTCTCTTACAGATTTAAGGGACGGCAGAGCTCATACGTTCCACATCCTTATTGACAAGCATACCAACTTCAGAAAGTGTTCCACACTCCAGCTCCTTAGCGAGCCACCCTGCAACTGCTCGTGCTTCGGCGCTCTTTCTGTTCTGCGACACTGTTTTTATCACGGCCTCATCAATACCATACGTCCGACACACCTCGGCAACAATTTTTACATGGTATCTTCACCTCATGTTGTTATGCGATCTTTAGATGGATGTTAATGTGGTAAAAAAGCTGCAAGATCTGTGCAGAAAGTTTGGTCGACTTGGGAGCGCAGGAGTAGGTGGAAATGGTTGTGCTTGCCCGTATTAGCCGATGACCCCTATTTGATTATTCAACTCTTCGCCACAGCATTTCCGAAACCTCATCCAGCGCGGCGGCTGCTTTACCCTGCAGGCACGCCACGGCATCCTCGACTCTGACATGATCACGCCCTTTACGATGAAACAGCGCGATCCCCGGGCAGGCCGCCATGACTGCCGCTCCGTCCGAGTCAGCTTGTTCTCTCCAGATGGATAACGCAGATTCATAGTAGGACAAGGCCTTCTCCATGGATTTGTAATCTGCAGATGACGAGTGGATATATGCAGGTGGAAGTAATGTGATAACAGCGCCCAAGAAAAACAGCGAACACCGGTTTTGGAGAGTACTTGCCACCTTGCAACCGAGATTCACTTGCTGCCGAAAACCTTCCGCAGAACATCAGTGGTGCGGGCTGCAGGGTTGCTCCTGATTTTTTTCTCTTCTTCCGCAACCATTTTGAAAAGGCCGTCAAGCGCCTTGTTGGTCACATACGTGTCAAGGTCAAGGGAAGGGACCGCTGCCAGGGCGGCCAATGGAGAGGCGTCGTATTTGCCGATCATCTCCTTGTAGGCGCGGGTGGCTCCTGTCTTATCCAAGTTTGTGGCTACCGTCGGTTTGAAAGCAGCGAAGAGCTGTGAACGGGTTTTCCTGTCGAAAAAATTGGTTGCTGCCGTATCCCCTCCAGTGAGAATTCCCTTGGCATCTTCAACGGTCATCTGACGGATGGCATCGCCAAAGAAACCGGCAGCTTTTGGCGCCGCCTTCTCTGCGGCCCGGTTCATGGTCAGCACGACTTCATCAACCTGTTGCTGGTACCCCAATGCCCCGATGACATCTGTCACCTGCCGGACTGTATCGGGGAGAAGGATCTTGATAAATTGATTGCCAAAATAACCGTCCGTCTTGGCGACTGCGGCAACAGCCCGTTCGGTGCCAGTGGCCAGAGCCTCCTTGAGGCCTTTGACAATGGTACTGTTATCGAGAGAAATTTGCTGATCGGTTTTAGGCTGGAGTGAGTTGGAAATATCGTCAAAAAATCCTGCCTTGCAGGGAGATGGCATTATCAGGAAACAAATTGCGGCCAGACAGAGAATCGGTTTCATAAGAAGCCTCCTTGGGCTTATTTGTAGCTCGTCTATTGATTTTGACCGCCGGCTGTGAGTAAGCGGGTTCACCGTTGCTGCGCTTGCCGGTCATGATCATCGTTGAAAATGTCGCGTCGCTCGATACCACGCACGTTTACGTGTTGGAGAAGACCGGCGATGTCAAATCTGGCTAGGCGTTGGTAGCATGGGGCAAATGTACTATTTTGGCAAATAGTATCAATCAGTAGTGTCCCAACGTTTAGTTGAATAAAAACAGTTGGTTATTATTTTCGTTTGTT
>Ga0062383_10000064_pt1 | contig 26647 bp, 23 predicted proteins | sample DOMMetBare3Fresh_FD_59508 | JGI IMG/M metagenome (GOLD analysis project Ga0062383, IMG submission 59508) | Wetland sediment microbial communities from St. Louis River estuary, USA, under dissolved organic matter induced mercury methylation -... | ecosystem: Environmental > Aquatic > Freshwater... | reverse complement strand
GGAGCAACCAGGGGGAATCCCCCCTCTATTTTTTCCTTCATTGCAGCCCGATTAATAGTAACCGAGATGCCGGTTGCGCCTGCCTGCTCCGTATAACGAAACAGCTCGATAAACAACGGTACAATTTCGGCGTACTCGGGTGTTGCTTGAGCTGCTGCGGTCAGACAGCTGATTTTATGTTGCAATGATGACATGGTAAACATTTCCTTTCGACAGAAAACAGAAGGCGGCCCGCAGGCCGCCATAACAACATGACAGTGCTACATATCTGATGTTTTTTCAGTTACTTCCTTGTACCACTTGGGGTGATGATGCTTGGCCCAGTTGCGCGTTACCCGCCCCCATAACATCGCTTCCAGCGTTCCCGGATTACCGATGGTTGCCAGATAGACATGCACCACCACAAACATGACCGCCCCCACAAACAGCAAGCCGTGCATCATCAGAGAAAACTGCACCAGAACCCGGGGAAACGCCTGGGGAAACCAGATAAACAAACCGGTCACTCCCAGGACAACCGTGGCAGCGCCGATAAAAACTGCAAACATCTTTTGCCCGGCATTGAACTTACCGACCTTGAGATGCACCTCGTCCTTGGAGAGGTAGCCGCCGTATGAGCGTGCCCATTCCAGATCATCCTCATTGAAATCGGTTACCCGGCTACGATTATGCAAAAATAACAACAATGAACTCAAGAAAAAGAATATGCCGGCAATTTTATGCACCACGATGGCGTTGTGTCCATTGCCGAACAAGTTAAAATAGCCGGTGAACAAACGGGAGAACAGTCCCAGCCCTGACAGCAGCAGGGAAAAGAATGTCAGGGTCACAAACCAGTGCAGCACCCGTTCCTTGGTTGAAAAGCGCTCAATGTACCTGCTAATCATGGTGTTCCCCCTCTCCGTTGTCTTCCTCGATCTGCTTGGGCCCAATCGTCACATAGTGCAGCAGCATGGCACCAATACTGCCCCAGAAGCCGAGAATACCAAGTGGCTTGATAACATCCTTCCAGAGGAAGATTGACAGTGGAATTGTCGGGGTAGCAGGCAGGCCATACTGTTCCGGCGGTCCCTCCAGAGCATAGACCACCCCAAGACCATTCAGATCGCTTTCCCCATACAAGGTTTTCTTGGCTCCCTTGGCCTTGGAGATCATGGCACTGCGATTACCGAATTGCAGCGTCTGGGTCGGGCACGCCTTGGCGCAGGCCGGCACCAACCCTGCCGTAATACGATCCATACAGAGGTTGCACTTGGAGATTTTATCATCCCCGTCGTAGCGCGGAATATTGAACGGGCAGGCCGACACACAATATTTACAGGAAATGCACTTTTCCTTATTGAAGACGACAACTCCATCCTTGTTACGGGTCAGTGCCCCCGGTGATGGACAGACCTTCATACACCCGGCATCACCACAGTGCATGCAACGCTCATTGAGAAACCGCCACGACATATCCCCCTGGGGATCCGCCTTTTCCACAAACCTGATCCGGTTGTAAAGCGCCGGTGTCAGATCACGGGGGTTTTCAAACGTCCCCTGGTTGCCGGTCTTGTCCGACTCCAGCTTATTCCACTGTTTACAGGCCACCTGACAGGAACGGCAGCCGATACAACGGGAGGTATCCACCAGAAATCCCTTGCGGGTTGCTTGATTGAGAGAATCTGACATGGCTTACCCCTTTCTCGCGATCCCGACCATAAACGCCTTGGTCTCCGGGATCATCGTATTGGCATCGCCCGCTGTCGGGGTGAGCAGGTTAGCGGCGTCCCCCACGCCGGGAGTGTGCCAGCCAAAACACCATGGCATACCGATCTCATGCACCAGCCGGTCGCCGATTTTAAAAGGCTTGAAACGCGCGGTCACCATGGCAACCGCTTCGATCTTGCCACGGACCGAGGAAATCTCCACCGTATCGCCGTTGTTGATCCCCTTTTCCTTGGCCAGTTCCAGACTGATTTCGCAGAATTGCCGCGGCTGCAGCTCCAGCAGCCAGGGGGTATTGCGGGTCATGACCCCGGTCTGCCAATGTTCCGTCACCCGGTAGGTTGTACCGACGTAGGGAAAACGGGGATCGTTGGAAGCGAGCAGATCTTCCTTGACAGCGGCATCCTTGAAGATCTTGACCGTCGGGTTGTTCATCTGGCGTGACATCATGTTTTCCGCAAGCGGACACTCCATCGGCTCGTAATGTTCGGGGAACGGGCCATCCTTGAGCCCGGGACCAAAGATGGCAGCCACGCCGTCGGCCCGCATGATGAACGGTTTTTTCCCCTCTTTTTCATTGGCCATCGGTGGCCACGGCCCATCGGGCACATCCCCCACCCAGGCTCCCAGGGCGCCGGTCGGCTGCACTGCAGCAGGATTCCAGTAGACCACCGCCTTTTTCAGGTTATACGGTTTGCCGTTCGGATCGCACGAGGCCCGGTTATAGATGATTCGGCGATTGACCGGCCAGCACCAGCTCCACTCGGGAAACATTCCGAGTCCGGTCGGATCCTTCTTGACCCGGCGAGCCATCATGTTCCCCTTCTCGTTGTAGCTCTGGCTGTAGATCCAGCAGCCGCACGAGGTCGAGCCATCGGCCTGTAACTGGGCAAAACCGCCCGTCAGCTCACCTTTCTTGCCGAGCATTTTTTTCGGCGTTCCGGGGGGTGGCGGTGGCGGAGCTTTTTCCCCCGGCTTGAGCGGTTTCGGCTTATCCTCCACGTCATCCAGGAAATATCCGTTGATCTCCTTGGCCACCGCATGGGTATCGATACTCTTGATCGTGCCATCGGCCCGCTTGAAACCATAGTTCCACGTCAGGTTGGTCAACTGTTCCGGCAGCGCGCCACCTTCCCTGGCATACAACTCCTTCAGCTTTTGATACAGTTCATGAATGATTTCGGCGTCCGGCTTGGATTGACCAAGCGGATTAACCGCCTTGTAACGCCACTGCGCCCAGCGCCCGGAATTGGAAACGCTCCCCTCTTTCTCGAAAGAAGCTGCCGCCGGCAGCAGGAACACCTCGGTCTTGACCGCAGCGGAATCCACCCCCGGCCCTTTCCAGAACGAGGCGGTTTCATTGTCAAACAGGTTGACCGTCACCATCCACTCCAGCTTGGACAAGGCATTGCGCACCTTGGTGGTATTCGCCCCCGAGCAGGCCGGGTTCTGTCCCCAGGCAAAAAAGCCCTTGAACTTCCCCTTGAGCATGTTGTCAAAGATCATCAGCCAGGAGCCGTTCATCCCCGGATCCAGCTTGGGAAGCCAGGCATAGCCGAAATCATTCTCCTTGGTAGCCTTGGCGCCATAGATCGCCTTCAGATAACTGATCAGGTATTTGTTGCGATTACCCCACCAGTTGGCGCTTTGGGGATCCTTGCTCTTGGGAGTATGCTTTTCGATGTAGGCCGCCGTATCCTTCAGATCAGCCGAAGGAACCGGCATATAGCCGGGGAGGATATGGAACAGCAGGCCGTGGTCGGTCGATCCCTGCACATTCCCCTCGCCGCGCAAGGCATTGATACCGCCGCCGGCGATGCCGATATTCCCCAGCAGGAGCTGGATAATCGACATGGCGCGGATATTCTGGGTGCCGACCGTGTGCTGGGTCCACCCCATGGCGTACAGTTCGGTGCCGGCCTTGTCCGGTTTACCGGTGGAGGCATACAATTTGTAGACTTCCAGCAGTTTATCCTGCGGGGTGCCGCAGATCCTGGAGACCAGCGCCGGCGTGTAGCGGGAGTAATGCTTCTTCATCAGCTGGAACACCGAGTTGGGATCTTTCAGCGTCGGATCCTTCTTGACGCTCTCGTCAGCCTCTTTCTGGAAAGACCACGTCTTGGAGTCATAACTGCGCTTCTTGTCATCATAACCGGAAAAGAGACCGCTCAATTCACCCGGCATCTTGAAGTCGCCGTTAACCAGATAGGACGCATTGGTGTAGTTCCGTACGTATTCTTCAAAATGAAGGTTGTTCTGCAGGATGTAGTTGATCATACCGCCCAAAAAGGCGATATCCGTGCCTGAGCGCAACGGCGCATACAGGTCGGCCTTGGAGGCACTGCGGGTAAAACGGGGATCCACCACAATCACCTTGGCGCCGGCATCCTTGGCCTTCAGGATCCAGCGGAAGGAAATCGGGTGGTTTTCAGCGGGATTAGCTCCCATGATCAGGATTACGTCAGCATTCTTGAAATCTATCCAGTGGTTCGTCATTGCACCGCGTCCGAACGACTCTGCCAGAGCCGCAACTGTTGCGCTGTGTCAAATGCGGGCTTGGTGTTCAATATACACCAAGCCTAACCCCCTCAGAAATTTCTGGTACAGATAACACTCTTCATTATCCATGGCGGCGCTGCCGACCGAAGCCATCCCCATGGTGCGGTTCACCACCGCTTCAATCTCTTTTTCAACCTCGACCGTACCGACCTTTTCCTTGATCTTGATCCTGGAAGTGGCCACGAACGAGGCATCACGGGTTTTCTTCACTTTTTTGGCGATCTCGTCAATCGCCCAGTCCCAGCTCACTTCCTGCCATTCCTTGGCGCCGGCCGCCCGGTACATCGGCTTGGTAACCCGCGCCTTGTTATCGCGCAACTGGTACACCGAGGAACCTTTGGGGCAGAGCGCCCCTTCGTTGATCGGATGATCGGGATCACCCTCGATGTTGATAATGTTCCCCCCCAGCGTATGCACGATCATGCCGCAGCCGACGGCACAGTACGGGCAGATGGAGGTGGTTTCCTTGGCGTAGTGGATCTGCAGTTCTTCTGCTTTCGCCTCCACCGGAGCCAGGTTCAGCCCCAAGGTTGCGGCCGCCAGGCCGGAACCGGAGAGCTTGAGAAAGTTTCTTCTTGAAACACCCATTGCGTTTCCCCTTTCGTAAAATGGTTGTTATCGTTGCCGATGCCAACCATCTCCTTTTCAAAAGGAGGGCAACGCCGTTTCCAGCGCAACCCGCAGGCCAGCTACCCTATGAACCCTATCACGTAGGCAGGCTGGCTCGGAGATGGAACTAAATGATTTGAACTATAAAAAAGTATTTACAACGACGGCGAACAGAGCGTAGAAAAACAGCGTTATTATACCCACGTCAGCCCGTGACAAGTCAACAAAAACATGCCACGTTTCGTAGCAGACACAAAAGCATCCGAGAAAGCAGAGCTTCCGGCACGTTAAAACAGAACGTCAGACCTCATAAAAAGGGAACCGCGATGAAACCAATTATCCGGAATATGTTTGAAAATCTTCCTGATGCCAGCAAGCAGGAGTGTTGCACTACTCTACTTACAGGTGCAAACCTTCGTTTTGAAAGAATTGTTTCGCTTGGCCAGAGCACTCCAGCTGGTGAATGGTATGACCAGGAACAGCATGAATGGGTGATGGTAGTTCAAGGAAGTGCCGAATTGCTCTTTGAAGGAGAAAAAGAAGCACGATCCATGAAGCAGGGGGATTTTGTGGAAATTCCTTCCCATTGCCGTCACCGGGTTGAATGGACAGACCCAGCGATTGAAACCATCTGGCTGGCGATACATTTTTGACCGCCAATACAAGCATCAAACAGACTTGTCCCCCAAACCAAAGGAGATTTCCCATGCATAAGGCAACAGGCACAATTGTAGTGCTTTCATCATTTCTGATCAGCATGAGTTGTGCGAGCATTTCTTCAGCCGATGCCGTAGACCCGGAATACGCTGCGACCCAATGCGCAAAACAAAAGGATGACATCAGAGCCTGCTGTGATGACATGCTGGAAGGTGTCAAAAACGAAGTCAAGGAATGCATCTGGATAGCCACCGAAAAACGAAAACAGATCAAGGATGCCAAAGCAACGGTAAAAAAGCGCAACAACGACAAAGCTGACGCATTTATTCCCCCCGCTCCAAAAACGAGACAGAACGCCGAAGCTTCAGACGAAGCGCCATCCCAAAAAAGCGCTCCGGATACGGGCGGCACGGAAATAACCTGGAATTTTGAGACCGGTGACCTGCGCGGGTGGGACGCCACCGGAAACGCCTTCAAATTTCAGCCGACCTATGGCGACAATCCGACTGCACGCCACAGGGGTCAGTCCTCCAGGCATCAGGGTAATTATTGGATCGGTGGCTATGAGAAACGACCTACGCCCGATCACAAGGCGGGTGAAACCCAGGGTGACGATCCCAAAGGTACGTTGACTTCAAAACCTTTCACCATACAGGGAAGTGCCATCACCTTCCTGATCGGTGGCGGCTGTGATTTGAAAACCGTACGAGTTGAACTACTGGTAGATGGAGCCGTGGTTAACAAGGCAACCGGGAAATGTCATGAAAGTATGGAACGCAAAGAGTTTGATGTTTCGCTCTACAAAGGACGGTCTGCGCAAATACGTCTTGTGGACGAGTCACGTAATGGCTGGGGCCATATCAATTTTGATGATGTGCGCTTTGAATAGCAGCTTGCATCACGCTGCAGCAATACGCGGAGATAACATTTTGAGAAGATTGACCATATTCGTGCTATTTACAATAGTTTCCGTTTCAAATCCTGTTTATGCCGCCACACCTCAAGAGGCAGCCGGCACATGTTCAATGAGAACGGGAAGCGCAAAATCGTGCTGCAGCATCATGCTTGATGATTCTGACGACATTCAACAGTGCATCCAGCAGACCCTCGACCTCCGGTACGCCAAATCGGCACAAACAGATCCCGCAGTTACCCCAACGGCAGGCACACGCCGGGTAGAGGCAACACCTGAACCCAGGAAGTCACCGTATCCCTATACCATCGGCGATCACCTTGAGCCCCATGACATGTCACATTTACCGGTCGGCAGTTGGATGAAAGATTGGCCGACCAGCATGTCTCCGGCCAGTTCCCTTGCCAAAGAGTACGGAGCAAAAACGGGCGATATCAAGCAATTTGAGAAAAAACTCCATGATATCGCATCCATCATCAAAACCGTTCCTGCTCTGAACCCTCCCCGAGGATGCGCTCCCCGGCTCTCAAGAGCAATTAGCGATGTATATGATGCAAAAGACAAATTTTCTCAACAGCAGCCGATCAGGGGGCAGTTGATTGCCGGATGTTTCAAACTGCTTGAAAAGAACGTACATAAAAACGGGGGGGATACCACAAAATGGGAAATTAATGACGAAACACGACAGTACAACATCCTCCTGAACGACCTAACGGCACTTCTCCCCGGTACGACCTGGACTGACGGACCATCCACCATTCGACCGCTGGATCAGATTTTTACGAAGCCGATACAGGTGGGTGAACTGCAGGGGTTCCCGATCTATGCCCAGCACGTAACTCCACACGGCGATCCCCAATTCATTTTCACCCTGATTTCTCGAAAGAGAGTTGAACCATTCCTTCCGGTCAGCCGTGAACACTTCATACAAGCGCTGATCAACTCTCTGGAATACGAAATCGACAGCAAATACTACAGCCACCGGGATAACCCGCCCTACGGGTTGAATAAAAAACGGGCAGCTTTCAGAAAACAGCTGGAATCGTTAAAGCCTGAAGAGAAAGATTTGCCGGCATGTTTGCAAAACAACAACCATGAGTTCTGGGGTGAAAGAAATGTACCGATCGGCACACCCGGCTGCGAACCGGTCGTCCGCCTGAACCCTGCCCTGCTCAACCTCAAGGCATCGCGCTCAGCAATTCAATTTGTTGTCATACGGGGGTTTGAAGATATTCGGGAGAAATATAACGCCATGCAACCGGATAAGCGAGATGCATGGTCTCATTTCCGCGTCACCATGGAGACCATCATCCAGACCGACTGGAGCAAGGTGTACAACATGATTGACAAACCATGAACACAAAGGATCCGACCATGCCTCATCGCACAGGTATGAACTTGAATACGGCACTGTTTTTTATGGTTGCCATTCTGTTGAACGTTTCTCAGGCAATGGCAGCAACACCACAAGAATCCGCCTCTGACTGCGCCCGGAAGAAGGGGAGCGCCAAAACCTGCTGCAGCGTAATGCTGGAGGATCAGGATGAGATCAACAACTGCATCCAGCAGACCCTTGATCTCCGGTATGCCGAATCAAGCCCGCCATCTGCACCTGACAACCCTGCAGCTCGCAACAGCACACCCAATATCCAGTCTGCCTCCAACAACAGTGACGACCAATCCGATTCTCTGGGGCTTGCCGGTTCATGGACAAGCGAATTTGGCGACACCATGCAGATTGACACGGTATCACCCTGGTTCAAGGCACGTTTCAATTTGAAAAAAGGACGGATCGTCGGTGAGATGCGCAACAGTACTCTGGACGGCTACTGGATTCAGGGGGATGAATCTTCGCGGGGACGCTGCAATGAACACCGTGACGGAAGCAATGACTGGGGACGCATCTCACTGTCATTCAGCGCTAACAGCTATTCGGGAAAATGGGGCTACTGCAATGGTAAACTGTTGTACAAACTTTCCGGCACCCGCATTTCAAAATCAGAACCATCCCTGCCCCCCAAAAGAGCCGTACCCCCATACCGGATCGGCAATGGTTTCAAGCCTCACGACCTGTCCCATCTGCCGGTCGGAAAATGGGAACCATGGTACGTGAGCATTCATGACAATTCATACAATCAAAAAGATTACGGTCTGAAAGCACAGGAAGTCAGGCGCTTTGAGAAAAAAATGTCCGACATTGCATCCCTGATTAAAAAAGCAGAGACACTTAATCCGGTCAGAGGATGCAATCCTTCAATGAGCGGTTATATCGATGGCGTTTACGATCGCAGTGATCCCTACTCAAAACAGCAACCGTTGCGCAGCAGTATCATGGTCGGCTGCTTCAAGTTATATGAAGAAAAACGGAAAAAGAATGGTAAGGAGACCACCGTCTGGGAACCTGACCGAGAGACCGATTATTACCATGTTACCGTGAACCATCTCCCGGAGATATATGTTGGCAGCATGCAGACTTTGACCGATGGTCCCTCCTCTATTCGCCCCTTTGATCAGTATTTCACAGAACCGCTGCAGGTTGGCGAGTTTCAGGGATTCCCGATTTATGCCACACTACATCCCAACGGGGAATTGACGCGGCAGTTTGTATTGATAGCCCGTAAAGGAGTTAAACCGTTTCTGCCGGTAAACCGGGAACATGCTACAAAAGCGTTGTTCAAGAGGATCGATAACACCATCACAAGCCGCCAACGCGGTGTGCCGGCCAAGGGTGAACTTGAAAAAAGGGAGCGCATGAAACAGCAGCTTGCCGCTTTAACGCCACAAGAGAAGCTGGAACAGGCCTGTTATCTGTATAAACATTCTGATCCAGGTTGGGGAACTGGCGAATTTGAAGGGGCGGTAGCGATGGGAACAAAGGGATGCGAACCAATTGTCAGATTAAATCCTGAACTTTTTGATCCCAAAGTTTCCCGCAGTGCAATCCAGTTGCTGATTATTTCAAGGTTTAAGGATATGCAGGAGAAGTATGGCGCTCTTAAACCGGAACGACGTGACGTGCTCTCAGAATACCGCGTTACGTTGGATACCATGATCCAGACCGATTGGAACGAGGTCTACCAGATGATTGACAAACCATGAGCAGACAGGGGGCAAACCAGGTTGATGTAGTTCTGGACGGTTAATACCATCATGGGGTTGACACCCCATGCTCTAGTATGTCGCCCCTGCGGGGCTTGCATTTATTCTTTATGGGTCTATTACCCGTGGTTGACACCATCATGGGGTTGACACCCCATGCTCTAGTATGTCACCCCTGCGGGGCTGGCACTTATTCTTTGTGGGTCTATTACCCGTGGTGCAAACCACGGGTAGACGGGCGAGCCCGCCACCAGCCCCAAAGGGGCGGCAGAATGCAGCGCGGGCCGTGAGCCCCGCGCTTGCGGGGAACATTTCCGCGCCCCCACGTAGTCAATCAGTTTTTTCGGTTCATCCCCGCGTTTGCGGGGAACATTCACGACACTCAACGCACCGCTTGAAGGTGCTCGGTTCATCCCCGCGCTTGCGGGGAACATTATTGACTACCACGGGTGGAACAACCCAGACGCGGTTCATCCCCGCGCTTGCGGGGAACATGCAAACCCAGGGCGGCCATCCATGTCGGTATACGGTTCATCCCCGCGCTTGCGGGGAACATGAGGTACTGACCCGATTTGGACCGATCTAACGCGGTTCATCCCCGCGCTTGCGGGGAACATTTCGGTCAGCCGCTCGATTGTTTCGATGTCTTCGGTTCATCCCCGCGCTTGCGGGGAACATTCAATTGTTAATGCTCCGTCCATGCTTCACCTCGGTTCATCCCCGCGCTTGCGGGGAACATGGTGGTCGATATGTGGCAACGGGATCTTGCATCGGTTCATCCCCGCGCTTGCGGGGAACATATCCGCCCAGGTCAGCAGAGAGTGTTTCAATTGGGTTCATCCCCGCGCTTGCGGGGAACATCGGGCAACCGATACAGCCAAGCCGCTTGAAACCGGTTCATCCCCGCGCTTGCGGGGAACATAGCGCGTTCACTGTGTTCTCTGCGGGTGGGAACGGTTCATCCCCGCGCTTGCGGGGAACATAGTGGACCACGATATCCGTACAGAATTAATGTCGGTTCATCCCCGCGCTTGCGGGGAACATCTGGATGCAGAGGTTGAGCAGCAGCCCGGAATCGGTTCATCCCCGCGCTTGCGGGGAACATCCCACACGGTAACAGCGGGAAAGACAATAACCCGGTTCATCCCCGCGCTTGCGGGGAACATCAGGTGTGGCGTAGCAGGTGATGATCGATGCTCGGTTCATCCCCGCGCTTGCGGGGAACATTCGGATGGCAAACCACAGTCGGGCATCGCGGGCGGTTCATCCCCGCGCTTGCGGGGAACATCGTTATGCAGCACGTCGCCGCTTCAGTTTTGCCGGTTCATCCCCGCGCTTGCGGGGAACATGACATAATTTGTCAAAGCATCCTGGATGGCGCCGGTTCATCCCCGCGCTTGCGGGGAACATTCGCACTCTTCGATACGGCGGATGAATTTGACCGGTTCATCCCCGCGCTTGCGGGGAACATGGTATCAAAGGTGGCACGGACGTCGGGCGTCACGGTTCATCCCCGCGCTTGCGGGGAACATACTTCTTCTACTTCTCTGAAATTATTCAGCAAAACAAACATTAAAAATCCTACCGTTTTTTCGGCATCAAAACGGGTACTCCTCCTCAACGACCGTCCCTTCCGGCGGCATGAACGATACCAGCTTTATCCCATCCATCTCAACCGGAATCCGACGATTCGCCCCCAACGTCAAAAAATCAAAACCGGATTCATTGTTGGAAGTCCAGGCCATGACGGCATTACCCTCATCAATCCCCTCCTCCAGGTTCTCCCAGATCATCTCCCGCACCCGGCGCGACACATCCCCCACATACACCCCGGCCCGAACCTCAACCAGCCAAAGTCCTAACCTTCCCCGCAGACGTGGAGGAACATTTTCAGTTACAATTACGATCATTTCAACTCCGTTGAAATCAAGTTTTATGAGTTTACTGAGTTACATGAGTTTATTGAGTTGGATCATTACAGCCATTCTTTCGCAGATAGTTGATTAATCCAAGGGTCATTTTCGAAGTTTCTTCCGCCAGTCCATAGAGTTCATTAAATTTTCGATTCAACAAGATACTCCTGATCCATTGCGACATAAAGTGCAGCCTGCACTTCCGCAACAGAGCCATGGGCAATCACAAGAAATTGACAAAACTCACGTCTTGTTTTTCTGGCAAACCCCTCTGCAATATTAAGCATGATCGAAACCGCTGCCCGTCGGATCTGATCGCGCAAACCAAAGTCCCTGGCGAAATTTCCGGATTTCGTCACAGAGTAAATATCCTTGACCAACACCCGCGCCTTCTGCCACGCCTGAATATCCTCAAATCGTTCAATTCTAGCCATCACACCCCCAACTCATGTAACTCATGTAACTCACAAACTTATTTTATTTGGAATTGCCATCTCCACCGCCTCTGCATGCGCCTTGGGACGCTCCATCTCCCCCGCCGCCAATACTTCTTCAATGGTCGGAATAATCCTGTCCAGCAGCTTGCTCTGGCGGAAGGCATCACGGCAGGCCAGCCGCACCTCCCGTTCCGGGTTATGCGGCTGCTTGGCGGCAATGCGGAAAGCGACCGGCACCACCGTATCGAACTTGAAAATATCGGCCACATCATAGACAAACGACTGCGGCTTGCCGGTGTGGATGAACCCGACCGCCGGGGCATAACCGGCCGCCAGGATGGCCGCTTCGCAGATACCATAGATACAGGCGGTGGCCGATGAGAGACAGCGATTGGGGAGATCGCCGCTCTCCCATTCCGTATAGTCGTAATTACGATGTTTCCAGACCACACCATACTGCCGCGCCAGCAGTTCATAGGTTTTGCGCACCCGCACCCCCTCGATGCCGCGTAACTGTTCCACACTGCGCCGCTCCGGCGGTTCCTCCTTGAAACGGAGGGCGTACATCTTGCGCACCACCTTGAGCCGCGCCGTATCATCCAGCGCCAGCTTGGCCTGGTAGAGCAGCCGGTCGGAACGCGCCCCACCCGGCTGACCGGCGGCATACAAGCGCACCCCGGCCTCGCCGATCCAGACCAGCAGACACCCGACCCGTGCCGCCAGCACCACCGCATTATGGGAGACCCGCGTCCCCGGTTCCAGCATCAGGCAGGCCACCGTACCGATCGGGATATGGGTGCGCACACCGGTTTTATCGACCACCACAAACGAGCCGTCGATCACATCAAGATTTCCTTTTTCGATATAGATCACCGAGATACGATCCTTGATCGGGAGTGGTTTCAAGGGGGGAAGAATGGGAATGGTCATGATTTTTGCCTTTCACAACATGGGGTGATGTAATTCACGGGGTGGACAATAATTATTCCAGCCCCAAGGGGGCGACAGAATGCAGCGCGGGCCGTGAGCCCCGCGCTGTGGCCTCGTATTTGGGTTTATCACCCGTGGTTGCAGGCTTCTCACCCCCACACATACCGTTCATCGTATTCGATGCCGTTTTTCTTCAAAAAATCGACATATTCTTCCTGAAACGGCTTGAACCGGTGATGTTCGTGTTGTGTGCCAATATAGTTTCGTACTGTTGGCAGCTGAGATTCGCTGACGGTGAACGCACCGTATCCCGTTTGCCAGGCAAACACCCCGTCTATACGACGATTATCGTTAATCCATTTGGACGAGTTGCTCTTGACGATCCGCACAAAATCCGCCACGGCATCAACCGGCTTGATCTTCACCAGCATATGCAAATGGCACGGCATACCACCGATGGCCAGCAGCATGGTTCCCTTGTTACGAGCAATCCCGCTGATATAGGGGTAAAGATCACCCGCCAGTTCCCCGGAGATCAACGGTTCCCGGTTTTTTGTGCTGAATACGATGTGATACAAAAGGTTTGTCAGAGATGAGGACATAATCTGTTTCCTCCTGTTACCCGTGATTGACACAATCATGGGGTTGACACCCCATGCTCCATCATACCGCCCTATTACCCGTGGTTGACACCACGGGCTCCATCATTTCGCCCTTTCAGGGCAATACACATTGAACCCCAACGGGGTGAGATATTACAGCCCGTGGTGCCAACCACGGGTGGCCAGGCGAACCCATCCCCCAGCCCCAAAGGGGCGACAGAATGCAGCGCGGGCCGTGAGTCCCGCGTGATGACCAGGCCAAGCCAATATTCTCCACAGATGAAACCGCCCCAAAAAAAACAGGGCATTTTTGAAGCACTCTTGTTGTTTTTCAAATAGTTACACTAAAATTCCGGACGTCCGGAATTTGGGGGTAGTTTGCATGTCTCAGGTTTCGATTCACACCCGCGCCAACGATAAAAGACCGCAACCAAAGGCCTTGGCCGGGCCGATGCCGCAAGAGAATGTTTCTTGAAACAACACCGGATCAACCACTTCAAGCGCCCCTTCAAATCGTGCAATTTTGAGACTCATACGATGTTTTTTATCTTCACTTCCCTTGGTTCCAGTCACATAGCCTTCATCAACAACCGACAGAGAACCAAAACGTACACCGATTTTTTCTTCCTTCTTGCCAAGCCACTCAAGCAGCGATTCATCACGAATCAGCCCATGTCGCTTGCCATCCCTTGTGACAACCGGATTGGCTCGCAGACGAAAACTATAGCCATCACCAGTTTTGAAAGCGGTTGTAAACTCTTTGACTTTCGCTGATACCACACCACGGTTTGCATCAGCAAAGCAGCTCCAGTCTGGTGTTTGTAGACTTTGCACCAGCACGGTCATCTGCCCATTTCGCTCCTCCGGCTCAACCCGGTAGAGCACCCTGTCCGTGGACGAATACGCTGCAAAGCCCTTCATTACCAACTGATGCAGCCGGTAGACATCGGCCAGGGCTCTCATTGCCCCCCTATCCATGCATTTAAGATTCAACTGCGAAAGGAACATCGTATTCCTCCTTTGGCGCCGGAAACACACTGATATCTTCGTAGCTGGTAGCCACGTAGCGCTGCCCAAACTCACGCCGTCCGAGTGCAAAGCTTTTCGGCTGATCGTTACGTACTTCGTGCGTAACTTCCTCGGTTTCGTAGACCAGACGAATCTTTACATTATTTCCCCTGTTATGTGCACTGAGGAGTTGAAGCGGGTATGCGGAAAATGCCGCCTGCAATGAAACATCGGATAAAAGTCCGTCCCGGAGATAGAACGGCCTGGATGGGACATACGATTTTCGCCCCAAAAACATCGGCCAAACGGGATTCTCTAAGGCTGCATAGAGCTTTTCCAGCAATTCCATCGCCCCTTCCAGGCCAACCAAAAAGGCTGCATCGGCAAGATAATAGCGGTTGGAAAGAAGATTTTGGGGTGTGCCGCCGCTGGCTACTGCCACATCCTGTGCGGTCTGAAAATCCTTTTCCAGCTTTCCTTCACGGTCAACCCGAACCGCCATTTTCAGCGCGGCCAGATCGTCCACTGGCTCGCTCCGGTCACGCCCCAGAGCGGCGCACAACATGCCGAGTACGCCGCTCTTGCTCGGTTCCCGCTCGGTGTCCCGTTCCTGAAAACGGCTGCGTGTTCCCCACGACTGCATGGGGCCAACGCAAGGTATGAGCAGTACGCCGTTCATGCTGTTGCCCCCTTGTTCAGGCTTCCACCAACCTTTTCAAGCAACTGTTCCAAACTTCCTGTATTCTCCGCATACAGGCTGAACTGAGCATCACAAACAATAGACGCCTCCCCATACACCGACTTCAAACGGGTCAGATAGTCTTCAAGTTTGACAATTGAAGCCTCTTCCAGAGAACCATTTTCACGGCTGGCATAAACCGGTTTTTGGAAGGCATTGGCCAATGACCAGGGAAAACCGTCTTTGCGTACCAGCACCCGCACATAACCGGGAGGATTCTGGGCTGCCATGCTGTTTTGTTTACCAGTGGGAACCGCTTTTACCGAGGCGTCGATGTAACCTTTTACGGTGGCAGCCAAAAGATCGCTGTTGAAGCCCAGGTTTTCATTCAGCTTGTTCAGGTCAATGGCAGAATAACGATAGAAACAGGAGCTGTTAAACTCCACCACTCCGATCATGTCGGAGCCGGAATCTTCGCCCGGTTGGAGGTCGTCAATAGCGGTGAAATAATCCATCTCCATTTCCACCTTGTGGGTAGACAAGGCATGGGCCACCTGACAGGCGGCATCCACGTTCATGTTCTTGTTGTCTGCCACCATGCGGCCAAACAGAGCAATGTCGGCGGCATAACTGCGTGCATCCTTGCGGGACTTGGCAACTACTGATTTCAAGGCGTCCTGCGCTTGCTTGAGTGCTTCAGGTGGTGCATCCTTTTTCTTTTTCTCCTTGCCGATTTCCAGAGCAACCAGTCCATCCCAGGCTGACAGGGCGATGTCGGCCAGCTCCTTTACTTCGCCTTCGCCAAGATAGAGCAGATACTCGGTTTTCTCCGCCTCACCCAACTTGAACCCAAGCAGGTCAATGATGGCTATGGCCGCCTTCTCTGCCTCTTCAGCCGCTTTGCCATGTGTTACCGTAAGCAGTTCAACCAGCCTTGCTTTAAGACGTTTGGTTCTGACGCCGACTTCGCCGCCACCTGATTTTACGGTATCGGCAAAGGCAGAATGACGGCGTACTGAGCGCTTGATGCACTGGCTGGAGATCCGGGCGCGGCGGTAGCCACCGAATTCGCAATCCTTGGGAGTGTTGGAGTCATCCCGGTTGAGGTTGGAAGGGGCAAAGTTCTGGATAATGTGAAGTTCGACAATCATTGTACTTCTCCTTTCGATTCGATTTCGTTGTTGGTTTGTTCTTTTTCGTACCCCCAAAAGTCGCGCGCCCAGCGTAGCTGAACGTATCGGTCCGGGTGATCCCAGCCTTTTACGTCATAAAAAAGCTGATGAAAATCTATTGAAACGCCTTTGCTTTTTGCCAATGATACGGCTTGGCGAAGATGTCCATCCAGATCATCGGCATCAACGGAGAGTAACTGTTCAAAGCGCTTTTCCACACTGGCGCTGTTTTCCGCCATGGCTCTGAACACCTTGCCCATGCTAACGCCGCGTGTCGGCTTGGGATGCAGGGCAAAGAGTGACGCAATCAGGAAAAATTGCTCTGCGCCATACTTCTTTTCCGGATCTAAAAACGGCACCACATAGCGATACATCTCTGCAGTACCCCCTTTCTTGCCAAGTCCCCTGCGAAGCTTGGCCAATGCTGCCCGATTATTGTCGAAGGCAAGTTTTTCAAGCGATTTTACAAATGGGCTTTCATAATTTTCCTTCATTGTTTCCACCTCCCTGTTTGGCGTTAAGTGATGCAAGTTTTCGGTTCAATTCGTCAACGGCTGCCGCCCATCCCTTGAGTGTGGCGGTGGAATCGGCGTAACGCTGTCTGACGCAGGATTTCAGGGCATCATGTGCGACAGTGGTAATGTTGCCGTACCATGCCAAAAGGGACGGTTCGCCTGAATCTATTGCTGCGATGAATGTGTTGAAATAACACTCCAGACGATCCCAGTAAAAACGCAGGGCTCCCGTTGCCGCTGCCTTCTCGTTCACATCCTTGGAATTTGGAGGCAACGCATGGCGCATGAATGTTTTCACGGCGCCATCCAGAATACGCACAACGTTTTCTGCCCGATCCATCCCGGAAATCAGGGTATTCACCGTTTCATTACTCTCCAGTAAAGCAAACGACACGGGGAGTGATTCCGCCCGCCAAGCAAGGGGATTGGCCTTGTCATTGGCCAAGGCAATGGCCATGCAATGATATCGTGACGTAAAAGGCACTTCACGATGCAGTGAAACCGCCTGACGAAACGCCGCCGGTCGTTCATCAACGCCACTCTGATCAAAGGCGAACAGCGACGTGCTGTCGCGCCAGACAAGCCGGTCAGGGTTGAGTTGCGGACAGTACCACTCACCGGTTTTGTTGTTCTTTTTGCGCATGAAAGCCGGATTAGCAACCTCCGGAAACGCCTCACCTTGGGCAATATGAAGTTTTGAGACTGTTATAATGTCGCCGCTTTGCTCCGGCAGTAGCCGGATATGACGACACTTACAGGTGAGAAAATCCAGATAACCTTTCGGGGTAATCGCCCTGTCCACACCTGTATCATCACGCTCCCAGACTGGTTTGTCGTTATCCCCCCGGATCGTGTGCGACTCTGGAAGCAGGAGATTGAGCATAAGCGTTTCAAACAGGGATGCCCCCGTAAGGCCAATGAAGATGCCGCTGACCATGGCCGCATTCAGGTAGCTTTGCTGGAAACCAAAATGATTGGTGCTTTTTTTGTTGAGTCCACCAAGGGCAAACATCTGGGTTGTCAACAAAGCATGGGCCGCCTGGGCAGGTGTCAGCGCCAGCGGTGTGTCATCCGTGGTATGGTCAAAGATGGTCTTGTTATTGCCGCTGGCTCGCTCATGCATGATGACCGCTGCCGAGACCGGGGCTTCTTTGCCGTTAGCATCAAGGATTGAAAGGCCCGCCGTCTGGTAAAACGGGTGCGTCTCCGAAAACAGGTCAAACCGGTCATGAACACGCACTAGATAGGCGCTGACTTGCTCTTCGGAAAAACGCCCGGCGGAATAGAGGCTGCCCCAGTCCCGCGCCTTGCGTGGACCATCGACAATGCGATGCACCATGGCAAGCAACACCCGTAACAGTGCCGCGACGAAAAGCGGGTTGGGAGACTCTATTCCCCGCAATTCATGGGCTGACAGCAGGAGTTCTCCCAGCCCAACGTTCCGGGATCCGTCACGGCTGGTACAGGTAATCCATGGTTCATCAATCAGGTTGTAAGAAAAATCGCTCATTCATCCCCCCCTTGTTTCGTAAAATTGAAAGGCCTCTGATTCTGTCATACGCCAAGGTCAACTCACCTTCTCGGGCGATTCCGTTGGTAAAGAAAACCGGATAACAATAACGGAGCAACGGCGCTTCATTCCACTCAACAGAAAGGGCAATATCTGCAAAATGCTTTACAATCCTGACGTTATCAGTGGAAATACTTTTCATATACAGCCGCCGTTCTGCTTCCCTGCTTGGGATGAAAATATCATCACCTTGTTCCAGAATAACCAGCGTGACACGTTGTCGTCCGATACGGGTTGCAGGCATGGCCTCATCATCGCTGCTATTCTGTAAACCTCCCAGGTAATCCGGGTCGTCACCTTTTTCATGAACGGTCATAATGGCTGCCGTCTGTGCATGAAATTTGCTGGCATACTCGGTTCCGGCCCGTTCTTCCGTTTGTTTCTCCAGCCATTGTTCACGGTTACCTTCAAGACCCTCCATATCCTCTCCGCCATAGACGGTCTCAATCACCTCTGAAACACTGCCGGGGATATCGAGTACAAGGGGAATGTATTCTCCGTCTTTAGTGAACAGCATGCCGCTTCGGTAGAGGAGATCAGGGAAATAGATCAGACCGCTCCAGCCAAAATCGGGCCTGTCACTACCGAGATCGGGGAGGTATACATTAAGCTGTCGAACTTGGAGAATTGGTGGACGTGTATTCTTGTGGCGATGCAGACGCCCAGCCCGTTGCAGCAACAGGTCAAACGGTGCAAGTTCTGAAAGCATGCCGTCAAAGCAGACATCGAGGCTTTCCTGTAAAACCGGGCTGGCCACCACAACCCCGCGTCGTGGGCGCTTGCCGTTTTTTCCGTACTTACTGACGATCTCTGCTTCAATTTCCAGTCGACGTTCAAGGGTAAAGCGGGAATGGAACAGGATCAGCTCTTCCTCGGGAAGCCGATCTTTCAGCAGGTCATATAATTCCTGTGCCTCGGTGACAGTATTCACAATACAGGCTACACACCCTTCATCAGCCACAATTTCCATGACCTTGTCGGCCATCATGGTAATCTTTGCCGACTTTTCCACCACTACCGGCACGATTTCAAGTGTGCTTGGCGCCATCACAACCGGCTCATATACCGGCGCTCCTTGGAGATCCACGCCAAATACGCAGGGATAGGTGAGCCCTTTCGGTAGCTGTACATCCGGGCGGAAAGCGTCTACCAGCTTCTTGCGCTTGTTCGCCGGAAGGGTTGCGGATAGCAGCACAATCGACGAACCACAACGGGAGGCCCAGCCAATCAGGTTGTAAATCTCCTCAGACATATAGGCGTCGTAAGCATGAACCTCGTCCAGGATGATCATCTTGCCGCCCAGTCCGAAAAGGCGGACAAAGAAATGGCGCACCCGCAGGATTGACATCAAGGCCTGATCAATCGTGCCGGTGCCATAAGCCGCCAGCAGCCCCCGTTTTCTCTGGGTAAACCAGGACGAGGCGATGACGCTATCACCCGGTTCATCACCGGATTTGATCTTGAGCTTGTCGTACTCAGGATGCATTCCGGCATTAGCATGGAGTAAATGCAACTCCACCGTCTTTTCATTGTGGAGCCGTGCCAGGAACTTCCGCATCCGGTCGAACATGGCGTTTCCGGTGGCCTGTGTCGGCAGGGCACAATACATGCCGCGCAGTCCATCCCGCACAGCAAGACGGGCATAGGCCGCTTGGGCAGCCTCGGTCTTGCCGCTCCCCATGGGTGTTTCCACGACCACCAACATTGGATGAGTCAGTTTTGATAGGACATCAAGCGTTGCCTGTTGGCAGGCATTTGGGGTGTTAAAATTGAAGAGTTCAAAAAATGTTTTTTCAGCATCAACGGTTGTTCCCATGGAAAGCCGTCCAAGCAGTTTTCGCGCGATTTCGGTGCGTTCCAGAACGTATGCGTCGATGTCTATCGGAGCGGCATTCAGATAAGGAAACGTATTTTCGTCTGATGCGATCCAGTCGGCAACCGAGATAAGTCCGGCAAGGAGAAAAAGTTCCGGGACGCTTTCCAGACGCAGGGATTCAAGAGTAGAAACTCCGAAAATCAGGGCAAGCAGAGCTACCGCTTCTTCCCTGGCATCCTGCCAAAGCCGGTCACCCGCCTGCACATCCCGGCATTCCTCAAAGACACCATGATGGGCGGCCAGAATACGCGCCAACGCATCCGTGGCATAACCATCGCAGTGATATTTCTCCTCCAGTAGCTTGGTCAACGCATCAAGCACAATCCGGCCATGTTTTGTTTCCGCTCCTGGTGGAAACAGAAAACCCCGTGCCTTCAGTCGAATGCAAAGGTCGTCACGCTTCGCCGCGAACCCTGGTCCTATTTTACCGATGTCATGGAGAGAGGCAGCAAAGGCTAACACGTTGAGCGCTTTTATTTCATCCGGGTCAAAAAGCGAGGTCAATCTCTGTCTAAAAGCGAGGGGCTGTAAAGCAAGAATTTCTCGCGCCATGATGCCGGTATCGAGCATATGACATACGGCAGGATGCCAGCCAGGCCCATTCCTTTCGGCCTTGCCCCAGAAATCAAAAATTGCGTCCGTCATTTTTGCCTCCATAATCCGGCTTTTTTTCATCCCCCCCCCCCTACCACGCCACCATGACATAACACGTCGCAATCAACATAACAATATGTAATTATTATATTAATTAAGCACCAAAATGCTCCGCAAACGCGCCCCTATAAAGCAGATTTGATGCCAAAAGACGACAAAAAGACAACTAGACGCGATCATCACCCATGACAAGCAGGAGCGCAGCCCGACAACACCGCTAACCTGCTGATTTCAAAGACTATATCAAAAAAGTGACAAACTGACCCGCGTGCATTTTTCAACTAAAATCAGGGAATGTGGGGATCCATGGGGGATAACGAAGAGGAAAGATTCTTGCCACATGCAAAGTAACTTTACACACGACAATCTGAGGCTGATGGGGCGCCCGACAGAGGCGCCCCGGTGAATTGTGTCAAATTGAATGCGGATTGAAATTAGCAGGAGATGCAAAAAGGAAGTACGGCTGGAAAGGAACTACGCAAGAATTGTTTCAGCTAAGCACCGCTTAGCTATTGAGCGCCAGCCAGATCCGGGCGGTCATGCGGGCGTCGTCCAACGCCCGATGGCGCTGCGTTCCCTGGGGGATTGCTCCGAACAGGTGGTCATAGACCGTGTCAAGTTTGTGATTTGACAACAGCGGCAGCGTCCGGCGCGCCAGACGAACCGTGCAGTGCCATAGATTGGGCAGGGGGACACCGATCAAAGCAAGTTCATTCCTGATAAAAGCCGAGTCGAAGGGGGCGTTGTGGGCGACCAGCGCTGCATCCCCCACAAATTCCCGGAAACTCCCCCACACATCTTCCGGTTGCGGTTGCCCGGCCAGCATGCGGGGAGAGATGCCATGGACCCGGAAAGCGCCAGGCGCAATGTCGGCTCCCGTGTCAATCAGGGTGGTCATTTCTCCGGTGATCTCCCCGTGTTCAATTACCACCGCGCCAAGTTCAATCACCCGGCCACCGGACTTGACCGATAATCCAGTGGTTTCCGTATCAACTACTATGATGCGCATAGACTCTATCCCTTCCCGGCCCGGCTGCCATCATCGGAGCCGCGACCGGCAAGGTTGTATCACGCAACGCCCGTGCAACGCCACCCAAAACAGACCAAACCATTTTAACCCAATAACGGCAGTCTAACCACAGAGGTCACAGAGATTCACCGAGAATACAAACAGTCATGTAATAACACCACATCTCATACAAGTGAAACATATCAGGCACTTAACTATTTAACTTGACTCTGTCTTTCTCTGTGCACTCTGTGGTAAATGCTTTTTCCAGGCCCAGACTCAAGATTGCCCGGATTTTGAGTTTGATATCGCAACTCGTACCCTCCGTCGCCGCCAGGCAGCGCGCAGGGTAAAGAAACATCCGGCGGCCAACATGACCCAGATGGTGATGGTTACCGCTAGTTCGGTGGTGAGCATGTTGCCTACCCCCTGGCCGGCAGCGCAAAATCGGCGCCAGCGTATTGCACCGCCGCCACATCATTGGCCCGTGGCGGTGAGACGCCGTGTACGCCGCCGCAGGTGGGACAGCTGGAGACAAAGGTGGCCAAGGAAAACGGTTGGCCGCACCCCTGGCAGGAGATACTCAACGCTCCATTGGGTAGTGGCGACCCGGCCACTGCTCCGCCATGGGCTGCCAGCACGAATTCAACCAACGCCCTGCCGTTGGCATACGGCCCCGCCCCCGGCGTTTTTGATGATCCACAATCACACATGGTTACAATCCTCCCTATCTGTTTTGATGGTAAAAATGTTCGTACCTTATCCGGCTCTACCAGATCATGACGCTGTTTTTCCGGTCAGCGCCTGCATTGCGCCTGGAATCGTTTCGGGGGGAATCCTGGCCTGCTGCAGCAATAACCCCCAGCTTTTTGCCCCCTGCTTCGCTTCCCGGTAGATCTGCAGCGCCGGCTGCCGCGTCCGCGTGGCGATCAGGAGTGCCAGGATCAGCTCCTGGTTGTTCGCCCCCCCACTCCGGAGTGCTGCCACTTCCGGCTCAGCCAGCAGATGTCGGCGGATCAGCAGCGTCTCCACCACCCCCGCGGCCACGGTTGACGTGGAAGCATTGCTTTTTACCAGTCCGGCCAGGCGTCCCCCCAGCTGTTTATCGCTGATCCGCGCAGCAGCCATGATCTGCGGCCAACTTTGATTTTCCTGCCGTGCCTGTAACACTCCCTCGGGGGTAACGTTCACCCCCTGGGAGGCAATCCAGTAGGCGACCCACAGTTCATCGGAAGAATTCCCCATCTGTTTCTTGATCACGATCCGCTTCTTCTCAACCCCGAAAGCTGCGGCAAAAAAAGAGTTTTGGGCGGTGGCCAGAAAATACGGGTCAGCCTTGAAGGGAGCATCGGGGGTGTAGCTGCGATCCTGAAAGCAGTGACAGGTGATGGCAGGGATGGCAAAGGCGTGCTGCGGGAACAGGTAGCAGACGCCAAACAGCAGAGCAATAACCAGATGCATGGGGAACCTTTCCAGAGCTAATATCTTGGTTCAGGCTACACCGGTAATGACAACAGGTATTTGATCGGGGTCAAGAAACGGGAAAGAAATGATGGTAGCAACATGATTAACCACAGAGGTCGCAGAGGAGACGGGAGGAAAAGCAAAAGCATGTTGATGTGCTGTTTGTATCCTCGTTGTTCCCCTCTGTCCCCTCTGTGGTAATGTTTTTGGTTGTAACTAAAAGGAGGGAATACTGAAAAATACAGTTCGTGCTTATAACCGGAACTGCCCGACCAGCTGTTTCAACTCTTCCGCCTGACGGGAAACATCATTGGCGGCAATCGCCGTTTCACCAAGCGCATGGTTGTTCTGTTGCGCCAGGTCATTCAGGTTGAGCACATTGCTGCTGATCTCGCGGGTGGTGGCGGTCTGTTCTTCAGCAGCCGTGGCAATCTGGCTGATCTGTTCGGTGACATCGTTGATAATATCCTGGATTTCCTGCAAGGAACGCCCCGAATCGGCGGCATGCATGGTTCCCTGTTCAACCTGGCTGACACTCCGTTCCATGGAGGTAACCGCATCGCCGGTTTCCTTCTGGATCGACTTGATCATGGCGCCGATCTCCTTGGTGGCACGGCTGGTACGCTCCGCCAGCGCCCGCACCTCGTCGGCCACCACGGCAAAACCACGCCCCTGTTCGCCGGCCCGGGCCGCTTCGATGGCGGCATTCAAGGCGAGCAGGTTGGTCTGGTCGGCGATATCCTCGATGGTGCCGATAATCGCGCCGATCTGCTCCGAACGGGTTCCCAGGGTATCGACCGTTGCCGCGGCATTTTTGACCTGCAGCGCAATGCTGTTCATCAGCTCGATGCTCTGCCCGACCACCCGGCTCCCCTGGGTCGCTCTCTGGCTCGCTTCGCCGGCATTGGTGGCGGCATGGTGGCAGTTATTGGCAATATCACCGGACGTGGCCGACATTTCCTCCCCGGCTGTTGCCAGGGTGGTGGATTGGAATGAAAGCTGGGCAATGCTTTCGCTCATCTCGTGGGAGGTCTGTTGCAGCTCCAGGGCCGAGGAGGCGAGCTGCAATGAACTTCCCGCCACCTGGCTGATGATGCCGTGCAACTTATTGACAAAGGTGTTGAACCACTGGCTTAATTCTCCGATTTCATTGTCGGCCAGAACCGGCAGGCGCCTGGTCAGGTCGCCATGCCCCTGGGCAATATCCTGGATGGTGTCCACCACCGCCTTGATCGGCCGGGTGATGGTGCGGGATACCACCCATGCCAGCAGAATACTCAACAGCAGGATCAGCATCAAGGCCGCGGCAATGCCGAACTGGATCTGGTGTACATGGGCCGTGACATCATCCACATAGATACCGGTGCCGACTACCCACCCCCACGGCTGGTACAGTTCCACGTATGAGATCTTGGGCACCGGCGCGCTGTTCCCCGGCTTGGCCCAGGCATAGGGGACAAACCCTTTTCCCTGATCACGGCAGAGCTTGACCATCTCCACAAACAGCGCCTTGCCATTGGGATCCTTGGTATCGCTCAGATCCTTGCCATTCAGCTCCGGTTTGAACGGATGCATGACCATCTTCGGCCCCAGATCATTGATCCAGAGATAATTGGAACCATCGTAGCGGATGGCGGCGATCCGTTCGACAGCCTGCTTCTGCGCCTCTTCACGGGTCATGATTCCGGCATCGACCTGTTTCTGATACGAACCGAGGATACTGGTCGCTTCCTGTACCAGGGCGCTGACGGTGGCTTGTTTCTCATTCATGATCAGGCTACGGATAAACGGCACCAGCACCAGCATGGCGGTCACCACCAGCACCAGCCAGGTCAGCACCGACAGACTCATGATCTTTGCAAAAATGCCCCAATCCCGATAACGCACCAGTTTCATACTCCACTCCTCAATCAATAGTTTGCCACTCGGCTGGCAGATCCGGAATAGAGTAGCAAAACCGTTGCCACTGCAGGGCGTTTGTTTTTTATACGGTAGTACAGGAAGTTAGATACGGATCGGCATGCATGGGGGGTGCGCCACAAGTTGCAGCAACGGAAAGACAAAGGCTTGCAATGGCAGTAGGGACGGGGATCTACGGGAGTGCGCCAAAAGAGACACGGGCAACGTTTGTCGCAGGGGTGCGAGCTCAGCGGTTCAAGCGTTTGTTGAGCGCCTGACGGGTAATGCCGAGGTAACGGGCAGCCACCCCCTGATTATTGCCGGACAAACGGAGCGCCTGGGCGATCAGCAACTCTTCGGCCTGTTTGAGGGTCGGTAGACTTCCATCGGGAAGCTGCAGCAGCTCCCCCTCCCCTGCCGGCGGAACCGGGGGTACAGTGATGGCAGCCGGACCAAGCGCGGCCAGAAAGCTCTCCATGGAGAGCATGCCGCTGCTGTGGCAGGCGACCGCATCACGCACCAGACCTTGCAACTCACGGATATTGCCGGGAAAGCGGGCGGTCTCCAGATACGATATCAACTGTGGCGGATAGGGTGGCGGAGCTTTATGCATTTCTGCGGCCGCCTGACTGATCAGGTGGGGGAGGAGCAACGGCAGATCTTCGCGACGTTCACGCAACGGGGGAAGTACGACCTGATGGGTACAGAGGCGGTAATAGAGGTCGGCCCGGAATGTTCCGGCCGCCATCAGGGAAGGCAGGTCGCGATGGGTTGCAGCCACGATCCGCACATCGGCACGGCGTGGCGTATCGGAGCCAACCGGAAAATACTCACCTTCCTGCAGCAGGCGCAGTAACTTAACCTGGGAGGGAGGGGAGAGATCACCGATTTCATCCAGAAACAGGGTGCCGCCGCCAGCCTGCGCCACCATCCCCCGGCGTTTATCCAACGCTCCGGTAAAGGCGCCCCGTAAATGGCCGAACAGGGTGTCGCACAGCATCTGGTCATCCACCCCGGCCAGGTTGAGCGCCACGAACTCCCCTTTTCTACCACTGGCGGCATGGACTGCCCGGGCGGCCAGTTCCTTGCCGGTACCGGTTTCACCGCAGATCAGTACCGGCTGGCAGCTTTTGGCAACCGCCGATAAATAGCGAAAGATCCGGCGCATACGTTCCGAACAGCTGACCATCACATCGAACGAACGATCTTCCGCTTCGGCGCCGAGTACCTGTTCACGCAGCGCCTCGATCTGGCCGAGGCACTCCTGCGCTTCCTGCGCCCGGCGGACGCTGGCGATCAGCCGGTTCTTTTCTACCGGTTTGGTGCAGTAGTCGAGCGCCCCCCCCCTGATACAGGCCACCGCCATCTCGATTTC
>Ga0062383_10000058_pt1 | contig 27885 bp, 25 predicted proteins | sample DOMMetBare3Fresh_FD_59508 | JGI IMG/M metagenome (GOLD analysis project Ga0062383, IMG submission 59508) | Wetland sediment microbial communities from St. Louis River estuary, USA, under dissolved organic matter induced mercury methylation -... | ecosystem: Environmental > Aquatic > Freshwater... | reverse complement strand
TTCAAGGCGCTGCTCTTCCTCGGCGCCGGTTGCGTGATCACCGCCCTGCACCACGAACAGGACATCTTCCGCATGGGTGGCCTGCGCCGCACCCTCCCCACGACCTTCTACCCTTTCCTGGCCGGGGCAATCTGTCTGGCCGGTCTGCCGCTGACCGGCGGTTTCTTCAGCAAGGACGGCATCCTGGCGGCAGTCTGGCAGCAGGGGGGCTGGCTCTACGGCGGGCTATACGGAGTGGGGTTATTGACCGCTTTTATCACCGCAATCTATACCTTCCGGATGCTGTTTATGGTGTTCGGAGGAGAACAAACCGTCTCCTCCGATTCCCGCTTCGAAAAGAGAGAACAAGCGCACGTACCCAGCCTCATGCAGTATACCCTGATCCCGCTGGCGCTGCTGGGAGTCTGCGGCGGCCTGCTCAATCTGCCGGAATATATGGGGTACGGCGTACTGGCTGATTTCATGACACCCTTGACCGGTGATGCTACACAGCATCTGAGCGCCACCGCCGAGTTGACTCTGCAAGGAGTGGCAGCGCTGGTCGCACTGGCCGGCATGGGGGTGGCCTGGTATCGCTTTGGCGACGAAGAACGGACACGGCGCCTGGTCGAGGCTGACCAGCCGGTCAGCAAAGTGACCGCATTTCTGCAAGGAGGTTGGTACGCGGACGACCTCTATCGCCTGCTCTTGATCCGTCCCTATATCTGGTTGTCCCGGAGTTTGTGGCAGCAGATTGACGAAGGGATGATTGATGATTCCCTGGATTCGCTGGGGAGAATGCTGGGAGGGTGCGGTCAGTGGCTCGGGAGTTGGAGTTGCGGGCGGGTTTCGCTCTACCTGCTCAGCCTGGCGGCCGGTGCGGCGCTGATCATCGGCTGGCTGGCATGGGTGACGCTATGAACAGTTTACCGCTGTTGAGCATACTGCTGTTTTTGCCACTGGTGGGAGGGCTCTTCCTGCTGTTGTTCACCCGGCATGCCACCATCGCCAAAGTGGTGGCATTGGGGTGCGGAGTGCTGGAAACGTTGCTGGCCTGCGCCTGCTGGTTCTCGGCCACTGCTCCGGCTCCGGCCGGCGCTCCCCCCGGTTTCTTCCTGTTCCAGGATCTCCCCTGGATCGAATCACTCGGCATCCGTTATACCCTGGGAATGGATGGCATCAGCCTGCTGCTGGTGATCCTGACCGGTGTGGTGACCCTGATCGCCATGCTGGTTTCCTGGCGATCCATCGACCAGCGGGTCGCCCTGCACTACCTGCTGATCCTGGCCATGGAGTCGGGTATCATGGGGGTTTTCCTCTCGCTCGACCTGTTCCTGTTTTATCTGTTCTGGGAACTGATGTTAATCCCAATGTTCTTCCTGATCGGAATCTGGGGGCATGGGCACAACATCTATTCGGCACTCAAGTTTTTCCTCTACACCCTGGTCGGCTCTTTGTTGATGCTGCTGGCAATCATCACGCTCTACCTGATCCACGGCAGCCAAAGCGGCAGTTACAGCTTCGCCCTGACCAGCATGATCAACACCACGCTCTCTCCTAGCGCCGGGCTCTGGTTGTATGCTGCCTTCCTGCTAGCCTTTGCGGTCAAGTTCCCGCTCGTGCCGCTGCACACCTGGCTCCCGGACGCCCATACCGACGCCCCCACTGCCGGCAGTGTTATCCTGGCCGGGCTGCTGCTCAAGACCGGCGCCTATGGTCTGATCCGCTTCGGCTACCCGCTCTTCCCCGAGGCGGCCAACACTCTGACCCCGCTGCTGATTGCCCTGGCAGTGATCGGGATCATCTACGCTTCCTGGATCGCTTTTGCCCAACAGGATATGAAGCGGCTGGTGGCCTACTCCAGCATCGGGCACATGGGGTTCGTGGCGCTGGGGATCGCCGCCTGGACCCCACTTGCGTTGTCGGGCGCGGTCCTGCAGATGGTCAATCACGGGCTGACTACCTCGGCCCTGTTTGCCCTGGTGGGGATGCTGGACGAGCGGGCCCACACCCGCCAGATCGAGGCCTACGGCGGCCTGTGGGGAAAGATCCCGCTCTTCTCCGCTTTCTTCGTGCTGTTCAGCATGGCCTCGGCCGGCCTGCCAGGTCTGAACAATTTCGTGGGGGAATTCCTGATCCTGACCGGCAGTTTCCCGGTGACCCATCTGGCGACCGTCCTCGCCTTTATCGGCGTGATACTGCCGCTGGTCTACACGGTGCGGCTGATTCAGGAGGTTATCTTCCAGGAAGAGCACCAGCCGCTCGGGCTGACTGACTTGACGCTGCGGGAGATCGGCATGCTGGTGCTGCTGGCTGTGGCGGATCTGTATATCGGACTGCATCCGGCGCCGCTACTGGCAATCATCAAGCTGCCGGTAGGGTTACTGACCGGAACACCATAAAAACAAAGCAACAAAGCATAACCACAGAGGCCCCAGAGGAACACAGAGGAGTATATGAACGGAAACGAACTATCCGGGCAAATAATCGGTGCAGCGATGAAGGTCCATTCTGTTTTAGGACCAGGTTTATTGGAAAGCGCCTATGAAGGATGTCTGGTTCATGAGTTAAAAAAACGTGGTTTCCAGGTACAATCCCAAGTTGCACTACCGGTATATTATGACGGCATCTCAATCGAACTCGGTTACAGACTGGATTTACTGATTGATAACAGCATCATTGTAGAACTCAAGGCAGTTGAGAAGCTCACATCACTACATCAAGCCCAGATTTTATCGTATCTAAAGTTGAGTAACAAACATCTTGGCCTGCTCATAAATTTTAATGTTGAGCATTTGAAAGATGGCATCAAGCGGGTTATCCTCTGAGAACCTCTGTGACCACTGTGGTTCTGGCTTTTAAGAAAAGATTATGACAACTACCGACCTCTACATAGCCCTGCCGCTTTTGCTTTTGGCCTGCGGCGCACTGCTGACGCTGATCATCGGCGCCATCAGCCGTGACGACCGGATCGGCTACAGCATTGCCATGGCAACGGCCATTACGGCTGCGCTCTGGTCGCTGCAGACTCCGCCAGCCCTGCTGGCCCCGGCCATGGGACTTTCGGCCAGCGGAGTGGCACGCAGCTTCACCGCATTTTTCTGCCTGATGGCCGCGGCCGTGCTGGCGCTCTCACTGCACTATAACTCCCGGCGCAGCATGACCGGCGAGGAGTATCCGGCCACGATCCTGTTTGCCACCTTCGGCATGACCGCCCTCGCCTCGGCCACCAACCTGCTGACCCTTTTCCTGGGACTAGAGGCAATGACATTCGGGTTCTACATCCTGGTGGCCTATGATCTGAAACGGGGGACTTCCGGCGAGGTGGGACTGAAATATCTGTTGATGGGGGCCTTCAGCGCAGCCTTCATGGCCTTTGGCATCGCCCTGCTCTACTGTTTCAGCGGCACGTTGGCGATTATCCACACCATGCAGCTGACCTTGGCCGGCGGAGCAGCTCACCCGATAGCCCTGGCAGGCTGGGGTTGCCTGTTGATCGGGATCGCCTTCAAGCTCTCGCTGGTGCCGGCCCATCTCTGGACCCCGGATGTGTACGAGGGAGCGCCGGCGCCGGTAACCGCCTTTCTCTCGGGCGGCTCCAAGGGGGCCACCATCCTGTTATTGCTTCTGCTGTTGCCCCAGGCGGCTGATGTCTCAGTTCTGCAGATCCCGTTATGGGGTATGGCGTTGGCCTCCATGCTGGTCGGTAACCTGGCGGCACTGCTACAGAACCGCGTCCGGCGCATGCTGGCCTACTCCTCCATCGCCCAGATGGGGTATGTGCTGCTGGCGATCATATCCGGCGCCGGTGGCGGTTACCAGGCAGCCGCCTACTATGCCGTTGCCTACGGCGTGATCAGCCTGGCCGCATTTGGCGCCATTGCCGTACTGGAGCGCAACGGCTGCGGTTCGACGCTGGACGATTACCGTGGCCGTGGAACAAGCAACCCGCTGGCCGCCGCGGTGCTGAGTCTGGCGCTGTTTGCCCTGGCCGGCATCCCCCCCACCGCCGGTTTCACCGGAAAATTCCTGATTTTTGCCTCGGCCATCAAATCCGGCCAACTGACGCTGGCGGTGATCGGCATCCTGACTGCAGCAGCATCGGTCTACTACTACCTGCGGGTGGTAACGATGCTCTATTTTCATAAGCCGGATCAGGCAGAGCAGGAGGGTATCTATCCGCTTGAGGCGGTGGTGCTTGTGACCGCCGCGCTGATTATTATCCTGCTCGGTCTGTTCCCATCCCATCTGCTGGGAATATTAAAATTTTAAGTCTGTTTTTATTCGCTCACATTGCACGCTAAGTCAAAGGGTCGTAGAAATTTGGTTGTAATTAATGGGATCATCGGTTCTGGAGGAATACAATGCGCAACGTAATCGTTAATACTGGTACTGCGGAAGAATTTTTTACAGCTGTTCGGGACGCAGCCAGGCAAATTGATAATGGGCTGGTTCCTAAACAAGAGTTTACGCTTACCTTTGAAGATCCGGGTGATATGTTTGCTGTGATGACTTCGGCGCGACTGTCACTATTCAAAGCCGCAAAATCTGAACCATCTTCCATCACAGCTATTGCACAAAAACTGAATCGTGACAGAAGCAGTGTTAAAAAAGATGTTGATATACTGGTTGCGGCAGGTCTTTTAAATGTAGAGGAGGTTCCGCTTCCTGGTCATGGAAGACAGAAATGTGTACGGGCTACAGCAGATAGGATTCAGTTGCAAGCTACTGTCACTTGATTGGCTTAAAATCAGTCCGATAAAACAAATGCGAGCACAAACCGCGATGGGATGTGCTCGCATTTCTCATTTCTTACTTACTGCAATACCACCCCGACGATATCAGTGCCATCACCTCACATTTTTTCCGTAATGATTCCGGCTCAACAACTTCCCCCCCGCGCAACAACCAATGCAATTGCAACATATCTTCAACGTTAGCATTCAATTCAAAAACCATCCTTGCGCATGACAATGACCTGATCTGGCTGTGATTTTGTAGGGGTATTTTTGAAATACATCACAACGGTATCTCCAGCGGCATCACACAACAAAATCAGTTTATTTAATTAACACAATCTTGCCAACAGCTCTTTATCTGTTATATTCACTCCATTGTTATAGTGCCCTAACATCTTCCATAAGTATTCAGATTGCAGCCCCAAAGGAGGATCACCATGAACGCACGCCAATATTTCGAACGGATTCAGAAGTCAGGGATGGCCATGCTGCTGTTACTCTTGCTTGCTCTCTCCGGATGCGGATCGAGCGACACCTTGAATTACACCGAACCATACCGGCAGAAGGTCTATCTGATCGGGGAGATCAAACCGCCAACATCCAGCGCGACCGACCAGATCACAGAGGTCAGGGGGGTGACGGATACCGCGAAACAGATCTTTGTAAACCGGGTCGCCTACGACGGGGTTGCCACGGATGCGCCGATTTTTATTGCGGCCGACAGAGTCAATTCCTTAAACGAGACTACCCGCACGGGAATCCGGGATACCTACCGCAACGGTAACCCGATCATCATCATTCACGGCGGCGAGGCTGAAATCAACATCCTGCTCGGCGTGGCGGGACTCGACCAGAATTATAAGCAACCGGCCGGCTTTGACTATGCGGAATTGTTTGCCATTGACCGGGAAGAGAGCGGCGCTTCATTCACCTGGATCATGTACCCGCCCCGCAAGGCGCTGTTACCGTCCGGCGATGAAAATTCGCCGGACAGTGGCGTGTTTCAAGACAGTTATGCCAATCAGAGTTTGCGGACCATGCGTTTCAGCAACTGGATCTCAAACAATGGGAAGCGTACGACCTCTAAACTGAGCGCCGTCAAGCGAGAAGCATCGCTGGCGCTGGCTGCGGCAACCACCAAAGCAGGGTCATCTTTGAATCTTGAGGCCGACCCGAATGAAACCACGATTGAGTTCATGGTGAATATGAACCTGTATTCTCTCAATTATTGGGTCATCTCATGGCATACCTTCAACGCCGCCGATGCAGCTGGCTATGACTGGTTTTATGTGCGCCAGGAAGGGATACTCAACGCCTCCGGCAACTATAGTTCCAGTATCGTCGCTGGTGGCGGCATGGAGGAAAATCGTTACTACGTAGGATCATACATGATGAACAACTAGATCAACGGCCTTACCTATCAAAAGTCGGGCGTGACACTGCAACAGCCAAACCCGGAGAATGCCAACGGCAAAACCGAAGTAGAGAGCAGCGTTGAGTATGAGATCGGCGGCTCCGTCGGCTTCGAGGGGAAAAGTCCGACAGCCGAGCTGTCCATCGGCGCCACGCTCAGCAACTCATCCTCATTCGAGGTCAGCGATTGCGAAGTCAAGCACAAGTCAGGCGACCAGGCTCACAATGCCCACTGGGAATACGAGTTCAGGCGTTCAGAAAACAAGATTGATATTCTCTGGACACGTCTGACAACACCCCCGGTACTGGCCCGCGAGACCTTCCTGCCGGTCAATCAGTGGATCTGGAAAATGGCCCCTTCGGTGCGGGACAGCGGGAAAAACAGTTTCGAGTCAGAATTTGACGCCACCTATATCACCTCGCGAAGCGGGCTGATTATTGTCCCGTATCTGCTCGCCCTGCCGGTTACACATACGGTATCTTCCAGTACAATCCATGGACCGGAACATTTCAACATCGCACTGAGATTTCCACCACTGCTGGTATCGCTGAAAAACGTTGATTTCAGTGCCGCTGCCCAGTCGCGGGCCATTGATTTTGCCGTATCGCGCAGCTGGACCGCGTCGAGCGACCAGAGTTGGTGCCGGGTCAATCCGCTCAGCGGCCCTGGTGACAACCCCCATGTCAACATTACGGTCGACAAGAACGACACCGGGAAGTTCCGCACCGCAAGCATTACCTTCAAGACGCAAGACGGCAAAGGGACAAGTGTTACCACCGTGAATCAGACCGACAATTGATCGGGACCATGCACTGTTTCAGGGTAACTGCCTTGTTTCTTAACGACTTCGGGGTTCATCATCAGATGAACCCCGAACTGCTTAGTAATCACATTGTTGTGGTAAGTTCCCGGCTATCGATTCATCAATGCAGGCCGTGCCATTGCCGCCGACATACTCACCCGGTGGCGAACAGACGGCTCTTCAGCGCCATGATGCGCCGGTAGGAGGCGTTGATCCGTTCTTCCGTGATCCGGCCCGCCTTGACCAATCCTGCCACCTGACTGATGGTGGTGGGGACCACTTCCGGGTTATAGTCCAGGTTGTTGGAAACCAGGATAATATCCACACCAGCCAGAATACTCTTCTCCACGATGGTCGGGTAATCGAAAAACTGGGTCAGTCCCTGCATCTGCAGATCATCGGTCACCACCACGCCGTCGAAACCAAGCTTTTCACGCAACAGGCCGGTTATGAACGGCTGTGACAAGGTAGCCGGGAGATTGGGATCAATGTTGCGGTTGAATACGTGGGCGGTCATCACCATGCGGCAATTCCCTTCATTGATCAAAGTCCGGTACGGCTCCAGCTCGACCTCCGACCAGCTGTTGGTCACATCCACGAAACCAAGGTGCGAGTCGCTGGTGGCGCTGCCGTGGCCGGGAAAATGCTTGAAACAGGTCGCCACCCGGTTCTTATCATGGGTCTCGACAAAAATACGGGCATGTTTGCTGACAATGGCCGGATCGGCGGAGAAACTGCGTTCCAGGGCGCCGATAGCCGGACTGGCCGGGTTGACGTTCAGGTCGACCACCGGCGCAAAGTTCATGTTAAGCCCGTTTTCCGCCAGGGTGGCGCCAATGCTGTCGGCACACATGCGGGTGATGGTCGGATTGTTGAGGGTCCCCAGGTATTGGGCCGTCACGGTGGCCGGAAAACCGTAGCGTTCCTTCAAACGGCAGACGTTGCCCCCCTCCTGGTCCACGGCGATGAAGAGCGGCGTGTCAGAGAGGGCACGCAACGAGGCGGTTAGCGCCTGCAACTGCGCCGGAGAGGTGATATTGCGGCCGTAGCTCTTGAGCGCCGCATCCCGGTCAAAGAGGATTACACCGCCGATACGGTAATCGCGGATGTCGCGGTAGATATAGTTACTCTCGTCCAGGGTAAGACCGCGAAAACCGACCAGCAGCATCTGGGCGATCTTCTCTTCCAGGGTCGGCTCGCGTGTGGTGGATGAACTGCCGCAACCGGCCAGCAGCGCCGGACAGGCTGCAACGGCTCCTGCCAAGGCACTCCCCTTGAGAAACGTACGGCGGCTACACGTTGTAGTGGTAATCATAGTTTCACTCCCTGTTTAAAAGCCATTTTGTAACAGCTGCGCGTTCTCCAGATACCATTGATAGGCGCTATTGTCGGCAGCGGCAAAGGCATTGGCAACAGCCGGTGACAAGAATGCCCCTCCTATCCCCACAATCGAGCTTTCCAGCAGCGTCGTAAGCGACGACATGTTGGCAGCAGTTTCCCGCATCCCCCACCAGAGTGCCGTTGGAACGGCACGCTTCGTCATCAGGTGTGAGGCATCCAGACGTACGTTCCAGTCGTATCTGAAACGCGGCAGATTCAACGCTACGCCGCCAACCGTCACCGCCAGGCTGGCGCCGCTGCGGGCCATCAGGTATTCGTTGGCGCTGGCATTCATGGCCGACCGGAAACCATCACCGGCCGTGCCGTCCACCAGGTCGATCCTGGCTGTGGTTGATGACAACAGTTTGACGTCCTCGGCAACCAACGCCGGAATCAGATCGTTGAAATAGGTGGCGGCAATACTCCGCAGTTGTACCCGTTCGTCCTTGGTAAAGGTACGGCTGGCGCCATCCTCGGCCACAATCGTATAAAAGGCGGGGTCTTCGCTGATCTGGTTAAAGCGGGTGATCCATGCATCTTTCCAGGCCGGATCGATGATCTGGAACAGAGCGGTCAGCGACGTGATGCCGAAACTGTTTTTTAGCAGCCATCCCTCCAGATCTGACCGTACAACCGGAATCGTCGCCTGGCGAAGCGCCGTTGTATCCACGTCCTTCAGCAGGATATCAGGATATAGTTTTTTCATGGTACGGACATACAGGCCAGTATTGCTAAAAGCGGCCAGCAGCATCGACTTGTTCTTCAGAATACTCGCCGCGCGCACGGACGGTGATGGGCGCAGATCGGCGACCGGTTTCCCTGCCATGACCTTGGCTGCCAGTTCCAGATAGAAGCTGACCGGCAGAATATCCACACTCAGGTTTTGTTTCAGGGTCGAGGAGACAAATTCCAGTGGTGAATTGCCGTAATCGAAGGTTCTGCAGTCGAGCAGAGCTGCATCCGCCTCTCCATCGCTGCAATAGGGTATGTTCTTGTCGAGCGCCATTCCCCGATACAGGAATCGCATGGCGCTGACATCGTGGGGGAGCGCCTTCTGTTCTTTCGTATAACGATTTGCCGCCAGTACCGCTTCCGTATCATCGTGATAATCCATAATGCTGCTGGACGGAATCGTGGAAATGTATGATCCTCCTTGCAGAAAATTATCATACAGTTCCTTGCGGGTATAACCGGCAAGGTCGGCAGATATGCTGCCGGCGAAATTATGACGCAACCCCATGGTATGCCCGACCTCGTGGGTCACCACCTCCTGTACGTACGCCTGGGAGGCTTTCAGGATCATCTCATCGCTGGCGCCACTGGCCAGCAGGCTGGTAACCCCCTTCATCACCCGTTCTTTTAAGGAATAATCACAGATGCGCGGAGAATAAAGGTTTTTCAGGGCAACCCGGCTGTTTGATGACGAAGACGATCCTTCCAGGATCTTCAAATAGCGCCACACATCTTTTCTGCTCGCAAATGCGAAGGCAGACGGCATGAAGATCTGGGCATGCAGTATTTCTCCGGTTCTCGGATCAGCCTGCATATCGGCATAGGCATAACCAGCAGTATCATAATTCAACCACTGGATGATATTCCTCTCCATGTCGGGAGCGGTTACACCGGCCGGGGCATCGGCCACCGCAAAGATCTCCTCCCCCAGCGCCGCATTCCAGTACAGCACGCCGTTTCTGACCGCCTGACGGTAACTCTGGGGGGTCTCGGATGAAAGGTAATAGGTAATCGGCTTGTTGTTCAGGTTCCATTTCATGGCAAACACCTTGGTTGTGCCACCGTTTTGCAACTGGGGCATGACCTCGAAGTAGCCGGCATAGTCGAAACCGGGTGAATCGCTCGGGGTGAACGAAGTGTTGGGGAGATAGGGGGAGAGGTAATAACGGACTTCAACGCTCGGCAGCGTGCCGTCCCCCCCCTCTATCTGGGCCGACTGGCGCACTGCCAGCCGGTTCTGATGGCTGATGTCCACCCCGGAGAGATAACTGCTGCGAACCGCGGTAGCATTGAAGGAGGGGTGATACCCCGTACCGCCGTCATCGGAGGCATACATGTCGGAAACCATGAATATTTTTGACATCCCCTGGTTGAAATCAAAATAAATCCACCCCGGCTCCTCACGTACTATCGGAAATTCAGCCAGAATCAGGGCAAAGGGAGTATCCGGCATGACCGTATGCCCCACCTGGGATTCAAGCATGAACAGTTTTCCCCCCTGTTTCTGAAAGACCACGATCCGGCTCTTCAGATTTCCGAACTGCTGGGCGCCGTCCAGCGTAACCATGTTCCCCTGCAACAGAAACTCGCGGTTCAGGGCATCGGAGCGGATCGCCACATTCTTGTTAGCATCACCCCGGAATGACTCGCTGACCACGGGAGAAGGAGGCAGCGCGCCGCCATCACCACTGCAGCCGCCAAGCAGCAATAGCAGTGTAAAAACAGCAGACACAGCCATCAGATTGCAAACTGACTCGACACCCTTGCGCTTCATAATGCCTCCTTGTGGCTAAACAATTGAATATATATTTATTACAGAAAGCTAAACAATACCAGAGGAAGTGGGAACTGGCTAGCTTGCGACAGAACTCAAACACGACCATTATAAATTTATATATTGACAGACCACATGTAACTTATTTATATAGCGTACATAATTTATTAAAATCACCGAAAAGGCAAAATCCGGGGAACTGGATGACGCAAAGCCACCTACCCAGAACGGGAAGAGGGGTTATCGAAGCGGTTTGCATGCTGTTGCTATACTCTAGCACCAAAAAGCACCTGTCTTTTCGTCATTTTATACGAAGAGGCAGGTGCTTTTTTTATTTTTGCTTCTTTGCCCGCGGGATTCAAATGGGCAATGCAACAATGTATCACAACAATTTTATCGGGAGATAATCGGATGGTAATTTCAAACACAAGTGTTTCGCGAAAGCAGCTGATTGGAGCAAGCATTGCCACTCTTGTCCTCGGCGTACTGATCGGATGGGGTATTACAAACTTTGATAACATTAGTGTCGCTGATGCAAGCATCAATAAGCCGATCAGAGTTGGACATTACAAATTGATCAATCCATTGCTGGACACTGCTGAAGGGGAAGATCGTTTAAGCAGCAAGCAGTTAAAGAATTTCAAACAAAAAGTAGTTCAGTTAATTTCCGAAGAAATCGGTAACCAGAAAGCATCGGAGGTTTCGGTGTATTTCCGTGATTTTGACGATGGTCTGAGCTTTAACATCAATGGTGACGCCGGATTTGAGCCGGCCAGCCTGGCAAAACTCCCGGTCATGATTGCCTATTTAAAAATGGCTGAAGGAGACCCCGCCCTGTTACAAAAAAAATACATCTGGGATAACAACGCAAAATCAAGGCTTCAGGGGGATCCGCAAGACACTATCCTTAAACTGGGGGAGTCCTATAGCGTTGAAAGACTGCTCATCGAGATGATCGGGCACTCTGATAACGGCGCAACCCAGCTGCTATTTGATCATCTCAAGCTAGATTTCCTGCTTACAGTCCTCAATGAATTAGGTTTGGAATACTCACAGAACTCATCCTTTGACAAACTGATCACGATTAAATCGTACGCCATATTCCTGCGTGTGCTCTACAACGCATCATACCTCAACCGGGAAATGTCGGAAAAAGCATTGGAACTGCTCGCCATCGGCGATTTTCCCCAGGGAATTATGTCCACAGTCCCGCCCAAAACAGTTGTGGCCAGTAAATACGGTGTCAGAAAATCCGGGACGAACAATGAAACAGTACAACTGCACGATTTTGGAATCGTCTATTATCCCAATCGGCCGTACCTGATTTGTGTCATGAGCAAAGGTAATGATGTAAACAAGCTGACATCGGTCATTCAGGACATTTCAAAGTTCATCTATAACGAAGTGGATTCACAATACAAGAATTGATCGCCTTGGAGTAACTCCCCCTACCCCAAACGGCGGAATGCCGAGGCCTTGATGGCGGCATAGAGTAGACTGCCGGTCCGTATCCCCAGTTCATCAGCTGCCTGACGCACTACCTCTGCCACCAGACGTTCGTTGCCGCACGCCAGTTCAACTCCGATCCTGTGGCCGGAGCTAAAGGTGCTGGCCACGGTACATTCCAGCAGGTTGCGGGCACTGATCGCCTCGGGATGTTGTTTAAACAGAATGATATCCTTTGATGACAATTCAAACAGTGCTTCAGCCTGATCACTTCCGGCAGAAATCAGCAAGGCGCCATTTCCCCATTTGTATGAGTAGAGCCCATCAACCTGACTCGCTTGCCCCAGCTTGATCAGGTTAATATAACCCACCGGGGTTACTCCCATGCGATCTCGCGCCAACTGCTCGCTAGTCGCCTGTTCCACCAGCACCCCCTTTTCAAAATACAGCACGCTGTCGGTCATCAACCGCATTTCCACCAGTGAATGGGAGATGAACAGATAGGGAATGCCGAAACGTTCACTAACACTCTTCAGATAGGGAATGATCTGAAAACGGAGCGAATCGTCCAGCGCCGAGAGCGGTTCGTCCATCAGCAACAGACGCGGGTTGGCCAGGATGGCACGCCCCAGGGCAACCCGTTGTTTCTCCCCACCGGACAGATTGGTAACTCCACGGCCAAGCAGAGCTTCAAGTTTCAGCACCTTGACCAGAACATTAAAATCAATGGTACGGAATTCTGGGGCACAACGTTTAAAACCATAGAGCAGGTTGTTCATCACACTCAGATGGGGAAACAGGCAATGTTGTTGAAACACCATGGCAATCCGCCGTTGTTCGGGACGCAGATTGATTCCCCGGGAGCTGCTGAACAGACATATTCCATCCAATGCGATCTCACCACAGTCAGGTTCCTGAAGCCCCGCCAGCAGACTCACCAGAGTTGATTTGCCACTCCCGGATGCGCCGAAGATACCGATCCGCTCACCGGTAACAGCAATATCGGCTGAAAGTGTAAATGCTTCGAAACTTTTATGAACAGCCATGGATAATTGCATATCAGACCTTCCGTGCCATTTTCTTGGCCATCATTTCGTGCAGCAGGAGCACCACCATCGAAATGGCAACCGAAACCAGACAGAGCAAAAGCGCCGCCATCTCACTGCTGGGTGAACTGGCATATTCGTAGATCGCCAGCGGGATGGTCTGGGTCACACCGGGGATGTTTCCGGCCACGATGATCGTTGCTCCGAATTCACCAAGGCTACGGGCAAACATCAGCGATGATCCGGCCGCCAGTCCGGGAAGCGTGAGCGGCAGAATGACGGTCAAAAGTGTATCATGCCAGTCTGCCCCCAGAGTACGTGAGGCGTGTATCAACTGGGGGTCAATCCCTTCCATGGCGAGGCGTATCGACCGTACCAACAGGGGGAAACCGACCACGGCTGAAGCAAGCACTGCTGCCTTGAGGGTAAAGATCAGGCGAATACCAATCCCGTCAAGCAGTGAGCCAAGCCAGCCATTCCTGCCAAGCAGCAGCAACAGCAAGTAGCCGATCACGACCGGCGGCAGCGTCAAGGGGAGATTGACCAGCACTTCCAGCACCACCTTGCCACGAAAGCGGACAAAGGTGATCAGATACGCCACGGCAAAGCCGAACGGCAGTGACAGCAAGGTGGCCGCAACGGCCACCTGTACCGAGAGTCTGATGGCATCGTAATCTGTGGGAGCTAAAGGAATCATTGTTTGCCTTACCTTAGATCTACTCGGTAGCGGCTACCCGCATACTTCGTTCTTGATGATAGTCTTCATTTTTTTCAACTGACTGATGCCCTGTTTACAAGCTTCGAAGGCATCCTCACTGTTGGGAGAACTGGCGGCAACCAGCGAGATTATGTCTCCGAGAGCAAGGCGACCGGTGCGACGGATCAGCAGTATATCCGCAATAGAGAATTCGGTTTTCAGCTTATCGGTAATATCGAGCAGCTCAGCCTCGGCATCACCGCTGACGGCATAATCGATGTAGCTGGTTGTCCCAGCACTCCCGGTCATCGGCTTTACCACCGCATAGTGAAATACGACCGAACCGGCACCTCTTGTGGTGATCAAGTTGTACATCTTTGCCGGATCAATTGGTTCAGGTGATATTTTCACCATATTTGACTCGCTTTCTTTAGCAACTGATAGTTACTTGGTTGCAAAACCGTATTTTGTGAGCACCGCCTTGGCATCATCACTCTGCAAATAGCTCAGGAATGCAGCCGCATCGTTATTTTTTGCGCCTGCCACGGTCAAGGCCATGGGATAGGTCACTCGCGGATACAGAGTTTGAGGCACGGTAAAGAGAATCCTGGCCTGCTTGGCCTGCAGCGCGTCGGTCCTGTAGACGAAGGCGCCATCCACCTCACCTCGCTCGGCATACATCAAACATTCGCGCACATCCTTGGCCATAATTAGTTTCTTTTCAAGTTGCTTGTCCATGCCGGCTTTTTTAAAAGCTTCCGTGGCATATTCTCCGGCCGGAACACTCTTGGGGCTACCGATGGCGATCCGCCCCAGTTTTATTAGATCTTGCATCGAAGACGCCTTGCCGGGCGCACCTGCGAACACCAAGGTGTTGTAGGTAAAGGTTCCAAGGCTGGCAGTATCAACCAGTTTCTTGTTCTTCAGGTAGTCCATCCACTCCAGATTTGCGGAGATGAAAACATCAGATGGAGCGCCGTTTTCAATCTGCTTGGCCAGAGCACCGGAAGCTCCATAATTCTTGAGGAACTTTACGCCAGGATGGCTCCTGGTAAATTTTGCAGAGATTTCGTTAATAGCCTCTTTCAGGCTGGCGGCTACGAACAGGTTGACATCTCCGGCAAAGGCGGGAGTGGCCAACAGGATCAGACAGAACAGGGACACCATCATTTTGAACGCATGTTTCATACAATTTCCTCCAAGGTTGTTATGTAGTTTCGTGCCATTACGGTGCCGGCAGTATAATTACTCCCACATCGCAAGGCTTTCCGAAATAAACCGATGACAAAACGATGATGTCAATGCCGCTGGCGGCGTAGTGTGCGGCATTGCTTTCATTAATCCCACCGGCCGCCGAGACCAGAATATCCGGATTAACCTCCCGGATCGCAGCCACCACTTCCGTCAATTCGGCAGGTGTCAGTTTGTCAAGCTGCACAATATCGGCGCCGCTTTTGGCAATCAGCACCGCTTCTTCACTCGTGTCAGCTTCAATGATGACCTTTGTCTCGCGTGCCTTTAATTTCAGCTCTGCCACCGTGCCAAGCACAGTTTCCAGTCCACCCAGAAAGGCGGTATGTTGCTTGAAGACCAGCAGCGTCTCCGACAATCCCAGACGATGGGGCAACGCGCCACCGGCGCTAATCGCCTTGATAGCGATCTTTTTGGTTCCGGGGAACGATTTGCGGGTGGTAACAACCGATACGATCGGATTGACAGTTCTGCATGCAGCGACAATCCGATCGGTCCGCGAGGCGATCCCCGATGCATACTCCAGCAAATTCAATGCCACCTTCCAGCCGGCGTGCAGCGCCTGTGCCGGACCTTCAGCAACGAGAAACTCTCTACCAGCAGATAACTTCGTTCCGCTCGGCATGCACTCGGTAACCGTTGCGCCACACTTTTGCAGTACCCGCGCCGCTTCTTCCGTGCAGCAGAGGGTCGTTACTTCCCGTGTAGAAAATTGTATCCGTCCGTACTTATTTCCAAATCCGAGCAGGTGGGTGGTCAGGTCGCCATAGGGGAGGTCTTCTTCGATAAAACGTTCGATGTCGCTGTCAGGAAGGCAGGAGATCATGGGTACCCTTTCTCGGTAGCGTTATAGTCAACAACACACAACGACAAACCACAAAAAAGGGACAGCGCCGTTGATGTCCCTTGAGTCGAATCAGTTGACGCCGATAATGACGCTGGAAGCCTTGAACAGGGCACAGGCATGGCCGCCGACCTTCAGTTCCAGCCGGGTGGCGCTGTCGTGGGTGATGACGGCGCTGACGGTATTGCCGCCGCCGATTTCCACATCCACCTCGGTATTGACCGGCCCCTCGACAATCTTGGCAACAGTGCCGCAAAAAATATTGCGGGCACTGACCTTGGCGTCATGCAGGTCGGTGCCGATAATCACCGAACTCGCCTTGACAATCGCATAAGCCTCATTACCGGTTTGCAGTCCCAGGTTATCGATGGCGCCGTTGGTTACGACCGCGGTCAGGGGCACTCCCCCTTTGAGAGAAATGGTTACTTCGGCATTGACCGCACCCTTGGTGATTTTGGAGACACTCCCCGAAAATGTGTTACGTGCGCTGACTTTCATGGATATCCTCCGTAAGAATTGGTACAGGCTTTCGGTATCGCCGAGCCTGCTTTCCAGATTGTCCAGGAATTTACGATGTTCTTCCTGGATGGTTTTGAACTGTTCAACTACCTTTTTACCTTCGCCAGTCAGACTGGTACCGCCCCCCCCTTTCCCGCCGGTCAGGCGATCAACCAGCGGTTTTTCCGCCAGGTTATTGATCATGTTGATGGTATCCCAGGCGGTCTTGTAACTGATACCAACGGCTTTGGCGGCCTTGGTGATCGACCCGAGCTCATCGATCTTTTCCAGCAGGTAAATGCGTTCCCCTCCCAGAAACTTATTCTCGGCCCGATTGAGCCAAAGGTTGCCGGTGAGTCCAATACTGTTTTTGGCATTTTTCATGATGTCACGCTCCGTTGCACAAAGCTGTATGCACCTATCGCTGTATCCAATACTACACAACGCATGCCAAAGTCTATCAGTTTAAATATCTAGCCATAACAGTATGTTTAGACAGTCTCTCACGACAGCAGATTCCCTACTGGCATAATTTTTAGCAGCAAGTGATGCAATGCCAAGAGAATCGTCAGACTACGCATATGCTCCGCGCTTCACACCTTATCCCGCCGGTGAATCACCCCCAGGGTCCCCTGGTTGTAATGATTTCTGGCAAAACACTCCACGCACAGGTCGGCTCCGGCCACCATGTGCATGGCCATACTCTTGTTGCCCACAGCAATACTTCTGCCGGCAAATTCAGCGCCGATGGTCCCGCCGGGAATTTCCTTGTAATACCCGGAAAGCGGATACTGTTTTTCAGTTCCCACATCGTCGTAAAACAGGTAACCGGGCGGGTGCTCAAATATGCGATGCCTGCCGCTGGTGATGGCCAGATACTGGGCATCGCCGGGCTCATAGCAGAACCAGCTTCTGCTGTTCCCGCACAAGGTAGCCGGCCACTGAAAATCGTCACTACCAACTCCTTCCAGAATGATCAAAGCGATCTTGTGCCCCTGTTGCAGCCCCCTATCGATGATCCCCCTGATTGAAGTGATATCAGCTGCGACTCCCAGCGGATTGAAACAAGGAATCTGCTCTCGCGCATCCGGAATCATCACCGGCTTGCGCATGGTACAGCCGAGCGCCTTGAAGGAATAACCGCGCCGGGCAACCAGCAGATAATCAGGGAGCAGCCGCGCATCGTGTGCGGTTCCGCCAAACAGCTCCAGAAACTCGCTTCTGGTCACAATCCGATCCACCTGCGGGTCTGCTTCCAGCTGTTTCAAGTCGGCCTCGCTCGCCCCGTGTAAACCGGCATAGCGTGCCGACCAGTGAGTGGACACGCCGATGCCGTCAAGAGAGCTTAAATCAACGACGCCCTCAAGTGGCATCACACCACCCCGCCCGACAACCACCGGGATACAACCGGATTCAGCGCTGAAACGCTCCACCTCCTGAAACAGCTCCACCATGATCCTGTGGCGTTCCGTAACATCCAGCGGCCCGACCCGGCTGGCAAAGTACTGGCCGGCATAGGTCAAAAAGACAAAATCCGGCTTGTATCCGGCAACCAGATCAAGAGCGGTATCGGTTACCCAGCGGTTGCTGCCGGGACCCAGGTCGCCCGGATACTGGTGACGATGCAGCACATCTTTCATCAGATCAACCAATGGTCCACGCTGATCCGATTTGTCACCGCTACGCAGATCAAACTGATTCTGCCAATCACGGGCATCGACAATGGCCATACTCGTGTCTGCATTCATACTTCGCTCCCCCCCAACATTTTGATGCTGCTCCGGCAGGAAGGGCAATTCCCGTCAGAACTGTTGTTTCTCTGTAATTGATCGCCGCCGCACCCCAGGCTGAAACGTTCGATGACCGTGGTGCCACACTCTGGACAATCGGTATTGACCCATTCCGAACCGACAAAATTATGAAAATAGATATAGGGGAGCCGTTTTCTGGCTAACTGCAGTTTGTCATTGATCCCTTCGATGTCAGGATAGACCGCATCCTTCATTTCGTCTTCGGGAAGCAGCCTGAGGACATGCCACGGTATCCCGGCATCCAGATCGACGATGAATCGTGCAATTTCATCCAGTTCATGATCATTGGCGCCCTGAATGACCGGTGTCGTAATCTCGACATGATGCGTCCGGGCCAGGCTCCCGATGGTAGCAAGGATCGGCGCTACGGACGGAATCCCGATATGGTCGGAATTGAACCGGTCAGCCAACCCTTTCAGACTGATGTTGAAAAAAGAAAAGATGGAGGCCAGCATCTCGGTTGCTTCCGGGGTGCTGTAGCCATTGGTCAGACACCCCATCCGGATGCCTGCCGAAGCAGCCTCTTTTGCCAATTCCTGCAGCGAAGGAATCGACACCGTCGGCTCGTTCACATTGAAGACGATGCTGCGGCACCCCAGCTTCACCGCCATTGCCACCAGACGGGTGGCGCTGAAATCGAACATTTTTCCCTGCAGATCTTCCGGGTTCTGTTTGGCGATAAAGGCGTTCGAACAGTATTTGCAGCTGAAATTGCAACTGCTGGTGCCGATGGTCAGGCAACGGCTGCCGGGCCAGACATGGTAGAAGGGAATCGACTCGATTCGCGCAACTTCATAGGTGCTCCACCGCTGGGGAAAACGTTCCCGGACGGTCACCCCGTCAGCGTAATACATCCGGCACCGGCCGTAGCTTTCAGCGCCCAATTCGCAGCGCCACTCGCAGTAATTGCAGCGCATGGTCATACCTCCTTTTCCCAGGAGATCACCGCCCAGCGCACCACCTTGGGAGCGGGGAGACGCCACCCTGCTCCGTGGGGGAGCAGTTCGCCCACCAGATAGTTTCTCAGGCGGTGTTCCTCCTCCGGCGACAGATCATCCAGCATCCAGCGCATCCCGTCCACCGCGTCATCAATGGTTTCATAACTCTTCCACTCTTTGCTGGTAATGAATGAAACCGTGGCATAGATACCGAGCTGATGGAGCAGATTATAGACATAGATGTAATCGGGACCTCTTTCGAGCCGCCTCCCCACAGCATCGAAGATCCTCCGGTCATTGGGGCCATCCCCGACCATGGCGGAAATATACACCCGTTGCCGGGCGGCCCGGTCCAGCTTGAGCAAGGCGGTTTGCAGATCGTCAACCACGATCGAGCGGGAGGCAATCGCCACATCGTACTCTCCGATCCCCAGTTGCCGCCAGTCATCCTCCCAGCTGCCATGGATGGGGGTTATATTGGTGATAGCGGAATGTTGACAGCGTTCCTGAAGTTGCGACAACATGCCGTCCGAGAAATCCAGCGCCGTCACCGAAGCGATCTGTCCGGCAAGCGGCACTGCCAGGGTACCGGCGCCGCACCCCACATCGAGAACACTCCAGGCCGGCTGCGGCTGCATCAGCTCCAGAAAGAGCCGCTCGTAATCCGATTCCTGGGCATGCTTGCTGAAGGACGGCGCCCGTCTGTTCCAGAAGGATGAATCCCGTTTTCTGGGACGTTCTTCCCGGGCCCGTTTCCAGGCAGCATTCCAGTCAAGTTCATATCTGTTCATACATTCCCCCATCCTGATTTTGAAATAGTCACACTGCTAAAAACGATAGCGGGCCTGGAAGAAATAATTTCTCCCCGCTTCGGGATACCCTTCGGTCAGCGCATAGTTTCGATCGAGCAGATTGTTGACGCCGGCTTCGAAGGTCAGATCGCGCATCGCTTCGTAACTGACTTTGCTGGTTACGACAAGAAACTCTCCGGCAACCGAGCTACCATCGGAATTGCTGTAGCGCCGGGAGTCATATTCCGCGGAAGCAAGGATGCTGAGCGGTTTGAGCGGCGTCAGCTTGCCATAGACAAACAGCTTGTGTTTCGGGACATCGGTAAGTTTCATGGAATTGCTCAGATTGTCGTTGTAGATGAAGGTATAGTTGCATCCGGTTTCCACCATTTCGCTGAGCGGTGCAAACGCCTCAAACTCGTACCCGTAACGGTTTATCCGCCCGATATTCTGGTTCTGGGTTTTGTTTTTATTGCTGGAGTTTTTGCCGATGATGTTGCTCTGGATATAATCGCTGATGGCATTAACGAAGAAGCCGGATTTGACTTTGACAAGACCGGCCAGCGTATCCTGAACGCCAAGCTCATAGTTAACGGTTCTTTCCGGCTTCAGGTACGGATTTTCAACATTGGTCAAATCAACCGACCAGGTGGTTCTTTCCTTGATTGAGGCAAAGCGGCTTTTTGCGCCAATCGAAGCATGCAGCTTGCCGCTGTCCGAGTAGGCATACACCAGACTGGCCTGGGGATTGACCGAGTCCTTGTCTCCCGTTGCAAGGTCAAAGATCTGTTTGGTGGTTGAGTTGTATTTTTCCGCCTTGACTGCCGTCAGGGTGTCATAGCTGATGCCGATCACCACGGAAAGTTTTTTGGTCAGTTCAATGGAATCCTCCACGGAAACGGAGTAGATCCGGTCTTCGGAGCGTAACTTCGGGATGACCGCGGTTGTTTCACGATGGACATCGTCCTTGAAATGAAACGCCAGCTTGAGACTGTTGTAGGGAATCAGGGTAGTTCCCGCCTCCAGCGATCCCCCGAGAGAGTAGTCGTCATACCAGCTTGGCGCTGAATTTCCGGCACCTTGCACGCTATACGCGGCATTGGTGAATTGATTCAGCGAATTCCGGAAAATGTCGTAATAGATTCGGGACTTGACATACCCCTTGTCCGTAATCGTCGTATGGGTATTGAGATACACACTCTGCTTGTCCCAGTAGGGCCAGCGCCAGTAGCGCAGAGAGGTGGAGGGATTTGTCCCGGCATAGGGGGGTGTCCCTTTTTCGCCATGCTGGTAGATATAACTGAGCGCATATTCGTCACTGATGTTCGGGGTCAATCCAAGCTTGATCGTCCCTTTGCCGTCACGCTGGTAGGAATTTTCACGCCTGCCGCCGTTTTCTGCGCTGGTCGGTTTGAAATCGTCGGAAAGTTGGAAGGAATGCAGATCAACCCATGACCCTCCCCCCTGGAGATACCAACTCTTTTGATTGGTTCCCAGGTTGGCAAAGGCATGATAGGCATCGCCGGAGGTGTATCCGGCCCCGGCATTCCCTTCAAACAGCTTGGCCGGACGTTTGGAAACCATATTGATGGCGCCACCCATGGTATTCGGACCATACAGCACCGATGCGGAGCCCTTGGAAAGATCAAGTTCAGACAGGTCGTAGGTCATGAACCGGCCGAGATCGGGGTAGCCGTCATACGGTATATAGATCGGAATACCGTCAAGAAACAGTGGTGTGCGCCGAAGATCAAAGCCGCGCACGTAAATCATCGATTCGTTGCGCGGACCGACTTTTGAAATGGTTACACCCGGCAACAGGTTGGCTGCCTCTGCTACGGTTTTCCGGTCAAAGGTGAGCATATCCTCCCCGCTAACCGTCGTCACCGCGGGACTCGAATCTTTGTCCGATTTTCCGGTTACCTCGATTTTCCCCAGACTGAAAACAGTACTGTTTTCTTTGTTTTCTTCCGCCAATGCCGCTGTGGCAACAAGTGATACAGCACAGAGCGCCGTCAGTGCGCCATACGTGACTCCCTTCATTCCCCCCCTGCGGTAGCTGTTATTCATGCCAATCTCCTTTCATGTCGTTATGTTGTGTCATTGCTCGATTATTCCGTGCATTGTCGCTTGTCTGCTCAGATGTACGGCGGGTACACAGACATGTACCCCCTCTTCCACGGAGAAGAGCCGGACATCCACACCGTAGAGTTTTTCAAGATTTGCCGGTGTCACCGTTGCATTGGTGGCGCCATCGTGAAGAATGCCGCCGTCCTGCATCATCACCACCCGGTCAGCTATGGCCATGGCGTGATCGGGGTGATGAGTGGAAAAGATGAAGGTATAGCCAGCGCGGGAGAGACTTTTCAGCCGTTCAAGCAGCCGCACCTGGTTACCGTAATCCAGACCGTTGGTCGGTTCATCCATGACAAAGGTGCGGGCTCCCTGGGCCATGGCACGAGCGATCAGGGTCAGTTGCCGTTCACCGCCACTAATATCGGTATAGGGGCGTTTGGCCAGATGAGCGATGGCCAGTTTTTCCAACGCCTCACCGGCAATCTGCCGGTCGTTTGCATCATAACGGGAAAAGAAGGAGGTATGGGGCATGCGCCCCATCAACACGACATCTGACACCCGATAGGCAAACGATTCCTTGTGTACCTGGGGCACGTAGGCCACCAGACGCGCCAGTTCCCGCTGCGGTATCCGGCAGACATTACGCCCGGAGAAATGAATCGTGCCGGCCGATGGCTTGAGCAACCCCAGCAGCAGTTTGAGCAGTGTGGTCTTGCCGCTGCCATTGGGCCCGAGCAGCGCCAGCACTCCCCCCTCTTCAACGGTGAGCGAGAGATTCGACAGCACCTGGTGGCGCTGGTAGGAAAATGAGAGCCGGTCAAGATGAATGAGTGCCATTATTGCCATCCTTTGCGGGCATTCTTCAGCACCAGCACGAAAAAGGGGATGCCGACCAGCGCTGTCACAATCCCGATGGGAATCTCGAAGGAAAAGGTCAGCCGGGAGATGTCGTCCACCAGCAGCAGGTACGAGGCGCCCAACAACGCTGAAGCAGGTATCAAGGTTTCATTATCCGGCCCGGTGATCATGCGGGTTATGTGAGGGATGATCAACCCGACCCAGCCGATGATACCGGCCATAACCACGGTCAGAGTACTGATCAGGGTGGCACAGATGATGACCGTACAACGTACCAGACGCACATTGACACCAAGGGCGCGCGCCTCCTCGTCCCCCATGCTGAGGACATTGAGTGTACGCCCCATCAAGGTCAGACCAAGGATGCCTATGCAGATCGGGATGCCGGCCTTGATCGTCATGGAACGATCAGCCATGGCCATGTTCCCCATCAACCAGTAGACGATGGCCGGGAGCTGGTTGTAAGGGTCGGCGATATACTTGATGATCGAGACCAGCGCGGTAAAAAAGGCGCCGCTGATGATCCCCCCCAGCACCAGCATGATGGTGCTGTTAACCCGGTACATGCGAGCAATCCCCATCGCCACCGCCACGGCGGCAAAACCACCCAGAAACGTCGCCAACTGAACGGAATACCAGCTTTTGAAGAACACCAGCCCCACGGCCGCCCCGCACGAGGCGCCTGCCAGAACCCCCAGCAGTCCCGGCGAGACCAACGGATTGATGAACATGGCCTGGTAGGTGGTACCCGACACCGCCAGGGCCGCGCCGATCAGAGCCGCCGCGACAATTCGGGGAAAACGGATTTCCATGATCAGGTTTTCCAGCAGCAGCAACCGCTCGGCGTCAAACGTGCCGCTGCCGAAAAATTTATGACTGAAGAAGCCGATAACTTCCCCGGGAGGGAGCGGATATTTGCCGAGACTCAGGGAGACGAGCACCGTTACCAGGAGCAGCAGCGCCAGTATCAACAGGGGGAGCATTTTCATCAGTGCAGGATCTCCTGAACGTCCTTGTTGCTCAGTTCAACGCCAAGAAACAGCCGGTAGAACTCTTTTGTCTCCCTGGCAATATCGATCGGATAACGTTGCGGATACAACCGGTTGGTGAGCCACTTGAGCCCCAGCAGACGCATGAAGGACGGAGGACGGTCAAACCAGTTGAATGGTTTTCGCGGTATCAACAGGAGCTGTTTTTCTTTGATGCCCCTGATCCCCTGCCAACGTTTGTCGTGGGTAACCGCATCAAAAAATGCCCGTTCCTGGGCCACGATTACCTGGGGATTGTAGAGCAGCAGCTGTTCCAGGCTGATCTTCTCCATCCCCATGGTGTCGAACGCCTCTCCCCGGTGGACGTTCTTTGCTCCCGCAAGTTTGATCAGCTCGGCATGCACCGATGTTTCCCGCTCGGTTGCCAGACCATCCACCCCTTCGGCATAGTAGATCGTGCGACGCTCCCGCTCGGGAATAGTGCTGGTTACCGCCGCAATCTTAGCCAAGGTAGCGCGGGCATAGTTGGCCAACAGACGGCCACGTTCCGCGCGCCCCACCAAATCCCCCAGGAAAATGAATGCCTCGGGACACGTTTCCAGACGTTCCAGATCAACAAATACCGCCGCAATGCCGCTCTTGTGCAGCCGTTCCGCCATTTGCAGTCCGCTCCCTCCATCCTTCCAGTTCCACAGCAGCACCAGATCCGGCTTGAGAGCCAGCAGCGCTTCCATGTTGATGGAGCGGCTCTGCCCAAATATGCCGCCCGTAACGGGAAGCCGGGTGAATTCGGGGCGCAGGAAGCGCTTTTCCTCTGGCCGGGGAGCAAAGTTGAGCCCCACCAGCAGGTTCGGGTCAAGTGCGTAGAGCAGGTAGGTGGAAGGAGGTGATCCGGAGAAGACGCGCCGGATGGTATCCGGAACCGTAACCCGGCGGCCGGCCATATCGGTGATCTCCCGGGCCTGGACGCTTGTCAGCAAGCCAAGGAGCAACAGCATTGTCACTATTACGATTCGCAACATGGTCGATCCTTTCTCAGTTAAGTACATAGTCCACCGGGATGACCAGGCGGGCGCTGACCGGTGGTTTGGGAAACGGTGCGCTGCGCCGGACCGTCTCTTCAGCATCGCTGTCCAGCAAAGCGATGCCCGAGCTTTTTGTAATACGAATCTGGTCAACCGCTCCGGACGCCAGGACAACGAACTCGACTGCCAGCCGGCCATGCCACCCCATCTTTCGCGCCTTAGCCGGGTATCGCAGGTTTTCGGCAATCGTGTCGCGAATATGGGCAAACTGTTCTTTCAGGTAACGTCGTTGCTGAGATTCCATGGTGTCATCACCTGAGCCGGTTGCGCTACGGGAGGCGTTATCACCGGAGAGCTGTTTCGTTCCTTGAGCACCCTGGGCAGCTTTGGCCGGCGGGCCGATTGCACGTCCACTGTTCGCTGCGACAGCAACGTCTGGCGCTGTCATGCGAACTGGTGAGGACGGCGCTGTTTCCTCAAGGTTGTGAGCCGGAACGGCAGTGGTCTCAAGAGGTGCAGCAACAATCGGAACAGATTCTTTGGTTGATGACCGAAGCGGTACATTTCGTGATGGCACGGCATCATAATCACCCTGCATCACCCGCTTTTGCTCGTGTTGTTCCTGTTGCATAGTGAAATCGACCAGAATCGGCGCCGGTTGTTTCGGTGAAAAGGGAGCGAATGAAGCAGCGCCTGCCACCAGAGCAAGATGCATCAGCAACGAGATCAGTAAGGTTGTGCCTTCGCTCTTCATTCCCTGTATGCCAATGGGTGGTAATACCGTTTATCTGTCAGACAGGGGGTGCATACAATTTCCCCCTGCTGTTCCGTCTCACGCCCATCCAGAATTTTTTCACCGCAACGTTCACACAATGCGGTGCGCACCGGCCTTCCCGGCAGGTCTTCCGGACGTAGCGGAACGTTCACCTCCGCCATGACAAAGAGTTCGTCATCCGCAGTAACGGTAAAATCCGGCATTTCCCCCTCTGGCCGCGGCTTGGAGATAAGCCTGACCGCTTTCCCCGACTCCAGGTTGATGAAGGTTGCTGCCATTTTGCCGTAGTCCATGATCTTCATGGTCCGTTTTCCCGGCCGACAGCCGGTGACGGACATGATGGCGTCAGTGGCGCAACGGTCAATCTCCACGAACACGATCAGCTTTTTGCGGTCATTCCCTTTGGGATCACTGATGCCGATGCACTGCAAACCGCAGATGGCCATGCGGGTACCGCTTTCGATTCCGGCACAGACATGCCCGTGAAACGTGATCGCCTCTTCCAGTAATCTGGCGTAATTATCTCGTGATACCTTGTTCATTGGTCTGTTTCTCCGTTATTCCCCTTGGTTTGAGAGCATATGCCGCTATCGTTTTTCAACACCCTCGTCCCGTAGTAACCCGTATCGGTCACCATGAATATCTTTGAGCTGAGCTTTCCGAATCCAGGGAGCAGGGGAGCGTTTGAGAACATCCTGCAACTGGTCGATTATGGTTGCCACAGCAATCCGGTTGCCGGTTTTCATCGGATGAATATGACGTGACACCAGCCGTGCCGCCGCAGGACCGTTGATTTCCTGTGCACAAACAATCGTGCAATCTTTAAGCGCTTCGACGCGGGCCGTAATTTTGTCATCCTCGTTGTCAGCATCGCTTTTGATGAAGATGGTGGCTACAAAGTACGACTCTTCCGGACCGATATCCCAAACAGAATAGCTGCCGGCCTTGCGAAAGTTTTCGTCAACCAAGGTGCCGTTCGAGGTTGTAAATGCGACTTTCATAATCAGCTCCTGACTGCAAAATCGTTATGCTGCTTCGGCCACCCCGACCACGGTCTCGTCTTCAATTTCCATGATACCGAACTCCATCAACAGATCTTCCAATTCCTCCATTTCCAGCGGCGTAGGAATGACCAGCATCTTGTTGTCCAGAATTTTCCGGGCCAGGGTGCGGTATTCCTCGGCCTGTTTGTGTTCGGGGGAATATTCGATCACGGTCATGCGGCGCAGTTCCGCCCGCTGTACCTGGTTGTCACGGGGGACAAAATGAATCATCTGGGTGCCGAGTTTCCGGGCCAGCGCCTCGATCAGTTCATCCTCCCGGTCGGTCTTGCGGGAGTTGCAGATCAACCCGCCCAGACGGACCTTGCCGGTGCCGGCATATTTGAGTATCCCTTTGGAGATGTTGTTGGCTGCATACATGGCCATCATTTCACCGGAGGTAACGATATAGATCTCTTCCGCCTTCCCCTCACGGATCGGCATGGCAAATCCGCCACAGACAACATCACCAAGAACGTCATAGAATACGAAGTCGAGATCGTCACTGTAGGCGCCTTCCGACTCCAAAAAATTGATGGCGGTGATGACTCCCCGGCCGGCACAGCCGACACCCGGCTCGGGACCGCCCGACTCGACACACTTGACATTGCCATATCCCACTTTCATTACCTCGGCCAACTCCAGATCCTCAACGGTGCCGAGTTCACGCACCAGATCCATAACCGTATTCTGAGCCTTGGCATGCAAAATCAGACGGGTGGAATCCGCCTTGGGATCACACCCTACGATCATCACTTTCTTGCCGAGAGATGCCAAGCCTGCCACCGTATTCTGTGTCGTGGTTGATTTGCCGATGCCGCCTTTGCCGTAAATAGCTACCTGTCTCATCTGTTTCTCCTTTTTGATCTCCAGCGGAAATTGGTTCTGCAGCTTCACCCGGTATTCAAACGTAGCGAAGGATGAACAACGCACGCCGTTGTGCGGCGTCAGTAACATCATTGTCGTGTAAGGTACCGGCA
>Ga0062383_10000057_pt1 | contig 27893 bp, 22 predicted proteins | sample DOMMetBare3Fresh_FD_59508 | JGI IMG/M metagenome (GOLD analysis project Ga0062383, IMG submission 59508) | Wetland sediment microbial communities from St. Louis River estuary, USA, under dissolved organic matter induced mercury methylation -... | ecosystem: Environmental > Aquatic > Freshwater... | reverse complement strand
GACGCTATTGCCCGCTCATTTCGCTTGAAATGAGCAAAAGTGAGAAGGGAAGCACTGCGTTCAACTACCGGAACGTAAAGGGTAGCCGCGTCTACTGTGAACGAGGTTAGGTTGATCTTACTTTATTGGGGCGCGCACAACCTCAACTGAGCATTTGGCGTGAGTGACTATGGCCAGGGAAACCGAACCGAGCAGGAGACGCTCAATTCTGCCGTGACCGTGGGCCCCCAATACGATCAAGTCGGCCTGGAACTCGTCAGCTTCATCAAGAATAGCCTGCTTTGGAGATCCCGCGACAACTCGGGATGAGATTTTCAGTTTAGCGCCCTCCCTGCCGGCGCGCAGTTTGCGCTCCGCTTTCTTTAAGATCTTCTTTGCCTGGGCTTGTCCCTGCTTTTGGGCTTCGGCGTCGAAATCCACGCCTGCCCACGGTACGACGACAGGAAACATCGGCGGTTCAAATACCGAAAGCAGGCGGACCTCGCTGCCCTTTGGAAACCAGCGCTCCGCGATTTCGCTTACTGCTGCATCGCTATATTCCGATCCATCTGTGGCCAACAGAATTCTCATTGACTTTGCTCCTTATCATTGCCGCGACTAACCGCAAGGGGCTCATTGGTCACGCTATCTTTCAAGTCCAGGTGCGGCTTACTGTAGACCGTGACGACGGTTCCTATTGTAGCAAGCTTGCTGAATTCTGCCGCGGCAAACATTGGAATGCGAATGCAGCCATGGCTCGCCGGCAAAGTTGGGACCGACGGGCTCCCGTGAATTGCATAGCCCTTGATGATGTAACTCGGATAATACAACAAACCGAGGGGGGCCTTTCTCCAGCCGTTAATCTTCTGATAAACGCGGAACCTGCCCTCGGGCGTCCGGGCCACCCCCTTCTGCCCATTCTCGTTATAGGGTTTGCCATGTCCGGTTGAAACGGGAAGGATCCTTACCACTGTCCCGGTGTCATCGACATAGAACAAAACCTGGCGACCAAGGTCGACCTCAATATGGGCCGGCGCGCCGTCTTGTGGCAACGGGCGCTCGGCTGATCGGAGAGCGATGACTTCAATCTGGCCGAGACGCCCGGTTCGCCTGAGTCCTTCAACCTTCTGGAACGCGATCAACGCCTGGCGGGAAGCACTATCGAGCACGCCATCAACTGGTCCGGTCCAATAACCAAGTTCCGACAGCCGCCGCTCGACATCGAAAATCGCTGCTTTTGTTAATTCCTTCTGCTTCTCCTGGCCGGCGACTGGCGATTGTGTTGCGGGTATCAAGAGTACCAGCAGCATTCCCATAAGCAGAGCCACCATCCGCTGGTCAAGCATCTCATTCCTCAGCCCAAGGCCGCATTGGCGTCAAGTACTGACAAACTTCGTTTCCATCCGAACCGACGTCGAACTAAGCCAACACATCCGATTGCAATGCTCATGCCTTACAAAAGAATGACGCGCAGTGTTGCGACCACTTGGACCAGCGGCGGCGTGCTCAACGCGGGAAAAGGAGGGATAGGTTTCTCGCAACCTGAGTGAGCAGAATCACGCAAAAGCCCGCGCGTGTTACCAAACTGGTTCGAATTACTCGCCGTCAATTTTGCCACTCAAGCGGCATGTGGTTTGCGACTAAGTTAGACGATTAAGTGTGCGGATCCGTTTGCGTACCTCTCAAAAGCAAAAATTAAAGTGAGGCACCTGCGGGCCCGGCGAGGAGGAATTTATGATGCACGCATTTAGACATCTCCCCTCAGGAGTACTGCTCAACAACCAGGTTCATACAAGGGCTTCATTCTCATGGATCAGAGCGCTACTGATACTGGCTGCGGTCATAGCGATTATTGCTTTGCTGGGGCTCGTCAAAGTGGCCGCAACCGCTGGCGATCTGGATTTGACGTTTGGGACGAACGGCAAAGTCGTAGCTGATTTCAGATCTGGTTATCCCGCTCAGGCGATCGGAGTGACGTTGCGGTCTGATAATTGAATCACCGTTGTCGGCACCACGGCCATGCGCTCGCCGGAACTTAAGTTGTAATTGTCCCGCTAGTTGTGCCCAACATTGCCGGCCCGGTCCAGCACTTTCTGCCCACTTAATGGCCACGTTCAGCTCAGCGCAAACTTCCACACACCAGCAAGTGAAAGTTCGCACATGCGTTGCCCGGCAACTGGTGCTCGGCAAAACACTCCGCAGGAACTGCCTTCAGAAGTCCTATTCAGCTGGCATGCAGCTTGCTCTTTTTCAAGTGATTCCGGCAGACCTGTTTCATTGACGTTGGGTGGCGGTCTGCAGTTTTTATCATGGTCTTTAACAGTAAATTATTAAATAGCCGGGTCATCCGAACTTAAACAGCGCCCGGGACACAATTGTCAGTCGGGCAGTTTCTTTGAACACAGACCCTCCACCCACGACGTGCACGGTCGGGTACGCGACTCTTCGTGCGGAGGAGCTATCATGCGTTCGTCCATCCTGTTTGTGATTGCAGCGCTTGCGATCGCCTTTGCCTTCCTTGCCTTCGTTTCTGATCAACCAATTTCGGCGCAACGAATCAAACCCAATGCGCCGGCGCCGCCGTCCAGTTGCGTATCGCCGCCGGCCGGGTTAGTTGCGTGGTGGCCCGGTGATAGTAATGCTGTTGACCTTGTTGGCCTCCACGATGGTGTGGCTCTGAATGGGGTGAGCTTTGTTCCCGGGATGGTTGGGCAGGGATTTCACTTTGACGGGCAGGACGATGTTGTTCAGATCCCCGATGCAACCAGACTAAAACCTGCCAGCCTGACAGTCGATGCCTGGGTGCAATTTGATTCGTTGACCTCTACGACGTCCGATTGTGTGGGAGGCCAAATCCCCGGCGTGCAAGTGCTGGTTTTTAAAGCAAACAGGCGCACGCCTTTCGAAACCAGGTTTGAAGGCTACGCCTTAATAAAGAGCCGGCCGAGCGGTTCAGGTGGACCTGACAAATTTACTTTTGTCATCTCCGACGCGTACCAGAATCAATTCATAGTTTCTTCGAACACGACGGTAGCGGCGGGACAGTTTTATCATGTAGCCGGCAGCTTCGATGGGGCCAACATCAGCATCTACGTTAACGGAGTACTCGAGAATCAATCGCCGGCGCCAACAGCGCCGGATTACGGCACTCTGCCGATCTTTCTCGGTTCAACAGGAGCGTGTTTCAACGGTTTCCTGAGCGGCACACTTGACGAGGTAGAGATATTCAACCGGGCACTTGCGCCAACCGAGATTCAGGCAATCTACAATGCCGGCAGGATTGGCAAATGCAAGCCGATTTGCACACCGGCGCCGACTGACATGCTCGGTTGGTGGAGCGGTGATGGCAACGCCGATGACATCTCTGGTCAGGGCCATCCCGGCACGCTGCAAAACGGCGCCGCCTATGCGGGCGGCAAGACGGGCCAGGCATTCAGTCTTGACGGCTCTAATCAACTCGTCAATGTCGGTGATGTGGCTCTGCCTTCTACCTTCACGATAGAAGGCTGGATCCGTCCGAATAACCTCAATAACAATCCGATAATCCTCTCCAGGGATGATGGCGCCGGTTTGTTCAGCTACTACTTTTCACTCGCTGGCGGCGCGTTGCAGGGGACAGTTGTCAACGTTGCGGACGGCAGGACCCAGTACATCACCGCCAACTCACCGGTCAGCGCAGGGAATTGGCAACACGTGGTAATGACTTACGATGGAAATCTCGGCGCGGATAATAAGATAAAATTCTTTCTCAACGGCGCCAACGTTGCGGCGAGTCATCAGGGCGCGTTTGACAGCGGCGGCTCTCCACGTGCAACCGGACAGGCGAGGATCGGTATCAGCGGCAATGGCACCGGAGCGTTTGCCGGGCGCATCGACGAGCTTTCTGTTTACGGCCGAGTGCTCTCAGACGCTGAAATTTCCGCGCTCGCCCGAGTTGACTTAGCGGGAAAATGTAAACACTCATGCACCTTGGCGCCGGCAAATCTGGTGGGTTGGTGGCCGGGCGATGGCAACCCCAACGATATCAAGAGCGGTAACAACGGCACGTTGCAAGGTGGAGTGGTGTATGCCCCGGGCGTGGTTGGGCAGGCATTCGCTTTTAATGGCGCGGGCGCTTTTGTGCAAGCCGCCAACAGCGCCGCCCTCGATCCAACTACAGCCGGCAGTCAGGACGCCTGGGTTTACTTTAACCAGATACCTTCGGACGCCGGTCATATCATGGAGATCATAGGCAAGGGAGGAGCTGGTACCGATTTTGATTTACAAGCCGACCCGGACAACAGGTTCCGCTTTTATATTGCCGCCGGTACAAGCGTCGGGTCGAGAACAGAGATTCAGCCCGGTGTGTGGTATCACGTCGCGGCAACCTGGGATGCCATGATCGGTTTGAAGATGTATGTGAACGGCAACCTCGAAGCCAGCAACCCGACTTTGCTTACACGCAGCCCCAGTGGACAACCGCTTCAAATCGGCAATCAGCCTTTCTGGGGGCCACGGTTCTTTAACGGCCTGATCGACGAAGCAGAAGTGTTCGACCGCGCGCTTTCACCATCCGAGGTACAAGGGATCTACGACGCTGGCAGTGCGGGCAAGTGCAAGTCGACGGCAACGAATTCTTTTGCAGTCGGCGATGTCACGCTAACCTTCGGCAATGCCCCTGGCGTGGGCAGCTTCGTCGAACATCCAATTGATCCCAACCTGCTGGGCTCTTTGCCCAACAGCTACAGCTTCACTGCCGACAGCCTGGCCCAGGACCTCAGCACGTCAGCCGCTTACAGCACACCCGTTAACGTTTGTTTCCACCTGCCGTCCATTACGAGCGCTGCAACACTGGACCAGATGACAATTCTGCATGGGATAGTGAGCGGCGGGAGTACCAGCTGGGAGGAGGTCGCTAACCGCAGTTCCGATCCGGCAACGAGCTCCCTGTGCGGCCAGGTCAACACGCTCTCGCCCTTCGTAATCGTTCGGTCCAATACCTTCCAGTGTTCCGGTTGGAATTATTACGCCAGCGAAAGCGACGGCCGAACCATGGTGAGCGTGACGCGCTCGGGGGATCTCTCTCTTTCCGGGTCGGTTGACTACGCAACCAGTGACGGCTCCGCCAGACAAAAGCGCGACTACATTATCGCTTCTGGTTCGCTCAATTTTGCGCCCGGCGAGACGAGCAAGAGTTTCCCGTTGCTGTTGGTGGACAATACCTACATGGACGGCAGCAGAAGTCTGAGCATCAATCTGAGCAATCCATCAACCGGCTATCGGTTGGGAACACCGAGCACAGCAGTGCTCGTGATCAATGACAACGACACCCAGCCGCCCAGCGGCAATCCACTGGATGAGGCACGTTTCTTCGTCCAGCAACACTATTACGATTTTCTTAATCGCTATCCCGACCAGGGAGGGTGGGATTACTGGGCGCAGCAAGTTACCCAGTGTGGTTTGGATACAACCTGTATTCACAATAAGCGGGTAGATGTGTCGAATGCGTTCTACTACGAACTGGAATTTCAACAGACGGGCTCCTACGTTTTCCGCGTCTACCGTGCTGCCTTCGGCAATAATCAACCCTTCCCGAATCCTGATCAATCCAACCCTGCGGAGGCGAATAAGCTGCCGAGCTATTTGAAGTTTGCCTTCGATCGCGCGCGCGTGGTGGGTGGCGCGAACCTGGCGCAGGGACAATTGTCTTTCGCCAGCGCCTTTGTACAGCGGGGCGAGTTCACGAACAAGTACCCAGTTTCGTTGACTGGACCAGGCTTCGTTGATGCGTTACTGGCAACAATCAGAAATGATCTGGGCGTCGATCTGAACTCTCAGAGGGCGGCGCTGATCGACCTTTACAATCAGGCTGGCGGCGGTACTGCGGGGCGCGGCGCGGTGCTCTATCGCCTGGCTGATGACAACGCACAGGCAAATCCGATAAACAATCGCGCCTTCATTGACGCCGAATATAACCGGGCGTTCGTCGCGACACAGTACTTCGGTTATCTGCGTCGTGACTCAGACATTGGCGGCTTCCTGTTCTGGCTGGGGCAGGTCAACAGCGCCCCATTGCGGGACGTGCCGAAACAGCACGCGATGGTCTGTTCATTCGTCACCTCGACTGAATATCAACAAAGATTCAGCTCGTTCGTGACGCACAGCAATGCGGAATGCCCGCAGTAGAGAATTCACAGCGCAGGGTCAAGCATCGAGTCAAAGGAGAAAAAAATGCAAACCACAACAGTTGAAAATGGCAAAGGAACCGCAGTCAGGCTGGCTGAGCTGACCGCCAAGGCGGCGGAAGGAAAAATGCTGGCTGAAGATCTGGTGGAGATTGGCAAGCGCAAGGCACAGAGGGCTATCAGGCGCGGCTACGAAGCCGGTGAAGACTATTTGGATGAATCGAGATATTACATCAAACATAATCCCTGGCAGTCGGTGGCCGTGGCCTTAGGTGTCGGGTTCACTCTTGGATTCCTCGGCGGGTTTTTTGTCAGACGCCGTTGAGTGCGGGCGTTTTCCTGCACCTTAGTTCACGAGGGGCAATCTTCGCCTGGTGCGCTGCCAACAGCGGGTGCGCACCTTAAGACTGGTCCGCGACTAGTGCGTGAGACTTCGCCGAGGCAATTGGGGAGAGTATCGCGCGGGCCCGGGCCTTCCCTGCGGGGAGACTGCGGGGTGGAAGGCCGTGTTGTCAGTAGCTGGTTCCGTCTGCGGGGATTGAGATCCGGGCGTGAATCGTCAAGGCTCAAGCATGGTAACCAACCTGACCCAACCGGGTGTATCCCCAGCGCCCGGAATAACCAAACTTTTCCCGAAGAATAATCCGCGGGAAATTTTTGGCTGGGAAATGTATGACTGGGCAAACTCCGCATTCTATACCACGGTCGTCAGCACGCTCTATGGACCGTACTTGACCGAACTCATCCAGCAAGTGGTTGGCCAAAACGGCGTGGTGCTAAGGGTTGGTCCGGCAGTTTTGGTAACGGCCAAATCATTCTTCCCCATTTGTGTCTCTTTCTCGGTGCTGCTGCAGATTCTTATCCTGCCGACGCTTGGCGCAATTGCCGATTATTCAAATCTTAAGAAGAAGCTGATGGCTTTGTTCTGCTATGTTGCAGTAGCAGCGAACTGTCTGATGTTTTTTGTCACCGGCTCACGCTATTTGATTGGCGGCCTTCTTTTTATCATTGCCACGGTGGCGTTCTCGGCGTCAAATGCCTTCTATAACGGATTCCTCGGAGAAATCGTTACAGAGGACCAACGCGATAGGGTGTCGAGCCGGGGTTTTGCCTACGGCTATCTCGGAGGCGGTCTCCTGCTGGGACTAAATTTTCTGCTGCTGAGAGAAGCGCCTCGCTTGGGACTGAGCTCGCACCTGGCAGTGAGACTTTCGATCCTGTCAGCAGGCTTGTGGTGGGGAGCGTTCGCGCTCATTACGTTTGCGACGCTCAGGACGCGGGCCAGCGCGCAATCGCTGCCAGTGGGAGAGGGTTACCTGAGAATTGGCTTTGCCGGAATCATTCGCACCTTTACCGAGCTGGCTCAGCTGCCCAATACTCTGAGGTATGTTATTGCTTATCTTTGTTACAACAACGGTATTCAGACCGTAATCAGCATGGCTTCGGTTTTCCTTGCGCAGGAACTCTTCATCGCGCGCGGTATGGCTACCGATCAATCTTTCCTGCTGGGTGTCTTTCTCCTCGTGCAGTTTGTGGCCATCGCTGGCGCTTTATTTTTTGAGCGTCTGGCGCGAGTCATAAGTACCAAGACGGCAATTCTCATCTCCCTGCTGTTATGGAATATTGTCGTCATCTACGGATATGGCTTCCTTCATACCCGCAGCGAAGCGTGGGGCATGGGGGTGCTAATCGCGCTGGTACTGGGCGGCTCGCAGGCTCTTTCGCGATCGCTCTTTTCCCTGATGATTCCAAAAGGAAGAGAGGCATCGTTCTTCAGTATCTATGAGCTTTCAGATCGTGGCGTTTCCTGGCTGGGTCCACTTGCGTTCGGGGCTATAGCTGCCGCCACAAATTCCTACCGCCAGGCCCTGCTGTCGCTAATCGTCTTTTTCGTGATGGGCACCATTATTCTCTATCTCACTGACACGGATCGGGCCATTCATGAGGCGGGAAATCTGCTGCCCAGGGAGGCCGCGCCCAAGACCTGATGCTCTGTGGCGTGGCGGAGGGCTGTAGCCTGATGAGTTCCGCAGCGCGCGTTCTCGCTGCCCGCTGGGTCAAAATGCAAATCCAATGTGTGAAACTGCGCAACTTCTCGCGAAGATAAGCAGCAATCGCCTTAGAGTCTCTCCAGACTCACTGGCACGCCTGATGCGAAGGTTGGTTGCAGGCCTTCGGATTGACTTCGTGAAGTAGGACGGTTGGACGCGAGTTATATTTCAAAACCGGAGCGTCGACGGAGAAAGCAATGAAAATCCTCTTGGCAGTCGATGGCTCAACTTACAGTGATGCAGCCATTGAAGAAGTCGCTCGCCGACCCTGGCCCCCACCAACTGAAGTCAAAATTATTAACGCGGTAGAGATCCCGCTGTTGCCTGGCATGGAGGACTGGGCTGTAACCCCTGCCTACCTTGCAGAATTGGAGCGCGCCGTTCGCGACGGAGCCCAGGCCGTAATTGAGGCCGCTCTTTCGAAATTGAACACAGCAACGTCGCTAAAGGTCAGCAGTGAGATCATCCCGGGCTCGCCCAGACGAGTGATCGCCGAGGAAGCTGAGAGATGGGAGGCAGATCTGATCGTCATCGGCTCGCGCGGGCTGGGGACCTGGAACCGCCTACTCCTGGGTTCGGTATCAAGTAGTGTGGTCCACCACGCGCCGTGTTCCGTCGAAATAGTGCGCATGCGTCCGGCTCATGAATCTGGGATGAAATAGCTCGCTCTTCATTGGCTAACAAAGGAGGCGCCGCGGTCGCGGTGGCTGCTGCCGGTTTCTGCAGGCAGGAAATGATGACGCCGAGATTTGGGCTGCGAACGCCGGAGTGCTCCGTCGACTCGTAAACACAAACCGAAACTTCTTCGCCCGGGAACCTCTCACGCTTGCCTTTGGTGGTCGTGCGGTTCACAATCCCCGCAATTCAAGAACATTCGGAGCCAAACTATGAAAATAATTGGTCTCGTTTTGGTTACGCTGGCCCTTTGCTGTACCGGGCTCGCCCAAAAGCCAAGTCTCTCGACGCCGCAAAATCCCAGGGAAATACTCATTGACTTCCGGAGCGACCGAGCGCGTCCGACTCCGAAGATTCCCCTGGCTACGCAGAAGTCTGTGCTGGCGAAAGTGTTCCGGCGATATCTGAGTGACGAAAGCCAATGCAACCCGGACTTGATTGGGGACAGCAGCGCTGACCCCTTAAAGGCGGCTCGTGCTGCCGGACAGATGGTGCCGGCCATAGTGGACATGGCAACCGGCAGTTTTACCGCCGCCGGGCAGGTGCAAACGGCTTACGTTATTTCTGTCAGCGAGTGTAACGCTTCGCATGCCGATAACTTCGGGACGAAGCGGATTGCGATCTTTTCCGGGCAGCGTCTGGTCGCCGATTTGGATCTGGATTTTAGAAGCAGCATTGAGCGTAAGACGGATCTTAACGCCGACGGCATCGACGAGCTGGTAATGGCCAGCGGCGACATGCATCAGGGCATACTCACCGAGATGGCGGCGCTGCTCGAATTTCGAAACGGCCGGCCCCGGGTAATTGAAGACTTTGGCACGGTGACGGAAGACTCCTGTCCTTCGGAAATGCGCGGGAGTTCGGCCAGGGCGTCAGTGATTTCATATTCCTCCGTGTTGCCGGGTATGATGCCGCGGCTGCATATCGACAACTACAGCAGGGGGTGCAGCAAAGCTAAACGATGGCGCTTCATCTCGAGCGGGAAGATGCAGAAGTGAATGCGACTTCAGGCTCGCCATTGCTTAAGTTCAACCTGCGAAAAATGTGGGACCTAATTGCGAGGCTGGCCAGTCCAGCATTTTCTTTCCAATCCCCATCATTTAGAATCACGCAGCGCTTCAAATCTAAAAACTAGTTGGCTGGATGAGCTCTAAGCTCACTGATCTTGCAAAACAATGTCCAAAATAACTTTCCTGGTGGTTGCCCTGGTACTCGCGTCGACGGCGTCGACCCTCCCCTCGCTCGCGTCGCGCAAACTGCGAGGCAAGGTTGTAACCGAAGACTGGTCACAATTTCGCGGGCCAAACGGGAGCGGTGTCTCGGCTAGTACCGGGCTCCCCGTTGAATTCGGCCCGCACAAGAACGTTGTTTGGAAGACTCCAATTCCCGCCGGCCATTCTTCCCCGGTGCTAACTCGCGATCGCATCTTTGTCACTGCGCATACCCAGGACAAAGAAAAATACAAACTACTGGTCATCTGTCTGGATCGGCAAACAGGGAAGCTGCTGTGGCAACGCGAAGTGCCGCGCTTGCGCCTTGGTCGCTTGCAGTTGGTTAATGGGCCGGCGTCTCCCAGCCCAGTCACGGACGGCTCGAATGTTTATGTCTTCTTTCAGGACTTTGGACTGATGTCTTTTGACAGAACCGGTAAAGAGCGATGGCAGCTGCCACTGGGACCCTTCAACATGTTCTATGGCTTCGGGGCTTCGCCAATTCTGGTTGACGATAAAGTAATCCTGCCGGTTGACCAGGACAGCCCGAGTTCATATCTAATCGCGGTAGATAAGAACAGCGGACGGGTGCGCTGGAAGGTGGATCGCCCGGTAGTTATCTCTGGCTATTCAACGCCAATCATTTATCAACCGCCGCAGGGGCCGAAGCAGATCGTCATCCCCGAATCATTCCAGCTCTCCGCGTACTCTGTGGCCGACGGTAAGCGCGTCTGGTGGGTCCGCGGTCTGGCGTGCGAGATGAAATCGATTGCCAGCTATGATGCTGAGTATCTTTACATCAACGGCTGGGGGTTTCCCACCAATCAACCGGGACAGCAGGTGAAGACGATTGGATTTGAGGCAGGACTGGCCCGGTATGACAAAGACAATGACCATCAAATCGCAAAAACAGAAGTCGTGGGAACCGAGGCGATGGATAAGATGCTGGTTGACGCATTTGAAGCCTTTGATACTGACCGTGATGAGAAACTGAACGAGAAAGACTGGGAAGTGTTTCGGGCGATGATGGCTTCAGAGAATGGTCTACTGTCAATTAAGCTTGGGGGACAGGGAGATCAAACAGCTACTGCAGTTCGTTGGCATTATCAGAAACCCGTGCCCCAGGTCCCTTCGACCTTGCTCTATAAAGGCGTACTGTTCATGATCAATGACAGCGGGATTCTCATCTCCTTCGATCCGGCAACCGGCAAAGTGATCAAGCAGGGACGTCTTCGCGGCGCCATCGACAAATATTTTTCGTCACCCGTTGCGGCCGACGATAAAGTGTTTCTAATCGGAGAAGCGGGAGCGGTGTCGGTAGTGAAAGCCGCCGGCGAGTGGGAAATACTGGCGGTCAACGAGTTGGACGATGAGTGCTATGCCACCCCCGCCATTGCCGACGGGCACATCTACATCAGGACCCGCAGCGCTCTGTATTGCTTTGGGAAGTAGTGCGCAAGGCTGTCAAGAATAAAAAAACAAAGGGGCCAAACATTTCAAGGGAGCCGCTCATCCCAGCTCTCCAGTCGAGCTGGGTCACTACGCGAAAAGCCCACCTTACTTCAGGATTCGAAATAATCCCTCAAGGCGAGCACGTCTTGTAACGCTGACCCAGCAGCAACACTTCAGCAAATAAATGAAACCTGTCTATAAAATTAAACGCAGCCAGACCGGTCTGGGATTGTTTGCGCTCACAGAGATTCCCAGGGGTAAGCGCATTATCGAATACACCGGTCCCCTAATCCCGAATGAAGAAGTTGAAAAAAGGTCGGGGAAGTATTTTTTTGGGGTAAACACAAAATGGTCAATTGATGGGAGCCCCCGTAGTAACATCGCTCGCTACGCCAACCACTCCTGCAAGCCAAACGCCGCAGCGTTTGTTTCCGGACGAAGGGTTTGGATTTGGTCGAAGCGGAAGATTCGCGCTGGAGAGGAGATTACTTATGACTACGGCGAGGAATACTACGATCAGATAATTAAGCCGTTGGGCTGCCGGTGCGAAAAGTGCCGGGTGAGCCGGCCTCGTTCCTGTAAACCAGGCAAGAAGTGATCGCGGACGCGTTGCCGGGACCAAGTGAGGAGGGCAGCGGCAGGTGGCAGATCCTTCAAGCGAGGTAAGATTTACGGCTTCCAGCCGGCGGTTGGTCGGCTCGCTCCATCAAGCTGGCAATTAGCGCCGCTAGTTCAGCAACCTCGATGGGTTTGGGGACGAACATCTGATAGCCGGCCGCCAACGCTCGCATTCTTTCTTCGACCCTGACATAACCGGTTAAAGCAATCGCGGGAATGTCCCCGCCCTCCGCAGCGGGCAACCTTCTGACGCTTTCAATCAACGAGTACCCATCCCCTTCCGGCATTCCAATATCACTTACCAATAAGTCCGGCTTCCAGGAGCTGAGGACTTCGAGAGCATCTTTTGCGGATAGGGCCATGGTAACGTCGGCCCCCAACCCCTCAAGCACCGCTCGTAGCAACTCGCGCGCGTCAATCTCATCATCAACTATCAGTACTCGGATCCCGTGAAGGCTAGCCAAATTCATACTGCTCGGGGTCCGGAGAGGTGGCGCTGTTTTTGCAGAATCAGCCGGCGCCGGTGCTCTCCTCCTTACTGCCGCGAGCGGCAGACGGATCTTGAAGGTGGCTCCCTGTTCCAGGCCCGGGCTGGCAGCCTCTATCGTCCCACCATGCATTTCCATTAAATGACGCGCAATGGCCAGGCCCAGTCCCATGCCGCCATGCTTTCGCGTGATCGATCCGTCAGCTTGCTTGAACCTGTCAAAAATAGACGGCATGAAATCTGCGCTGATACCTTCACCGTTGTCGGTTACCGTGATCTGGCCCATCGCATCATGGCGATCAATTTTGACCATGACCCGTCCACCGTTTGGCGTGAACTTGACGCTGTTGGAGAGCAAATTCCAAATCACCTGCTGTAGACGCGCCTCGTCCGCTTCGACTTCCTCTCCGGCAAAATCGTCGATCATCTCCAACTGGATTGCCTTGGCGTCCGCAGCCGGCTGAAGCGAATCCATAGCTGCTTTTACTGCCGGCACAAGCGCGATTGGTTTCACATCAAGTCGTACCTTGCCGGAGATGATGCGCGATATGTCGAGCAAATCTTCGACCAGTTGCGCCTGCAATTTCGCGTTGCGTTCTATTACTTCGAAGGCCCGAACCGCGTTGCCTCCGTCGAGCTTGCCGCTCCGCAGCATCGCCGCCCAGCCCAGGATCGCGTTAAGCGGGGTGCGCAACTCGTGTGAGACGGTAGCGAGAAACTCGTCCTTAAGGCGTGCGGCTTGTTCAGCGTCGGCACGCAGTGATTTTTCCTGCCGCAGCAGGCGCTCGCGTTCCTCTTCAGCTTTGTGACGGTCGGTGATGTCAGCATTCATCCCCACCCACTTTTGCACCGAACCGGCAGCATCAAACATGGGAGTAGCACGCGCGGTGGTCCAGCGCCATTCGCCGCTCTGGTGCCGCAGTCGATACTCAATTTCAATACCTTTTTTCATTGACACTGCCCGCCGCCATTCGCTTTCAACGCGTTCGCGGTCGTCTGGATGCAGAGCGTCGAGCCAGCCGAAGTCCTTCGATTCCTCGCTGGTTTGTCCGGTAAATTCCCGCCAGGTGGATGAATCCACTTCCAGTTCGCCTTTGGCATTCATCTCCCAAACAATCTGCGCCGAGGCCTGGACCAGTGCTTCATATTGTCGCTGCGATTCCCGCAATCTCTCTTCCGCGCGCTTGCGCTCGTCGATTTCAGCCGCCTGCTGCGCAAGCAGGTATCGGACCCGCTGCGCACCCTGCCAGGCGACGGCAGCCAATATGACGATTAGCCCGACGACTAAGAGGGCGGTACCAAAACCAAGATCGACAAAGCCGGCGCGTTGCAGTGAGATGCGCAACCAGCCGAGGAGAAAAGGCACGGTAATGGCAGTGAATAGGAGTCTGCGTGCCGTCATTCCGCCAAGCCCTTCGTCGCAAATGATTGCGGTGAGTCCCCGCTTGGGGTTGGCTGCCAGAATACCCAGACTGAGCACGAAAAGGGCTACCGCGGTGTGGAGGGCGATGCCGGAATAGCGAGCTATGCCATAGAGTTCCTCGGCTTGATAGGCGTAGCCCACGATAGCCAGCAGAGCCCACAACCCTACGAAGATCGCCAGCACCTGGGCGAATGTCTCGGCCTGCCGTCGATATAGTAAGAGGAGGGCGGGGCCGCACATCGCAAAGCACGACGAGGCCGGTAAACCCATTCGCCCCGGGCTGGACGTGGCCAGCGCGCCTGGAGCCTCGGCGAAAAGGAACTGGTCAATGCCAAGATTCCAGCCGGCGAAGTGCTCGCTCAGGGTAAGTACCCCAAAAGCGGTTACAAGGGCAGCGGACACTTGTCCGATCCTGCGTGCCAGCCTGTGTTCCTTGTTCGAAGCGAGCAGCAGGAGTGAAATGCCCGCCAGCAGCAATGAGAGGGCTGCATTAGCCTTCATGGTTATGCCGGCATAGACGCTCTTCAACTGGTTGAGATCAAACAGCCAGCCGAGCAGCACGAGCGTGCCCACTGCCATCACAAAACCTGCGGCTAAGCGCGAAAAAATATTGGCACCAGAAACTAACCTATTGGGTTTCAGTGGACGGTCAGTCATCGGTGAAAACTAATGTTGGCGAGCTGAGTTGCACGAGCAATCCGGAGCGAAGCAACTCATCACGCCTCACAGAGATAAAATCATGCGTTATCAGATACCCATATAGGCCAACTGATCGATTATCTCCCGCATGAGCATCGTCGCCTGGGGATGGGAAGCCTCGAACTGCGCTACAGCCTCTCGCAGCCGTTCACCAAGGGTCTCGTATGATTGTTTCTGCTCGCCGTCCTCGTGGAGCACTTCCTGCACTTCTCTGGCCAGCTGTTTCAACATCTCGCGTTCGCCGGTGTCGAGAGATTCAGCCTGTTGCAATTCGTTGTGTAGTTCCTGAAGTTGTTCGCGGAGTTTTTGTTTGTCCATCGCCTGTTCCAACCTTGCAGCAAGTCTGAGGCTCGCCTTGATAAAATGAGTTATTGCACTCTACAACATATTCCAGTCCAGACACATTCTCAATGCCAGAAGAACGCCACGCTAAGCTTGTGATAGCATCGATGCGGCTGGCACACGTGAAATTCGCTTGCCTACCGGGTAGCGGTTCGCATATAAAGCGCCGCAATGCCTGGGTCTTCACGGCCGAGGAAAGGGACGAATGGACAACGGTCTTCAGATTTTGCCCGGTGGCGAATTGGACTTTTTGGCGCTTGGCGCGCTGGTCCAACGACTTGATTCAGGCATCCTTCCATTTCGCAAAGCGCGGCAGTGCGAAATCCATGTGAGCGGGGGAGAGTTTAACGTAGCTGCGAATCTGGCGGACTGTTTTCGCCTGCGGACCGCCATTGCCAGCGCCATGGTCGATTACCCGGTCGGTGAGTTGGTTGCCGAGCGAGTGCGGGCCATGGGAGTGAAGCCTTTCTTCAAATGGTACCGGCACAACGGTGTCAATGGACCAAATATCGCAACTGTGTACAGTGATCGAGGCTATGGCGTACGCCCGCCAGTGGTCTTTTACAATCGCGCCAACGAAGCAGCGGCACAACTTAAACCGGAAGATTTTGAATGGGACGAAATCTTTGCGAGAGGCGTACGTTGGTTTCATAGTGGGGGCATTTTCGCCTCGCTTTCGGAGACAACGGCTGAGGTAATCATCGCTGCTATGAAGGCAGCCAAAGCCGCCGGCGCCGTGACCTCGTTCGATCTAAACTTTCGCGAAAAACTGTGGAACATTTCCGGCGGCGCCAGCCGGGCGGTCGCTGTAATTGCGCGCATTATTGAGAATGTGGATGTCCTGGTCGGGAACGAAGAGGATCTGCAAAAGAGCCTCGGCATCAAGGGCCCGGAGATAACCTCCCGTTCAGGGCTTGATCCGGGCACCTTCCTGGCAATGATTGCTGAAGTGGCAGCAAGATATCCGCAGGTCAAAATTTTTGCTACAACGCTGCGAGAAGTGCACTCGACCAACCGGCACAGTTGGGCTGCGGTGGCCTGGGTCAACGGTAAGACTTATGTCTCGCCGACGGCGGAACTGGACGTGTTCGATCGTGTCGGCGGTGGCGATGGATTTGCTGCCGGCTTCTTTTATGGCCTGCTCGAAGGCGAGTTGCCGGCGGCAGCCCTGAAGCTGGGCTGGGCGCACGGAGCTTTGTTGACAACCTATCCGGGCGACACAACCATGGCCTCGCTTGAGGAAGTCCGGACCCTCGCGACGGGCGGTTCCGCGCGTATCCAAAGATAGACGGTCGGCTCCGCGGCATGGAGCGATCTGAGTCCGTGGAACAATAAAAGCCGCAGGGCTAGACTCGCTGAAAACCGAATCCGCACATGAAAAGGGCCACGTGGTTCAAGCACGTGGCCCTTTATTACCAGGGGTTGCCTGCCAACCTATTGCTTAGCGTGCTTCGCTTTCAATAAAGTTCTTGAGCACTCTCGCTCGCGAAGGATGACGTAATTTTCGCAACGCCTTCGCTTCGATTTGGCGGATGCGTTCGCGAGTGACATTGAAGTTCTGACCTACTTCTTCAAGGGTACGTTCGTGCCCCTCATTATCGAGTCCGAAACGTAAACGTATCACTCTTTCCTCGCGCGGGCTGAGTGTTTGCAATACGTCGCCGGTGATCTCGCGGAGGTTGGAAGTAATGACGCGCGCGGCGGGGCTTTCGGTTGATTTATCTTCGATCAAATCCCCGAGTTGCGAGTCGCCGCTTTCGCCGATGGGTGTTTCCAGCGAGATCGGATCCTGCATTAACTTAAACGCCTTGCGTACCTTCTCTACGGAGGTATCCATGCGCTTGGCGATCTCTTCCGTTGTCGGTTCGCGTCCCAGATCGCGTACCAGTTCGCGGGAAGTGTTCTTCAGTTTGTTGATGACTTCAATCATGTGCACAGGGATGCGGATGGTTCTTGCCTGGTCCGCAATTGCGCGCGTGATGGCCTGGCGAATCCACCAGGTTGCATAAGTTGAAAACTTGTACCCCCGGCGCCAGTCAAACTTGTCCACACCCTTCATCAATCCCAGGTTGCCTTCCTGAATGAGATCCAGGAACTGCAGCCCGCGATTTTGATACTTCTTGGCAATTGAGACGACCAGACGCAAGTTGGCCTCAGTCAGTTCGTGCTTGGCCTGGGCCGCCTGGGCTTCCCCAGCCACAATCATCTGGTATGAGCGCTTGATTTCCAGCGGTGATACGAAGTGTTCGGCTTCAATTTCCTTCAAGCGACGGCGCGCCGCGGTTACATGGCGTTTGAATTCCTTCTTCTCGTCGGCCTTGATTCGTTTCTTGCCAAGTTTTTCTGTGTAGGTCTCGATCTCTCTTTCCAACGTGCGCACTTCTTTGTGCCGCACATTAATCGCCTCGATCAATCGTTGGCGGGTCGCTTCCTTAAGATGCAAGCCAGCCATTTCGGAAACAATCTCGATGCGCGTTCGCGAAAGCTTGCGCTTGCAGCGCAGCAACTTCTTTGAGGTCTTTTTCGCACCCCGGCCGTGCGCCAGTTTCTGCTCCGCACGCATGGCTGCCAGTTCTTTCAGGCCCCGCTTGTAGAGTTTGCGGATGTTTTGAATCCCTTCGATTGTCCACTGCAAATATTCTTCACTGCGATCTTCGTGCTCGTCAGCTTCCATCTGATCTGAAAAGGTGACGATGTCGCGGATGTTCAAGTTGCCCGCTTCGAGCTCACTGCCAATTTGAAGCAGGGCTACCACAGCGATTGGAGATCGAGCGATGGCTTTATGAGCGCGCTTTTGACCCCACTCAATCCGCTTCGCGATCGCCACCTCCTGCTCACGCTTGAGAAGGGGAACGATTCCCATCTCGCGCATGTAAACTCGTACCGGGTCCGATGTCTTATCGAGAGCTCCGGCCGATAGATCCAGTTCTACGTCCTCAGCCAACGGTTCATCGCCGTCTTCGGAAGAGGCGCTGACCGATGAATCCTGCTCAATCAGCGGTTCGTCAGATTCCGTTCCGACGATGCCCGCCGTCTGCAGCTTGAGCAGTACGTCATCAATATCTTCGATCGAGATTGCGTCCTCCAACAATTCTTCGTTGGGGCCGGCAAACTCATCCTTGCCCGAATTCATTAAGCCGACATCCTGGTCTTTCTTAAGCCTACTCAATTCACTCCGCCTTTCGTGCGAGATTTCCAAGTTGCAGAAAGCCTCTCGCCCGTGAGCTCTCTGTTTGCGGTCCCGTTTGTATAGATGCGTTATTGCTCTTTCGCGATAGTTCCAGTTCTACTCCGTTTATTTATGCTTCGAGTTGCCTCGTGAAGGATCTCCTGCGGCAATTTTTCTGCCCGGGCATGTTGCCTACTGCCGGCCGCGCCAGGCTTAAGCCGCATCATCACGTCCTTAATACTGATTTTCGCCAGAACTTGTTCAACTGCCGAGTTCGTTTCTGCGAAAACGGCGCCAAGCACCGATTCAATACCCATCCCGACAGGGCACTGCCGGCTTGCCGGTTGGCGGTGCAGAGAAAATACACTCGGAGATTCGACCGCGCGGTAGACGTCCCGCAAACTGATTTCCGCAGGTTTGCGACTCAGTCGAGAGCCACCCGTGGAACCTGTCTGCGAAACAACGAGATTAGCGTCGGCTAGCTCGCATAACATCCTTCTGATCACGACGGGATTGGTGTTTACACTTTCGGCTACTTGTTCGGACTTCAGGGCTTCGTCCTCAGACCATGCCATCAGCGTCAGGATATGAGTTGCCACCGCAAATCGGCTACTAGTTGACATATAACGACTTCAGGACCTTTTTCTGTAACAATTATAGTTACAATTGCCTTTTTGTCAAGGTTAGACCCGGATCAAACAGGGCTACCTCGGCCGAGCCGTCGCGCCGGCACAAATGACCCCGGGCCCCGAGATGCGTAACCGAGGTCGTCTTGGTCCCAAAAACAACAAGTTCGTTAGTTATTCAGTGCTCTTACTGCCCCAGCGGCGGATCGTTGGGCGATGCTGGTTGGTCACTGTTTACATGAATGGTGCTGGAGTTAGAGTCTGCATAAAAGTGATTTTTGCCAGTGGCACCAACACCTTCGCTTTGTTGAGGATCTGCGTTTATCGTGTAGCTGGCCGGTTGTGTGCTCGATTTTGCGATCACCTTCATATTGAAGACGTAACCCTCAACGACCGGCGTACTACCATTGAAGCGGCTATCGAGCATGCCATCTTTCAACATCTGGTCAAAAGTGCCAAAGGTGCTGCGATTGTGACCGTTATAGTAAAGCATCTGCTGTTCTGAGATGGTTCGAATAGTTTTTACCGCGGCAGCTTCATTGGCCTGCTTGACCGCTGCTTTCCAACCGGTAACACCCACGGCAATCAAAATTCCGATGATCGCAATGACGATCATCAGCTCAATAAGTGAGAAACCCGCCTCGTCTGAACGTCTAATGTGGTCGTTTTTCATGACACTCCTCGCAGCTCTAAATACACGTGCCAGACCGGCAACGGTTCCCAGAATTATCTGGAATCTTCTGCGGACATTGGGAGTTTACTACATCGGCTGCGCATAGTCATGCTGCGCTGGCAGCCTACTTTTCAGGTGCGGCAGGGACATCGAACATGTAGAATGACCCCCGGCTTAGGAAACTTCAGATGAGAAACATCGAGACAATAAATGGTGCCCCTGCCGCAATTTCGGAGCGGGCCGTGGAGACCGTGGACCGGCTGCAGGCCGCGATTGAAACAGTAATCAAAGGTAAGCCTGAATCGGTACGCCTGGCCATAGTGACCCTTATAGCCGGGGGACACTTGCTGGTTGAAGATGTGCCCGGGGTGGGCAAGACGACCCTCGCGCATGCTCTTGCCAGGGCCCTGGATTGCACCTTTCAGAGAGTGCAGTTCACTTCAGATTTGTTGCCCTCGGACGTAATCGGTCTTTCAATTTACAATCAGCACACGGGTGTCTTCGAGTGGAAACCGGGGCCGGTTTTTGCGAATGTAGTGCTGGCCGACGAGATCAACCGCACCACGCCCAAGACACAGTCAGCTTTACTTGAAGCAATGGCTGAGCGGCAGGTGACTGTTGAAGGTATAACTCATCCGCTGCCGCAACTCTTCATGGTGCTGGCCACCCAGAACCCCATTGAACATCATGGCACCTATCCCTTGCCGGAATCGCAGCTTGATCGGTTCATGCTGCGCCTGCGCATTGGCTATCCGGAGACCGGAGCAGAGATGCAGATGTTGCGAGATCGCGAGTATAAGGATCCGTTGGAGGCGCTTAATCCGGTGATGTCGGATTTGGAAGTATTGGAGCTGCAGCAGAGTGTCTCCGCAGTCGCAGTCGACGATGCTTTGGTGGAGTATCTGATGAGAATAGTGACAGCCACGCGAGATTCCGAAATGCTCGATTTGGGTGTGAGTCCGCGCGGCACTCTTGCCCTGTTCCGGGCGGCCCAGGCCCTGGCGTTGACTGAGGACCGGGCCTATTGCATTCCCGATGATATCAAACGCCTGGTGCTGCCGGTTTTTGCTCACCGCATTCTGGTCAGCTCGCGCTTCTCTTCCTCGTTACGACGCAGCGAGGAAGCCGAAGCTGTGCTCACGGAAATCGTCAAGACCGTTAGCGTCCCGCTCTAAAAGGATGTCGTTCAAGGATGAAGCATGAAGCAGCAGCTGGCCGATCCGAACTGCATGTTTCACCCCTGCGACTTCGTCCTCCAGTCTCCTGGCGCAAAGCCATCTTCGGAACGTTCCTGGTAGTCTTCGGTCTGGTTACTGCCCTTGTTTCAGTACTGGCACGCCGCACAGACAACGCCGGGTTGGCGGCTGCGGCTGCGATTCTCTCGCTGATGGTGGCCGGCTTAATTGTGATTTTCATCGTGCCCCCGCTGGCGCGATCCGCGCGCCTGGAGTTAGGCCGGCTGGAACTGCCGATTGAGCTGACATCCGGGGGCGCGATCTATTTGATCCTCGTTGCAGTAGTGGGCTTTGCCGCATGGAATACTGGTAACAACCTGCTGTTCCTGGTTTTTTCCGTGCTCGTATCCACTCTCTTTGTTGGCTGGATGTCCGCACGTGCTTCACTGCGGGAACTCACGGTCTCGGCTCGCTTTCCAGATCATATCTTTGCCGGCGAAGCTGCTCCGGTGATTGTGACGTTGCGAAACACTAAGAGCCTGCTGCCATCGTTCTCGACAGTTGTCGAAGCCCGGGGACCAATTGAAACCCGGGAAGGCACCCATAAGAGAAATAAACGCAGCCGCTTTCAAAAGCGAGCGCTGGCCTATTTCGTCTACGTGCCGCACGCCGCCGCAGCCGAACAAAGGGTTGAGCAGCTGTTTACCGAGCGAGGGCATGTTCTGATTACAGGCTTTGAGTTATCAACGAGATTTCCCTTTGGCTTCCTGCGCCGCCGCCGCCGCCTGGGGGCGCGCAATGTCGACCTGATTGTCTATCCAAAACCTGAGCCCATTGGCGATGAACTGCACTTGTTGCCAATGTACGCCGGACGAAGCGCATCGCTGCGACGAGGGGTTGGGCACGACTTGTTTTCCCTGCGCGATTACCAGCCACAGGATGATCTCAGGCATATCGACTGGAAGGCGACTGCCCGGTCTCGACGCTTAACGGTCCGCGAGTTCACAGCTGAAGACGAACGTCGCATCACGATCCTGCTTGACACGCGCCTGGCCGCGGAAACGGACGCGGCAAGGGCCTCCTTTGAAAGGGGCATTACGCTCGCAGCTTCACTCGTCAAGCACTTCATAGACGAGCGGGCCGAAGTGCGAATAATTATCGGCAACGAAGGCGGTCGCTTTGGCTCGGGACTTGACCATCTCTACGAATGTTTGCGGAGGTTGGCGCTGGCCCAACCTCAGACCGAGTCGCCGGAATTCTTTTCTCGCCAGCCCGAAATTGAAGGGAGTGCATCCCCGGCAGCATCGATGGCGGGGGATTTCGGGATTCTGCTCACCCCCTCGGTCCCCGGCTCGATACCGACCCAGCTCTGGCGTAGCTCGCACGTCATCTACCTGTAAGTGAGAGACAACGCGACTGTATTGGCCCGGTCAGAGCCTGAGGGAAGTGGCCATCCTGTTTATGTTATATTCAAGAGTGCCAGTTGACTCCGGTTCGATAGCCCCAGGCGAATAATCATCTTGTCCTTCAATCCCACCGGCGGCGACGAAATATTCTCGCGTTGACCACTTGCATAACTAAAGGATCATGACAAACCTGCGAACGGTTGCGCGAGGGGATAAACCAGAAGCCAATACTTCCTGGTATTCCTCGCGCGCCAGCACAGCTGTTGCAATCTGCTTCGTCCTTTCTGGGATGACCGGCCTAATCTACGAAGTACTCTGGGCCCGCATGCTGGGGTTGGTGTTTGGCGCCACGACTCTGGCTGTAAGCACGGTATTGGCGGCGTTCATGGGAGGGCTGGCGCTGGGCAGCGCTCTCGCCGGCCGGCTGGCCGCGAGGTTACGGCGACCGCTGCGAGCTTATGGCCTGATCGAAGTTGGCATCGCCGTGTACGCTCTGCTGGTACCGCCGTTGTTTCGACTGGTCGATCAAGTCTATGCCCACGTCTGGCAGCAACTCCATCCCAACTTCTATGTGTTTAGTGTCTGGCGCTTTGTCCTGTCAGGAGTCACCTTGCTGGTGCCCACCACGCTGATGGGGGCCACACTGCCGGTCCTGGCAGCATTCATGTTCAGGACTCGCAGATTCCAGGCAACCTCGGTTACTCGTCTCTATACTCTTAATCTGCTTGGAGCGATCCTGGGCACAATCGCTGCCGGATTTTTTCTGTTACCGTCCTGGGGACTGCGAAGGACTATCTACGCCGCAGCCATCGTCAACGTTTCTATCGGGCTGGTGGCCATGCTTCTCGACCGTGGGGCTAAGCCGGATGGGTCCGTCAGATCTGAGGATCATGCCGCTATCCTTAGCGAGTTACAGGTACAACCTGGACCGGTAAATACTGGCCCCATGAATGAGGGGCGAATCTTCTGGCTCACTTGTGCGGTTGTCTCGGGATTCGTAACCATCAGCACGCAGGTCGCCTGGACCCGCGTACTGACGATGGTAATTGGCTCGAGTACCTATGCCTTTAGCATCGTGGTCGCGCTCTTTCTGGTTGGTCTATCGTTGGGAGCGTATGAGATTAGTCGGAAAGTGCGCATCAGGGATCTGCGACGCACCATCTTCAAAGTGGAGATGGCTACGGGAGCTGCCCTCTTAATTAGTCTGGGAGTCATCAATCTGATGCCGGCTCTGCTGGTCCAGCTTGGTCTAAAGACAAACGTTGCCAGTTGGGGCGGCTTGCTTGCGCTACAAATAATCTGCGCCGCCCTCCTGATCTTATTGCCGGCCATCCTAATGGGAACGGTCATGCCGGTCGTGCTCGTGTGGGCCAGCGGAGCACCCGCAGCTGTATCCGTAAAACTCATTGGTCGCAGTTATGCCGTTAACACGATAGGCGCGATCCTCGGGGCCTTTTGCGCAGGTTTCATTCTGATCCCCCGCACCGGCACACGTTTTACGATCCTCCTGGCGGCTGCACTTTCCTTTCTGCTTGCCGGCATCGCTTTCCCGGCAATGTTCCCGAGCAGAGATCGTGACGTCGTCCGCGCCTTTGCTGTCGGGGCCTCGGTGATTCTCATTTTCTGCTCCTTCTTGCTGGCGCCACGCCTTAATCTGAACGAACTGTCTATCGGGGCTTATGACAGTTTGGTGCGCGTGCTCGCCAGGTCGCGAGAAGAAGGAAATGATAACGAGGCAGGTAAGGCGCGCGCGGGGCGACACGAGCTGTTGATGTATGAAGAGGGGCCCACTTCGACAGTATCTGTGCGCCGAGACTGGGGCATTACCGCGCTGGCAATAAATGGACGCACTAATGCTTCAGACGGCGAAGACATGGCTACCCAGGTGATGCTGGCGCAATTGCCAATTCTCCTGGCGCCATCAATCAAAAACGGATTGATCGTGGGTTTCGCTTCCGGGGTGAGTGCCGGGGCAATCCTGCAGTCACCTATTGAAACGGTTACCTGCGTGGAACTGGAGCCGGCGACAGTCGCGGCGTCGCGTTTCTTTGAACATGTCAACAATCGTCCTTTAGACGATCCTCGGCTTCAACTGGTCATTGATGATGCGCGCACCTATTTGCGCGGAAGCCCGGATCGTTATGATCTGATTATGAGCGAACCAAGTCATCCCTGGGTGCCGGGGGTGGCCAACCTTTTCACCGAAGAATTTTTTCAACTGGGGCGACAGCGCCTGAACGATGGCGGAGTCTTCGTCCAGTGGCTGCAGGTATATCAACTTTCAAACGAGAGCCTGCGATCAGTTCTGCTAACTTTTCAAAAAGTCTTCCCGCATGTGATGGTTTTTCGGGTGGGCGGCAATGCGCAGGGCAAAGACCTGGTACTAGCAGGCAGTCAAGCGCCACTCACCCTGGATAGAATTGGCCAACGGATGCGCGACCCGCGTATTGCCGCCGAGTTGGCGCGGGTGGGGATTAAGAGCGAGGCCGATGTGCGAGCATGGTACGTCTGTGACGAGCAGCGGCTGAATCCGGCGGCAGCCGGCGCGGTGATTAATACCGATGATAATATGCACGTCGAAACAACTACCCCGCGGCAAGCTTTCCTGCCCTTGAGAAAAACCAACGAGGCCTGGATCGAAAACCTCGTGCAACCGCAGTGAATGGCGAACGGCATCAAGGGATGGGGCACGCCTGGACCGCGACCAGACGCCATTGTTCATCTCGATTGGCATAAACGTGGACAATCTTGTAATGGCCGGAGAAGTCTCGACCCTGGTAGAGCCATTGAGCTGAATCCATTGCCGTCAGGAGTGCCGTCTGTCCCCAGATGCGAACGGTGACGTTGGTTCGAACCAGCTGTTGGACATTGAGGTCGCCTGATATGACATCATCGATGAACTGCGTCTTATCATCGCCTTCCATCGGATAAGCAAAAACAAAATCATCGGCCATAATGCGATCGAGGGTGTGCACATCCTTTCGCACCAGGGCTTTCACCCACTCGTCGTTCATTTGCCGCAATTGCTGCTCGATCTCGAAATGGGAGGGTTTTGCTGTCATTGGTTCTACTCCAGCGAAGCCATCGATATTTTGGGCTTCTTATTCTGCTACCTTAGCGCCAACAAGACCTGCGATCGCGGCGGCCGCGTTCTCGCCGCTGCGAATACAGTCAGGAATTCCGGCGCCCCCAAACGAGTTTCCGGCGAGCTGTAAACCGCCAAGAGTCTGTGCCTGAGACCTGATTCTGGCCACCAGCGACAGGTGCCCCACATGATACTGCGGCATGGATCGATCCCACGTTTGCCGTCTGGTACAGAGTGGAGGTTTCGAGATGCCGAGCAAGTCGCGCAAGTCCGTTCTAATGCGACTCACTAAGTCGTCCTGGTCCAACTGCAATAGCTCAGGCTGCAATGCGCCCCCGGCAAAGCCGCGCAGCAGAACATGGCCTTCCGGGGCACGGCCGGGAAATTTAACGCTACTGAAAGTACACGCGAGTAATGTCCTGTTTTCAATAAACGGTACTACAAATCCGAATCCATCCAGCAAGTGCGGAACGTCCGCGCGCCGGTAGGCAAGGTTAATTGTAGCGGTCGAGGCGTACTCAATACGATTCAGCAGCCGCGCAAGTTCCGGGTCGATGTTATGCAACAATGAGGCAGCGGCATAAGCGGGTATGGCCAAACAAACGTGGTCGGCTTCGAGCACCGTCTGATCGCTCAGCAGCAGATTCCATTTGGTTTTCGCAGCATTCTGCACCAGCGACTCTACCTTTGTGTTGAGTCGAATTCTGCCATGCAGGTGCGCCAAAAGTTCATCGACAAGCACTTGCATGCCGCGATCAAAGGACAGGAACAGGCTATAGCGAGGCCCGCTGACACCCGTTTGTGGCGCGCCAGTCCCTCGAGCAGTTACCTCCCTTCCTGCCTTCCACATGGCGCGGATAACGCTCCGTTCTGTGCGTTCCATTTCAAGAAAACGCGGCAAGGTGGCGCGCAGGCTGAGTTTTTCCGGATCGGCCGTGTAGATGCCCCCAATCATCGGCTGGGCCATCCGCTCGAAGGCTTCGCGGCCAAGGCGACGTCGCACAAAACTTGCCAGACTCTCATCGTTATCCCCATTGTCGTTTGCGCGACGGGGGATGACCAGATCAAGGGCCATGCGGGCCTTACCCGGCCAACTAAAAATGTCTGTGCTCAGGAACGGCCAAAAACGCGTTGGAGCCAATAGCTGAAAGCCTTCCGGCACTGGACTCAATTTTCCGCTGCGCACGATGAAGCTGCGCCGGTGCTGTTGGTTGGTTTCGATGAGGCGCGACTCGATGCCGAGGCGCTTGGCCAGCGCAATGGCTTCGGGTTTTTCCGAAATGAAGGAATCGGCCCCCGCCTCGAACAAAAAGCCATCGGCTTCCGTCGTCTTGAGAACGCCTCCTACTCGGGAACCCGCTTCGAGTACGATTACCTCGAAAGTCTGACCACTTTTGTCCTCGATTTCAAGCAGGTGATTTGCCGCGGCGAGGCCAGTGATGCCCCCGCCGATGATCACTATGCGTGTTGGCTTCCGCTCTGCTTGCATGGTTCGTTTGCCTGGAGTTGGGAGCAAGCCTCTGCCCGTCCTGGAGAATTCTTAATGTTGCCGGGCTTGAAACGAGCGGGCCTCAAGTCACAGACGGGGAGGATGGTCTGCCCCCGCTAGTTGCTGAGGCAATTCCTTTTGAACAACACCCCTCCACGCATTGGTCAGGCAAAGTGCGCTGCTTGCCCAGAAAACTTCGCGGCCATGCCCCGTCCATCCTCTCCATGATCAATTCGCGGATCATTTTAATAAAGGCCGGATGCGTGCCTGCGGTTCGCGCCCGCACCATATGTAACCCGAGTTCCTGTGACAATTGGCGCGCTTCTGTGTCCAGGTCGTAAACGATTTCCATGTGATCTGAAACGAAACCGACCGGCGCAATAACCACGTCCGCAACACCCTTCGCTTGCAACTCTTTCAGATAATCACAAATGTCGGGTTCCAGCCAGGGCTGCGTAGGCGGACCACTGCGACTCTGAAAAACCAGGCGCCAGGAATTGTTCCCTGCTGCTTCCGCGACCAGCGCGCTTGTCTCCAGCAGCTGCGCTTTGTAGCTGCAGTTGTCGGCCATCGATAGGGGAATGCTGTGGGCCGTGAAGGCGACGGCAGTTGCGGAACGCCTCGGCTCGGGAATTTCTTCAAGGGCTGCGCGCAAGTGCTCGGCATTCGCCGCGATAAATCCCGGATGGTTGTAGAAGGCACGTAGCTTGTCTACTTGCGGGGCCCCGGGTCCTACGACCTCCCGTGCTCGCTCGATGTCCTCGAGATATTGCCGGCAGCTTGAATAAGAGCTGTAAGCGGAAGTGACAAACGCGAGCGCACGTTTGATGCCATCGTCTGCCATTTGCTGCAGGGTGTCTGCGAGCAGCGGATGCCAGTTGCGGTTGCCAAAATAGACTGGCAACCTCGGCCCCTTTTCGGCCAACTCTTTTTCAAGCTCGGCGATCAGATTTCGATTCTGACCATTAATGGGACTGACGCCCCCAAACAACTCGTAGTGTTTCCCGACCTGGAGCATCCGCTCACGTGGCACGTTGCGACCGCGCAAGACATTTTCCAGGAAGGGAAGTACATCCTGCGGGCCCTCCGGCCCGCCGAAGGACAGGAGTAAGATAGCGTCGTAATTTGTCATTTTATTGTGCGCTCAGATCATGCACCGCCTCAACCAG
>Ga0062383_10000056_pt1 | contig 27981 bp, 25 predicted proteins | sample DOMMetBare3Fresh_FD_59508 | JGI IMG/M metagenome (GOLD analysis project Ga0062383, IMG submission 59508) | Wetland sediment microbial communities from St. Louis River estuary, USA, under dissolved organic matter induced mercury methylation -... | ecosystem: Environmental > Aquatic > Freshwater... | reverse complement strand
TTCCGGTCGGCACCCCGGTGCATAGCGTGCGCAAAGGGAAGGTCGTGTTTGCCGGTGAACGTCGCGGCTATGGCAACACAGTGATCGTTGAACATGATAACGGAGATCGTACCATGTATGGACACAACGCACTGCTGCGGGTTCGCAATGGTGAGTTGGTGGAAGCGGGTGCCGTGGTTGCCTTTTCTGGGAATACCGGGAGATCGACCGGTCCCCATGTACACTTTGAACAGTTGCCGAGCGGTCGCCCGCTTAAGGATTCGCTTGATGCCGATGCCATGAACGTGGCGCAATCCGGCACCAACCTGCCGGTTGCAGCAGAAACAACGATCATACCGCAGCTGGGAGGCAACTTGCCTGGTTACAGCGGGGGAAACACGATTCCCCAGCTGGCCGACAGCGACAATCAACTCTTTGTGCTGGAACAGCAACTTGATCAATCGGTCGATGCGGTGCTCAAGAAAATCAACCGCTCCGGTGATACGGGACAAGGCGGATAACTGTAAGCGCATAGTCTGAGCGAGGGGGTGTTCATAATCATGGACGCCCCTTTTTTATGCGACTGAAGTTGACAGCGTCTGTTGTACCGCCGGGCAGCAAGCTGATCGCTGTAACCAATTATTTCTTCCCCGATTGAGCCGCCTATTGTAAGAGTAAATTAATTCGCTGGTGGCGATCGGAGTCTATCAACTTTCCCTGATTTTATGGTAGGATGCGCAGCATTGACAATTCCAGGAACAAAGGGGTGGCGAAGCATGAATTTCAGTATCAAAAGCAAAATCATGGTTATCATGCTGGTGGGGTGCCTGTCGGTAATCATTGCCGGTGTCCTTGGACTGAGTGGCATGAAACACGCTGATGACGAAATCGAAGTACTGTATAAAGAAAATCTGGTTCAGCTGACGCAAATCAGCAAGATCATGGGGTTGATGCGCGACAACCGGGTCCAGCTGTTGCTGGCGTTGCAGCATAATCCTGCTTCCCCGGAAATTGTGAAGCTGCATGACCATGCTACCGAGCAGCATCTCGACACGGTTACCAAAAATATCGAAGAGATCACCGCCCTCTGGAAAGAATATACCAGTGGCAATCTGACCGCCGATGAAAAGAAAGTAGCGGATGAATTCGCCGAAAAACGGGGACGTTTTGTCAAGGAAGGGGTGCTGCCGGTACGGGACGCTATTTTGGCCGGCAACTATACCGAAGCGACCGAAATGACGATTCAGAAGATCAATCCGCTCTTCAAGGCTGCCAACGAACCGGCCCAGAAAATTTACGATGAGCAACTCGTCCAGGCCAAGGCAAGTCATGAATCGGCCAGTAGCCAGTACCACATTACTCTGGTGCTGGTGTGCACAGCGATTATCCTCTCGGTCGTACTGTCCGTAATTTTGGGAGTGCTGATTATCCGTTCGGTTTCATCGGCGGCAGCGGCGTTGATGAACGCCAGTTCCGCCATGGCACAGGGGGATTTGAGTCAGCGGGTGCGCCTGACAACCCGGGATGAATTGGGGGTGATCGGCCGCTCATTTGATGCCATGGCCGATTCATTTGCCGAGGCGATCCGTAAGGTAGGGGACAGCTCTACCCAGGTTGCCACAGCTGCCAGTCAGGTGCATTCCACTGCCGAGCGGATTGCCACCGGCGCCGAGGAAGTGGTGGCCCAATCGACGACAGTAGCCACGGCTGGTGAAGAAATGGCAGCCACATCCGGCGATATTGCCCAGAATTGCCAGATGGCGGTGGAAGGAGTAGGTATGGCTGCCCAGGCGGCCGAAAACGGAGCACGGGTGGTGGAACAGACCATCATGGTCATGACACAGATTGCCGAGCGGGTACAGGCGTCGGCCAAGACCGTTGAAACCCTGGGGACCCGTTCCGATCAGATTGGGGAGATAATCGGGACAATTGAAGATATTGCCGACCAGACCAACCTGCTGGCGCTCAATGCTGCCATCGAAGCTGCCCGGGCCGGTGAACAGGGTCGTGGCTTTGCCGTGGTAGCTGATGAAGTGCGGGCGCTGGCCGAGCGCACTACCAAGGCGACCCGTGAGATCGGGGAGATGATCAAGGCAATCCAGACCGAAACCAAGAGTGCGGTGATTGCCATGGAGCAGGGGGTTCATCAGGTGGAAACTGGCACGGAAGAAGCCTCGCGATCGGGTCAGGCATTGCGGGAAATTCTGGAACAGGTCAATGCGGTGGCAATGCAGGTTAATCAGATCGCCACGGCTGCCGAAGAACAGACCGCTACTACCAGCGAGATCTCCAACAACATGCAGCAGATCACCGAGGTGGTTCAGGAAACCGCCAGCGGTGCTCACCAGGCAGCGCAGGCAGCCACTCAACTGAATGCCAATGCCGAAGAGTTGCAGCGTTTGGTGCGTCAGTTCCGGATATAGCTCCTCACCTCACACCTTTGACGCACAAAAAACCTCCCTGGAAAGGGAGGTTTTTTTGTTGCTACTCTGGCTTTATTCCTGTGGTCAGGCTGGTGTCAGGTACTGTTCAAACTGTTTCTTGTCGATGGAGCAGCGGTACGCTTCGTCAGGATTGATTTTCTTGGTCTTGAGCAGATCGAGCAGATGCTGATCCATCAGTTGCATGCCGTCTTTCTTGGCGGTCTGGATGATGGAGGGAATCTGGAAGGTTTTCCCTTCGCGAATCAGGTTGCCGATGGCCGGCGTGCCGAGCATGATCTCCAGCGCCGCCACCCTCCCTTTACCTTCGGCTGTTTTCAGCAGTTGCTGGCAGATGACACCTTTCAGCGATTCCGACAACATGGCGCGCACCTGTTCCTGCTGGTCGGTCGGGAAAACGTCGATGATCCGGTCGATGGTCTTGGCGGCGGTGTTGGTATGCAGCGTCCCGAAGACCAGATGCCCGGTTTCGGCAGCGCTCATGGCGAGCTGGATGGTGGTCAGATCGCGCATTTCTCCCACCAGAATGATATCCGGGTCTTCACGCAGCGCCGCCCGCAGGGCGGAAGAAAAACTCTCGGTGTGGTCACCTATCTGGCGCTGGTTGAGGAGCGAGAGCTTGTTCTCGTGGATGAATTCCAGCGGGTCTTCCAGGGTCAGGATATGTTCCTTGCGGGTCGAATTGATCAGGTCGATCATTCCGGCCAGGGTGGTTGATTTGCCTGACCCGGTCGGCCCGGTTACCAGTACCAGCCCTTTCTTGAAGTTGGTCATGCGGCGCACCCCTTCCGGGAGTCCCAGTTCATCGGCCGACAGGATCTTGGTCGGAATGATCCGGAAGACCGCGGCGATGCCACGGTGGGTGGTGAGGATATTGCCGCGGAAACGGGCCAGATCGGGCACGGAATAGGCGAAATCGAGGTCTTTGAATTCTTCGTAATGGGCCTGCTGCTTTTCGGTCAGGATCTCAAACAGGATCGCCTTTAACTCCTCATGTCCCAGGGTCTTGAAATTCAGCCGCTCCATCTCGCCGTGCAGGCGGAAAATGGGAGGGTTGCCGGTGGAAAGGTGCAGGTCGGAAGCTCCCTGCTCTTTCATCATTTTGAATAGTGCGTCAATGCGTGCCATGTTCCTGTCTCCCGGTTAGAGTATAATTGAAGCGATATATTCGTCAGGGGAAACCTGACCGTTCATCAGCAGTTCCAGCCCGTCACGTTCGCTCCCTTGATATCCGCTCTGTAACAGATATTCATCAATGGACGCCTGATCACGGGCCTGCTCAAACATCTGGATAAACGGCTCGTCACAGACCAGCAGGTCAAGCAACAGTCGCCGTTCCGAAGTCCCGCTTCCCGAACAGGCCGGGCAACCGGCACTCCGGTAGAAGGCAGCCGGAGGGGAGGGGAGCTGCATGATCGTCAGCTCTTCGGCCGGTGGTGCAAAGGGGGAGCGGCAGTGGGGGCAGAGCAGCTGGATCCCCTTGAACGAAACCACACCATTGATATGGATCGGGAGGATCAGCTGCTTCTGGCTGTAGAGGTGCAGCTGGCGCAGGGCAGACTTCAAGCTGTACTGCTCCACTCCTGCCAGCACGGCAACTCCCCGCATGGCAATCCGGCAGGCAGCGGCAAAGGGGAGCTGGTCGGTGGCATCCTCGATCACCAGCAGGTCGGGAGAATGATCGAGCAGGTCGCGGATCAGGCGGGCAGCGTCACGTTCTCCCTCGGGGAGCGGAATACGGGGAAAGCGTTTGTTCATCCGGCCGGGGCCGCTCCCGAGGATCAGCACATTACTGCTGTCGGTGCTCCGTTCTTCCAGCAGCAAATCGATCATGCGGCTGCGATCCTGCATATTACGCGAGGCGACAAAGGTCATGCCACGGGGGGCGTTGGCCAGCTGCAGAAAAGCACTCTGTTGCTGTGGGGTCGGATTCAGTTCGGCCAGTCGGCGGGGAATGACGTAGCTGCTGCAGGGGTGAATGGTAATGTACTCCCCCCCCTCGCCGGTAGTGGTGGCGACCATCAGGCGGACCGACGTTCCGCGATAGGCAAAGGGGAGGATGCCGGTCTGTGAGCCACGGTGCGAGGGGGGAAGTTCAGCCTCTTTGCGGATTCTTTGTACCAGTTCCGGATAATGGTTTGCTGCCAGGGAGCCGACCGTGTGGGTGGCGCCACCCCGCTTGCCGCGTATCAGTATGGTCTCTCCCAGCGGTTGCAGCGCCAGGGAGCTGATCCGGTTTTGCTGCATGAACACCAGCAGGTAGTGCAGCAGCTTGGCGCCGCTGATATCGGCATTGATCGTTTCCAGTACCGCCGCTGAAAAGGCGGTTGATTCGAAGCCCATGCTGTCGTGGCGGTCAACGCCATAAAAGGTATCCAGCATTTCACGGATTTCCCGGAACAGCGCCATGGAGACATTGACGCTGCAGCCGGTATGCCGCTCGATCGCAGTGATGGCCACTTTGTTGAGCGGATCTGCCAGGGCGACATTCAACTCCCCACCGGCCTTGATCAGCGGAATGCAGTTGTAGCTGCGCGCCATCCCCGGTGTCAGCATCGCCACCGCCTCCGGGTCGATCATCTCTTTTTTCAGGCGGATGTAGGGGAGGTCGAGCTGGTTGGAAAGCGCCCAGTCGATGTCCTCCTGGGCCACGATCCCCAGGTTGATCAGCGCCTCGCCAAAGCGGACGCCGCTCCGTTTCTGCTCTTCCAGTGCAGCCGCAACATCATTGTCAGAAATAATCTGCGATGCCGCAAGAATCTCCCCCAACGTACCTTTTTTCATGTTGCTCATCGCTCCACCTCTCACTCATCAAAATCAATAACCTGACGTTTCAGCGTTACTCCGCCCGGTCGCTGCGATTTTCGAAACGGGTATGCTCACCGACAAAGATCAGTTCGATGGTTCCCAAGGCGCCGTTACGCTGCTTGCCGATAATCAGCTCGGCATTGCGTTCGTGCCCCTTGCTGCAGACCGTGTCCGGTTTGCGGCAATCTTCGCAATAGACCGCCTCGCGGTAGACGAACATGATAATGTCGGCATCCTGCTCGATGGCGCCCGATTCACGCAGGTCGCTCATCATGGGGCGTTTGTCGGCCCGTTTTTCCAGCTCGCGGTTAAGCTGGGAGAGGGCGATCACCGGTACCCCCAACTCTTTGGCCAACCCTTTCAGCGCCCGGGAGATCTCGGAAATCTCCTGCTGGCGTGATTCGGGATTGCTGCTTCCTTTCATCAACTGCAGGTAGTCGACAATGATCAGCCCGATATCATGCTCACTTTTGAGCCGCCGCGCCTTGGAACGCAACTCCAGCACGGTGATGGAAGGGGAATCGTCGATGAAGATCTTGGCATCGTGCAGCACGCCGGCCGCCCTGGTCAGTTTGGGCCAGTCCGTATCCTGGAAATGCCCGGTACGCATCCGGCCAAAATCGACCCTCGCGATGGAGGCGAGAAAGCGCATGACCAGCTCTTCCTTACCCATCTCCAGGGAAAAGATAACCGACGGTACCTTCTTCTTGCTTTCGGCGCTGGCGTACTGGGCGATGTTCAGCGCCAGGGTGGTTTTCCCCATGGCGGGACGGGCCGCGACGATGATCAGGTTCCCCGGTTGGAATCCGGCGGTCTTCAGGTCAAGGTCGGTGTAGCCGCTCGGAACACCGGTGACATGTTCCTTCTGGTCGTGCAGGTTTTTCAGGATCGTAAACGCTTCCTTCAGGACCGATTGCACAGGCACGTACTGGGGACGGGTCTTGTTCTCGGAGATCTCGTAGATTTCCTTCTGCGCCTTGTCCAGCAGGTCATCCACATCGGCGTCATCTTCGTAGCCACGGCTGACAATTTCGGTGGCAACGCTGATCAGGCGGCGGTTGACCGACTTTTCCTTCACCATTTTGCTGTAGTAGCTGATGTTGGCCGCCGTCGGAACGTAATCGACCAGCGTTGCCAGATAGGCCGCGCCACCGATCTCCTCCAACTCTCCCGCTTTTTTGAGGATGTCGATCATGGTGATCAGGTCGCACGGTTCGCGCTTCTCCGACAACAGCATCATGGCCTGGAAAATCTTGCGGTGGCTTTCGCGGTAGAAATCTTCCGGCTTGAGGATTTCCAGTACCCGGTTGATGGCGTCGTTATCGATCAGGATACCACCCAGAATCGACATTTCAGCTTCGAGGCTCTGGGGGGGGAGTTTGCGCATGTCAGCAGTTGTCATAAAATCAGGTTTTCCTCGTGATGCGTTAAAATGTAATCTCTTTGCTGCTCAGTTGCATCCGGTCAGTCAGTCGCCGAAGCTGATTCCCAGATCACGGGCGGTCAGCACGGTGTCTCCGTCCGGACGAACCCGTTTCTGGATTCCCAGCGCTTCTCCCAACGGCACCAAGGCAATATCCGGTGACTGGAGCGAAACCATGTGATCGAATTTTCCCAGTTCGATCGCCCGCACGGCCGCAGCGCCGAAGCGCAGGGAGAGCAGACGGTCGAAGGTTGTGGGGGAACCGCCCCGCTGCAAATGCCCCAGTACCATGGAACGGGTATCCTTGCCGGTGCGCTGGGTGATCTCCTTGGCCACATATTCGGCAATCCCCCCCAGCACCACGTGCTGGCGCCCCAGTTCGGCGCCACCTTTGGTGACCACGTCACCACCCACGGGGAGCGCCCCTTCGGCCACCACCACGATGGCGTATTTGCGCCCATGCAGTTCGTTGTCCATCAGTTTGTCGCACACCTTGTCGATGTCGAACGGGATCTCGGGAATCAGGATCACATCCGCATTGCCCGAGATCCCGCTGTTGAGGGCGATGAAGCCGGCATTGCGCCCCATGACCTCGACCACCATGATCCGGTCATGGGACTTGGCGGTGGAGTGCAGCCGGTCGATCGCTTCGGTGGCAATGCTGACCGCCGTATCAAAGCCGAAGGTAATCACCGTTCCCCCCATGTCGTTATCGATGGTCTTGGGAACTCCGATCACCGGCATCCCCTTTTCGGCAAAACGGTGGGCAATCTCCAGGCTGCCGTCGCCGCCGACGGCCACCAGCGCATCGAAGCGGAGCCGGCGGAAGTTCTCCATTACCCGCTCCGATACGTCACGTTGCTCGCATTCGCCGGCCGCATTGCACACCGGCATCATGAACGGGTTCCCCTTGTTGGTCGTACCGAGAATCGTTCCGCCGATGCTGGCGATTCCATCGACCTTTTCGGGAGTCAGGTTGATGATCTCATCGGTGTTCAAAAGACCGGTGTAGCCGCATTTGATGCCGTACACTTCCCATTGCCGGGTGTAGGCTGCCATGGTGACTGCTTCGATGACTGCGTTCAGCCCCGGTGCATCGCCGCCGCCGGTATTGATGCAAATCTTCATTCTCTTGGACATGTGAGACCTCCCTGGAATTGAATTATCCTGAAAACGGCGGATTGATCCACCAAGAACACGAAGTTTCGCGAAGCATCAAGCCATTACAAGGCATCTGGTCTTCACCCGAATGGTTGCTGTTGATTCGTTCAAAATAGCCTGATTTTATTGGTGTTACTTCGTGTGCTTAGTGGAAAACCGCTTATATGTTCTTCAACCTATTTCTTGAAATCAACGATCACCTGCTTGACCGCAGTCACCACATCCTGGGCATCCTCCATGCTCATCTTCGGGAAGAGCGGCAAAGAGAGGATCCGTTCGGAAGCGTAGCTGGCGTTGGGGAGTTCTTGGTCGGCCACCGGCATGTTCCGGCGGTACCATTCGTGGTGATGGATCGCCTTGTAATGCAGGCCGCTGCCGATGTTATGGTGCTTGAGTTCTTCCATGAAGCGGTCGCGATCAATGGTCAGGTTTTCGATCCGCACCAGCGGGGTGTAGAGATGCCAGGCATGGCGTTGCTGGTAGGGTGCGTAGCCCGGGAGCGCCAGTTCCGCCACGTCGGCAAATTCCCGGTTGTAATATTCGGCGATATCCCGGCGCAGGTCGATGAAACGGTCCAGTTTCGGCAACTGGTGGATGCCGATGGCGGCCTGGATGTCCATCATGTTGTACTTGAATCCCGGCAGCAGGATGTCGTAGTTGGGGGTTCCGCTGGCGGCAAAACGCTTCCATGCTTCACGGCTCATGCCGTGGAACTTGAGCAGGCTGATCTCTTCCGCCAACGTTTCATCAGCGGTGCAGACCATCCCCCCTTCGCCGGTGGTGATATTTTTATTGGGGTGGAAAGAAAATATGGAGATCGAGGGGAGCGAGCCGATCCGTTTTCCTTTGTATTCGGTGCCGGCTGCGTGGGCAGCATCTTCGATGATCGTCAGGCCATGGTCGGCTGCCAGAGCAAACAGCGGGTCCATGTCGCATGACTGGCCGGCAAAGTGTACCGGAATGATTGCTCTGGTGCGGCTGGTTATCTTTTCCCGGACCCTGGCCACATCGATGTTGAGTGTTCCCGGTTCGATGTCAGCCAGCACCGGCGTGCCGCCGCACAGTACGATCATACTGACAGTGGAGGCAAAGGTCATGGGAGTGGTGATGATTTCATCCCCTTGCTTGATGTCAAGCGCCAGCAGTGTCAGGTGCAGGCCGGCGGTGGCGGAACTGAGCGGTATGGCGTAGGGTGCGCCGACGTAGGTTTTAAAAAGTTCTTCAAACCGTTTGACCTTGGGGCCGGTGGTAATCCACCCCGATTTGAGTGAATCGACCACTTCGTTGATTTCGGCATCTTCGATGGTGGGGGTGGAAAAAGGTAAAAAAGTTGTACGCATAGATCTTCCTTGTTGTTTGGTCGTGCTACATTCTCGGCCCCATGGGTGAACCACCCATGGAGGATTTCTTCTTGCCGTTGCCGCCGCTCTGCTCGACGACGACCTCATCTCCTTCTTTCAGATCACCTTCCCGCAGTTCGATGGCGCTGTTGTTGGAGATGCCGCTCTTGATCGGCACTGGCACCGGTTTATTCTCTTTCAGGATGTATACCTGTTCCCCTTTTGTCTTGCGGCCAGCCTTGACCGGAAGATTGGCGCCGCCACTGGGACTGCCGTTGCTAGCCGGACGTTTTTTCGTCTCCTCGTCATTGCTCTTCGGTTTGAAACGGAGTGCCGCTGGCGGGAGTTTCAGGGCGTCATTCACCCGGGCAACCTCGATGGATACATTGGCGGTCATCCCCGGTTTGAGTTTGAGATCGCTGTTGTCAACCGTTACCACCACCACGTAGGTGACCACGTTCTGGGTAACCACCGGTGCACTGCGAATCTGGGAAATGGTACCCTTGAAGGTCTGCTCCGGGTAGGCGTCAACCGTAAAGCTCGTCGGTTGTTGCAGCTTGATGCGGCTGATGTCCGCCTCATCAACGCTGACCTCGATCTGCATCTTGGTCAGATCCTTGGCAATGGTGAACAGGGTCGGGGTCTGGAATGAGGCGGCCACGGTCTGCCCGACGTCAACGGCGCGGGAAATGATTACCCCATCCACCGGAGAGCGGATCATCGAATAACGGAGGTTGGTCTGGGCCTGTCTCAGGGCGCCGGCGGTTTGGGCCAATACCCCCTTGGCCGAGGTAACCGCCGCCTTGGCTGATTGATAGGCGGTCTCGGCGCTGTCAAAATCACCCTGGGAAATGATGCCGTCTGTCAGCAGTTTTTTGTTGCGGTTGTAAGTCCGTTCTGCGTCGGCGCGGGTAACTTCAGCTTTGTGCAGATTTCCTTCGGCGTTGAGCCGGTTTCCCAGCGCCTGGTCAACGGCGGCATTGAAGAGTGCCGGATCGATTTCGGCAATTGCCTGCCCCTGCTTTACCCGAGAGTTGTAATCAACGTAGAGTTTCTGGATGGTCCCCGAGACCTGCGTGCCGACCTGTACCGTGGTGACGGCGCTGACGTTGCCGGTGGCGGAAACCGTGGCAACGATGCTGCCCCGCTCGATTTTTGCTGTTTTATAGCTGATGGTGGGAGTTCGATGAAGATAGAAATAGAGGGCAATGGCTGCAATAGCTGCGATCACCACAATCAGGACAACGATTTTTTTCATGTAAGCACACTCTCTGGTTGTACGTCGTAAAAATGTGCTGCATCATAGCAGAAAACGAGCAAAAAAATGGCATAAAAAAACCCCGGATCCGAAGACCGGGGTTTTTTCTTGAGCGCCCGTCGCTTGTGGCGGCGGGCTAGCGATGGCAACCCTCTTTGCAATGGGATACCGGGCGAATTCTGAATCTTGCAGTCCACATAGTCAGGGTCTCCTTTCGTGTAAAATCAGTAACAGGACTGATTTAATCTTAATACGATCCTGAAATATGTCAATCAAAAAAATAAAAAAATAGTTGGTCGTAAAATTAAATCCTGGTGCTCATACTTGACAAAAACGGTCACCATGGACAATAGTGCTGCACGAACAAATCAGGGGAGAAGAGAACATGAAAGCTTGTATATCGTTTGTCGGAGCCGGGCCGGGGGCGGCTGACCTGATCACGCTGCGCGGAGCCCGTCTGCTGCGGCATGCCGATGTTGTTATTTTTGCAGGTAGTCTGGTGGATCGGGCATTGGTTGAACGCTACGCCACCCATGCCACTATTTATGATTCAGCCGGTATGACGCTGACGGAAGTGATCACGGTGATCATGGATTCGGTGGCGGCCGGCCATGCGGTGGTGCGCCTGCACACCGGCGATCCCTGCATTTACGGAGCAATTCAGGAACAGATGGCGGCGCTTGACCGTCTCGGATTCTCCTACCAGGTCGTGCCGGGTGTTACCAGCGCATTTGCGGCAGCCGCGGCGCTCAAGCAGGAGTTGACCTTGCCGGAAGTTTCCCAGACGGTTATCTTTACCCGCATGGAGGGACGCACGCCGGTTCCGGAACGGGAACAGCTGCACAAGATTGCCGCCATCGGCGCGACCATGGTGATCTACCTCTCGGTCGGCATGATTGAGCAGGTGGTGGAACAGCTTCTGCAAGGGGCCTATACTCCCCAGACCTCGGCAGCCATCGTCTGCAAGGCGTCGTGGGAGGATGAGCAGATCATCAGGGGGAGTCTGGCTGACCTGGCAGCTCTGGTGCGGCAGGCCGGCATTGAGCGTCAGGCGTTGATTGTGGTTGGGGATGTGCTGGCGGCCAGAAAAGAGGGACTCAAGGCGACCTCATTATTGTATGACGGGAGCTTTGCCCACGGGTTTCGGGGAGCGACGGATAGCGGCGCGAATACGACCGCTTGAAACGGGATGTCAGCGGGAAAATGAAAAAAACGGGAACGTGCCATCCAGGCGGTTCCCGTTTTCATGTTTGCGGTGTGATTTCGTGCGCTGTTATTTGTTTTCCCAGCTGGTGATATCACTGTTCTTACCTTCGCCCCCCTTGGCGCCGTCGGCTCCGTAGGAAAACAGGTCGTAGTCACCATGTTCGCCGGGGGAAATGTAGAGATAGTCATTCCCCCAGGGATCCTTGGGGATGGTTTTGCTTTCCAGGTAACCGCCATCCTTGTAGCTCTTGGGAATCAAACCGGTGGTCGGTTTGGTAACCAGGGAGGAGAGTCCCTGTTCGGTGGTCGGGTAATTGCCGTTATCCAGTTTGTAAAATTTGAGCGCAGTTTCGATGTTCTTGATCTGCACCTTGGCATCGGTCATCTTGGCGTCATCGGAGCGTCCCATCAACTTGGGACCAACCAGTGCGGCCAGCATTGCCAGAATGACAATCACAACCATGATTTCAATCAACGTAAACCCTTTTCTGTTCTGCATACTGCGCATGTAGGTACCTCCACGTGGTTATTAAGCTGCGGTAGTGTACAAGATATGGCTTCCGCTTGGCAAGTCTTTAGCAATCGCGATCCGGTCTGCCGCAAATGAGATCTGCTTTAACCTTAATTGGGGTGGTTGCTGTCGGTTTGGATATGCGATGTTTATGTATATCTAGTAATAACAAATTGTTATGTGTGATGTAAAAGTTGGCACAGCTTCTGTATTACTTGAATAACAATAATTACCAACTGCCTTTGGCAGAAATTACAACCAACAAGGAGAGTCACCAATGAAAAGAGCATTAATCGCACTGTTTGCCGTCGTCGCTTTCGCAGGTACCGCCGTTGCTGCCGATGTTATCGTGCTTCCCGCTTCCATGGGTAAAGTAACCTTTCCCCATAAAAAACATCAGCAGATGCTGAAGGATTGCACCAAATGCCACGCCAAGGGTCCTGGTAAAATTGCCGAACTCGGCAAGGATTGGGCGCATAAAACCTGCAAAGGTTGCCACGAAGCAGGCTTCAATGGTGAACACGGACCGACCAAATGCGGCGGTTGCCACAAGAAATAATCTGCCAGCCAGACTTGAAAATCAAAGGGGTGATGCCGATGCATCACCCCTTTTTTGTGTCGTGCGGTACCTGAAAGCCGTCTCCACTGCGCCCCAGAAACCCTTCCTTGCTCATGGCGATCAGGTTCTTTTTCAGCGCCGTGCGGTCACATGCCAGTAGTTCCAGGAGCTGCGGGACGGTTATCCCGGGATGTGCCAGCACGCTTTGCAAGATATGGCTGCGCAGCTGCCGGTTCGACCCTTCGAAGCGGGATTGTTGGACATGGTGCCGGCTGCGGCGGCTCGGATTGGGGTACTGCTGTTTCAAAAAGGCGCCGTAATCCATCAGGGCATAATACCACTCCCGCGGGTTGTGCCGGTCAAGGGTGGCGCTCACCAGCGGCATGATCTGGCGATCGGTCACGGTTTCACACCCCTGGAAAAAGAAGTGGATGAAAACGCTGCGGACATTGGTCTCGATCAGCGGGGTGGCGATACCAAAGGCAAAGGCGCCGACCGCCCGGGCGGTGTAGGGACCGATGCCGGGCAAGCTCTCCAGCTCTTCGATGCTGTTCGGGAGGTGCCCCCCACAGTCGGTCATCACCTGATCGGCGCAACGTTTCAGCGCCAGGGCCCGCCGGTTGTATCCCAGGCCGCTCCAGACCTCCAGCAGCTCCGGGAGCGGGGCGGCAGCCAGGGCGGCGATGGTGGGGAATGCGGTCAGGAACTGTTCGTATTTTACCAGCACCCGGCTGACCTGGGTCTGCTGCAGCATGATCTCCGAAACCAGGATCCGGTACGGGTCGCGGGTCTGGCGCCACGGCATCGGGCGGGGATTCTCCCGGTAGCGCCGGTAGATTTCCCGGCAGAAGCGTTCCATCAAAGGTGGAGCGGGCGGGCTGCCGGTGGCGTGGAGCCGTGACAGTTCCGCCGGATCAGGCAAGCTCGCCCCGCCATTGTTCCAATGCTTCCAGCGCCCGTTCGGCCAGCTTCTGGCGCCGTTCCTTCTTCTTGACCCGTCCGGGGAGTTCGGGGAACAGGCCGTAGTTGACATTCATCGGCTGGAAATGTTTGACATCGCCGTTGGTGATATGCCCGATCAGGGCGCCCAGCGCCGTCTCCGGCGGAACAGTCGGCAGCTCCTCCCCCCTGGCCAGGGCTGCCGCGGTGATGCCGGCCAGAAATCCGCTGCCGGCCGATTCCACATACCCTTCCACACCGGTGATCTGCCCGGCAAACAGCAGTCTCGGCTCCGATTTCAGCTGCTGGGTCGGCAGGAGCAGGGTCGGGGCATTGATGAAGGTGTTACGGTGCATGGAACCGAGGCGGACAAATTCTGCTGACTCCAGGCCGGGGATGGTTCTGAAAATCCGTTTCTGCTCGCCGTAGGTCAGCTTGGTCTGGAAACCGACCAGGTTATACATGGTTTTTTCCCGGTTTTCCGAGCGTAGCTGGATGATGGCGTGGGCTTCATGACCGGTGCGGGGATCGATCAGGCCGACCGGTTTCATCGGGCCGAAACGGAGCGTGTCGAGCCCCCGTTCCGCCATGGTTTCCACCGGCATGCACCCCTCGAAATGGATCAGTTTCTCAAAATCGCGGGTCGGGACTTTTTCCGCCTGGTTCAGTTGCTCCACAAAGCTGATGTAATCGGCTTCTTCCAGGGGGCAGTTCAGGTAATCGGCACCATCCCCCTTGTCGTAGCGCGAGGCGGCAAACACCTTGCTCATATCCAGTGACTCGGCGGTGACAATCGGGGCGATGGCATCGTAGAAATAGGGGCGCTCCCCGGTCAGGGTCGAAAGCGATTCAGCCAGAATGTCGCTGGTCAATGGTCCCGAGGCGATAATCACGATCCCTTCCGGTGGAATTGTCGTGACTTCCTGGTGGATGACGCTGATCAGCGGGTGGCTCTCGATCCTGTCGGTGATGTAGTCGGAAAAGAGTGTCCGGTCAACTGCCAGGGCGCCACCGGCCGGGACTCTGGTTGCCTCGGCAGCGGTCATGAAAAGCGAGTTGAGCCGTCGTAGCTCTTCTTTCAACAGCCCGACCGCATTATCCAGGGAATCGCCCCGCAGGGAATTGGAGCAGACCAGCTCTGCCAGGCCGTCCAGGTGGTGGGCCGGTGAGCGTTTGCCTGGCTTCATGTCGTACAGTGTTACCGCCACTCCCCGCTCTGCAGCCTGCCAGGCTGCTTCACAACCGGCCAGGCCGCCGCCGATCACCGTGATCTGTTGTGTTGTCGTTGCTGGTTGAAACGTCATTGTTTACTCCCGTTGTACTGGTTGTGTGGTGTCGTGTTCTCATAATCGTTGCCGAGTTGTAAATGGCGCAGCTGCTCCAGCATGGTCAGGCTGTCATCCCCGGTCACTTCCACGCCACCGGCGGCCAGCAGTGGCGGCAGGGCCAGTTGCGGTTCCTGGCGGGGATAGAGCCGATCGGTCAGATGGTGGATCAGTTTCATGGTTTTCAGCCCGTCAAACCAGCCGTGGAAGGCGGTCTGAAAACGTAGCGCCTGTGGATTGTGGCGCTGCAGTTTCTCCCAGACTTCCGGAAAATTATTCAACTCCAGATATTCTCCCAGCACCGGAGAACAATGGCGGGCAAGCTGCAGAACCGACTCTGACGTTGCAGCGGGGTTGTCCCGTACGATCTCCAGCCAGCATTTCAGCAGCATAAAGCAACGAGGATCATAGAACTGGAAGGAGCTATCCCCCTCTGCCAGCAGGCGCGAAACCGTACGGCCGGTGCCGAACGGCACACGATGGGAGGAACGGGGAGAGGGGTAGACCACGGTTCCCGAGAGCGGCGCCACGCCGACGGTGCGGGCCATCTGTTGCAGGAAATAAAAATCTTCACCGGCAGTGCGGCAGTTCATTCCGCCGATTTTCCCATAGGCTGCCGCGGTACAGGCCATGGCGCTCCCCACGGAATGGAAGGCGTAGGGTGAACCGGCCAGCTCCAGTCCGAATACATAAGCGCGCAGGAACAGCTCATAGCGGATAATGGCTGCCTGGCCGGCCGGGTCGGCTGCCGGCCGGTGGATGTAGGGGAGGCTGGCGGCGCCGGCCCGCTGCTGTTGAAAATGGGCGGTAATGGCGGTCAGATAATCGGGACGCACGGTGGTGTCGGCGTCCAGGCAGATCAGGAGCGAGTCATTGCCGGAACCGTGCAGGCGTGCCAATGCCAGGTCGCAGCCGATCTTGCGTGCCAGGCCGACCCCACCTCCCTTGAGCGGCAGTTCGTTGCCCGGCGAGGCGGCATCGACCCAGGCCAGTTTCAATGCGGGGTAGTGCTCGCCGGCAGTTGCCAGCCAACGGAGCGTTTCCCGGTTATCAGCCTGATCTTCCTGGCTGGCATCAAGGCGATGGTTGACCACCACCACGATCAGGAAGCGTGCCAGCAGCTCCCCCGGAGAACAGGCCAGGGATGCCAGGGTGTGGGGGAGGTTGGCGCTCTCGGCCAGCGCCGGAATCACCACCGCGCCGGAAAATCCAGATTCCGCGCATCCCTCAAGCCTCCAGCGATCACTGGTGCCACGGGTTGTCAGCTGGTTGGTCTGCTTCACCGCACCAGCTTGGAGAGTTTCTTGAATTCATCGCTCCCGGCCACTTTGAGCAGCTGGAAAACCACCGATTCGGTGCAGGTCGGGATGGCGCCGGTCAGGGTCATCGCTTCCAGGGCGGTCTGCCAGTTCTGCTTGTTGCGGCTCATGACCGCATCCTTGACCAGGTGGACGTCAAATCCGGCCTCCCGCAACTCGATCACGGTCTGCAGTACGCAGACGTGGGTTTCCATGCCGGTTACGATGATCTGATTCCGGCCGGTCGTCTTGAGTTGCGCCACGAATTCCGGGCTGCCGCAGCAGCTGAAGGCCATCTTTTCAAAACAGCCGGCGGAGGCAGCCTTTTCCTTCAGCTCCGGCAGGGTGGCGCCCAACCCCTTGACGTACTGCTCGGTCACCAGCACCGGCAGTTTCAATTCGGCGGCGCTCTCCAGCAGGATGCCGATGTTCCTGGTCAATTTCCCCAACACCTGTTGATCCATGGCCAGACAGAGTTTTTCCTGCACATCAATCACCACCAGTACGGCCTTGTCCCGATCCAGAAAAAAACGCTCTTTAACTGACATGCTTGTGCTCCTCCTCAATCCTTTTTGATTTCAATTTCCAGCTCATGAATTTTCTTGCGCAGGGTGTTACGGTTGATGCCGAGAATGTCGGCGGTCTTGACCTGGTTCCAGCGGGTTTTCTCCAGGATGTAGCGGATCAGCGGACGTTCGATCTGCTCCAGCACCATGCGGTACACATCGCCGTTTTCCAGTTTTTCCACCCCGTGCAGGCAGCTGCGCAACTTGATGTCAACCAGCGATTCCAGTGAGGCGTCATTGACATCCGATGCCTTCAGGCTTTCCGAGAGCGGCTGCAGTCCGGTAAAATCGGCTTCGGTCAGCATCGGGTCGTTGGAGAGGATAATGGCGCGTTTGATGGTGTTTTCCAGCTCGCGCACGTTGCCGGGCCAGGAGTGCCCCATCAATGCCGCCATGGCGGTCTCGGCGCAGCGCTTGAGCGGGAGTTTCATCTCGTTGCAGATGTTGGCGATGAAGTACTCCACCAGGTTGGGGATGTCTTCCCGCCGTTCCCGCAACGGCACCAGGTTGATCGGCACCACGTTCAGACGGTAGTACAGATCTTCCCGAAACTCTTTCTGGCGGACTTTTCCCAGCAGTTCCTGGTTGGTGGCCGCCACGATGCGCACGTCTACCGGAATGGTCTGGCGGCCGCCGGTGCGGGTGATCTCCCGTTCCTGCAGCACCCGCAGGATCTTGGCCTGCAGATCAAGCGGCATGTCGCCGATTTCATCCAGAAACAGCGTGCCGTGGTCGGCCTGTTCAAATTTGCCGATTTTCCGTTCCACCGCGCCGGTGAAGGCTCCCCGCTCACTGCCGAACAGTTCGCTTTCCAGCAGCTCCTTGGGGATGGCGGCGCAGTTGATGGCGATAAATGGCTTGCTGAAACGGTTGGAATTACCGTGCAGCTGCCGCGCCACCAACTCCTTGCCGGTTCCCGACTCCCCCTGGATCAGCACGGTCAGGTCGCTGGCCGCCACCTTGCCGATGGTCTTGTACACTTCCCGCATGGCCGGGGAATTGCCGATGATATTTTTTTCCACCTGGTAGAGCTCTTTCAGCTCATGTTTCAGTTGCGATACCTGGCCAGCCAGGTCACGGGCGCGATTGACCTTTTCCATGATGGCGTCGAGCACATCGATATCAAACGGTTTGGTGATGTAGTCGTAGGCGCCCCGTTTCATCGCTTCGACGGCATTTTTCATGCTCGCTTCTGCGGTCATGATCACCACCAGCAAGTCGGTTTTCAGCTCCTTGATTTTATCCAGCAGATCAAGGCCGTTCATTCCCGGCATCTTGATGTCGATGATCGCCAGATCATAGCTGCTGGTCTTGATCAGACCCAACGCCTGCTGGCCGTCGGAGGCGACATCCACGTCACACCCCATCTTTTTGAAGGCCTTGGAAAGCACCCAGCGCATACTCTCTTCATCATCGGCGATCAGTATTCTGTGTATTGTCATGCGCGTTCCTCGCTCAATTTATCCTAAATACTTTTTTCAGGTTTATTACTGTACCAGTGGCAGCAGGATTGAAAATTTGGTTCCCTGTTTGGGGTCTGATTCAACTTTGATCATCCCCCGGTGTTCGGCGACGATCTTGTGACAAATGGTCAGCCCCAGCCCGTTTCCCCTGGTTTTGGTGCTGAAAAACGGCGCCCAGATATTCTCCAGGTCTTCCACCGGTATGCCGGGGCCGTCATCGGTAATTTCAATCACCACCATGCGGGAATGCTGGTATTTCTGCGCCATACGGTAGTCGGAGAGCACGCGGCTGGAGACGGTCAGGGTGCCGGTGGTTCCCATCGCTTCAATGGCGTTGCAGATCAGATTCAAAAACAGCCGTTTCAGCTGCTCCGCATCGGCCATCACGTCCGGTATGCTCGGGTCGAAATGCTGAATATAGCTGATGTCACGACCGGCGGTGGCATGCTTCTGCAGTTGGATCAGATCATCCAGAATGCGATGCAGATTGACCGGCGCCAGCTGCAATCCGCGGGGAGACGAAAGGTCGAGCAGCTCGCGGATGATGCGATCAACCCGTTCGGTTTCGCGGATGATGACGTGGGTGTATTCCCGCTGCTCACTCTCCGGTGACAGCTCCTGTTCCAACAGTTGCGCAGAACCTTTGATCCCTCCCAGCGGGTTTTTGATCTCATGGGCCAGGCCGGCTGCCATGGTGCCGATGGTCGACAAGCGGTCTGCCTGGCGCACGGCGGCTTCCAGTTCACGGATATAGGTGATGTCTTTCAGGGTCAGGATGGCGCCGATGGTTTCACCGTTGCCGGTGACCAGCGGATAGCAGGTGGCTGAGACCGGCTTGACCTTGCCGGTGGAGCGGATGACTACATTTTCATTGTCGGAAATGGTAATGCCGGTGGCAGTGGTGCGCGCCACCATCTCCACCAGAATCGCTTCCTGGGCATACAGGCGGCTGAAGAGCGCGCCGATCGATTGACGGCGCGAAAATCCGGTGATTTCCTCGGCCGCCGGGTTGCAAAGCGTAATGATCCCCTGGCTGTCGATAACAACGACACCATCGCCAACGCTGTCGATCACGGTGGCGTAATACTCCATGGCTATTTCAGGATGTTTATTTTGCATACGATTCCGTCTCGGCGGTAGCCATCCTTTCCAGTAACAGTGTCAGCTCATCCAGGGTATGAATACCATTGGCCGTGCGCCGGATCTCGGCTGCCCCGGCAAAACCGTGGGCATACCAGCCGATATGTTTCTTGATTTCGCGCACCGCCACGCCGGTTCCCATTGACTGGCAAAACAGCTCCAGGTGCAATTGCGCGGTCTCCGAACGCTCTTGGGGCGTCACCTTGTCGTAGTGGCCGAAGGTTGCCAACTGCTGCAGCTGGCGGAAAATCCACGGCGCCCCCATGGCGCCCCGGGCAATCATGATGCCGTCACAGCCGGTTTCGGTCAGCATGGAGAGGCAGTCTTCCGGGGTAAACAGATCGCCGCTGCCGAGCACCGGAATCGAGAGTGTTGCTTTCAACTCTGCCAGTTGTTCCCAGGCTGCCTGGCCGGAAAACATCTGGGAGCGGCTGCGGGGGTGCAGGGTGATGGCGTCGCACCCTTCGCTTTCGGCGATTTTTCCGATCTGACAGTAGTTGTCATGCCCCTGGTGCCAGCCGCTGCGGATCTTGACGGTCAGCGGCGCACTGGTGGCGCTGCGCACGGCGCGGATAATGGCGGCCACCTGCTGGGGATCCTGGAGCAAGGCGCTGCCGGCGCCGGTTCCGACCACTTTTTTGACCGGGCACCCCATGTTGATGTCGATCAGATCGGCTTGACCGTTCACCATCCGGGCAGCCTCCGCCAGGGTGGCCGGGTCGTTACCGAACAGCTGCAGCCCCAGCGGACGGTCTTCAGCGCTGCTTTGCAACAGCGCCAGGGTGTTGACCCCTTCCCGCACCAGGCCATTGACGCTGACCATTTCGGTGAATGCCAGCGCTGCCCCGGCCCGACGGCAGAGGATGCGAAAGGGGAGATTTGTAATACCAGCCAGGGGGGCAAGCACGACGTTGTGCGCCAACTGAAGGTTTCCAATACGTAATGATTTTAACATGATATGCTGCGTACACCGTGGGTGGAGGTTAGGAGGAATATAGGGTTTATGCCTAATTTTTAGGCATAGTAGCACGGTGAAAATAAATAACCAAGCGCTAAATACAAATAATTCTGTTGCCAAGAAGAAAAAATTACGGTTTTAATACATGGGCCGGATGCAGACCGTCCGGTAAAACAACAGCAAGGTCCGGCAGTGGGAAGTATGCGCCCGGGCCTGTATGACAATACCTCCAAAGTATGCAAGAAAGTGAGAGACCATGTTCGGAATAGGAATGCCGGAACTGATCATTATCCTGGTGATTGCCCTGTTGGTGATCGGACCGAATAAATTGCCGGATCTGGCCCGTTCCCTCGGCAAGGGGCTGGCGGAATTCAAGAAGGCGACGGACGATTTCAAACAGAATATCCAGGAAGAGGCGCAGAAAGCGGAAGAAAAGCCGGCTTCTCCCACGCCGGAACAGTTGGCCGCGGCGGCGATCAAGGCTCAGGAAACAGTCACCACACCGCCTGCGGCAGAGCAACAGCCGGCCGACACCCCCCAGGCACCCCACAAAGGGTAACTCCCTTTTCACTTCATTCATCCCGCAGCATCGGAAAGTACAGAACATGATGACCGGCATTGCCATTGAAAAAATTGCGACCCAGGCCCCCTCACCGGCCTATGTGGTTGATCTGGGGCGTTTGCGCCATAATCTGGCCATTCTTGATCAGGTTCAAAAACGGAGCGGCGCCAAAATCCTGCTGGCCATGAAGGCGTTTTCCATGTGGAGCGTCTTTCCGTTGATCAGCCAGACCCTGCAGGGGGTCTGCGCCAGTTCACCCTGGGAGGCCCGGCTCGGTCGCGAGGAGTTCGGTGGCGAAGTGCACAGTTTTGCCGCTGCCTTCAAAGAGAGCGATGTGGTGGAGCTGCTCAAGATTTCCAACCACCTGGTGTTCAATTCCCTCCCCCAGTTGGAGCGCTTTCGCCCGTTGTGGGAACGGGAGCAGGGGCGGGTTTCAATCGGTCTGCGGGTCAATCCGGAGCATTCCGAAGGGGCCGTAGCGCTCTATGATCCGTGCGCCCCCGGTTCACGGCTTGGCGTCACCCGCTCCCAGTGCGAGGGAGCCTCGCTCAAGGGGGTGGAAGGGCTGCACTTTCACACCCTCTGTGAACAGTTGTTCGAGCCGCTGGAGCGGACGGCCCGGGTGTTCGAGGAGAAATTCGGTCAGTTCCTGCCAGGGATGAAATGGCTTAACCTGGGGGGAGGGCATCATATCACCCGTGAAGGGTATGACCTAGATGGGCTGGTGGAACTGGTGCGCTACTTCCGGGAGAAGTATAACCTGACGGTTTATCTGGAACCGGGTGAGGCGGTGGCGATCGGCAGCGGGATCCTGGTCAGCGAGGTGCTGGATGTGATTCACAACCAGGTCGATACCGCCATCCTGGATGTGTCGGCCACCTGCCATCTTCCCGATTGCCTGGAAATGCCGTATCGGCCAGGGATTACCGGTGGTTTTGATCCGGGAGTCAAGGCGCACAGCTACCGCATCGGCGGGCCATCGTGCCTGGCGGGTGACGTGCTGGGTGACTGGTCGTTCGAACAAACGTTGCAGCCGGGGGATCGCCTGATTTTCGAGGATATGGCCCATTACACCATGGTCAAGACCACCACTTTTAATGGCATTCAGCATCCGGCCATCTGCACTTGGGAACCGGAGACAGAACAGCTGACGGTTGTCCGGCGTTTCGGCTATCAGGATTTCAAAAGTAAATTATCGTGAAAGACGGGCTGCCTTCAGCCCGATGAGGATGCACAGATGCCAATCACAACCAGAATCTGGATGACCGGCGCATTGGAATGGTACGGTTATATCGGCGATCAGGAGATGTTTCTCGGACAGCGCTCGTTCCCCAATCCCCCCGACGAGGGGGATGCCTGGACAACCGAAGCAGGGGATATGTTCAAGGTGATTGATGGGGAGATTACCGTGATGGGGAAAACCGATCCGCCGAAGAAATACTGGTAAAATAACCGAGGGATTACTTCCTGGATGATAGCATGTTACTCGCAACGTGATGATTCTTCGTGAAACTTCGTGTCCTTCGTGGATCAAATGCCGCAGTCAGGATGTTTTACCAGCGCCTGCAGCAGTTCGCTGCGGCTGCGCGGCAGGCGGCCATCTGAGCGCAGCGTCAGGCCGAGCGTCGCCAATCGGCTCACAATTTCCGCCACCAGCGGTGTCCCTTCCAGCTCCTGTTGCACCTCAGTCCGTTGAAACAGCTCTTCCGGCCGACCGTGGGCCAGTAATTTCCCCCTCTGCATCACGGCAATTTCGTCGGCCCAGCCATAGGCAAAATCGAGGTCGTGGGTGGCAATCACGATGGTGATGCCGCGCTCGTGCAACTGATCCAGCACCGCCGTCAACTCATGCTGCATCGCCGTATCAAGCCCTGCCATCGGCTCATCCAGAACGATTACCTCCGGTTGCATCGCCAGTACCCCCGCAATACAGACCCGCTTTTTCTGCCCGAAACTCAGATTATGCACCGGTCGGTCGGCCAACTCTTCGGTTCGGGTGATCCGCAGCGCCGTTGCCACCCGTTCCCGTGCCTCAGCCAGCGATACCCCTTGATTGAGTGGTCCGAAGGAAACATCTTCCCGCACACTGGCGGAAAAAAGCTGGCTATCCGGGTTCTGGAACACCATGCCGACCCGTGACCGTAGCTGGTGCAGCCCGTTGCGGTGGTACTCCAGCGGTTTTCCGTCCCAGCAGACCTGGCCGGCGCTGGGGCGCAGGATACCGTTCAGGTGCAGCAACATGGTCGATTTGCCGGCTCCGTTGGCCCCCAGGATGGCGAAACGTTTAGCGCGCTGAAACGAAAGCGTGCAGCCGTTCAGTGCGCTGGTGCCGTCGGGATAGCGGTAGAATACCTCGGATAATGACAGGATCGGTTCGCTCATGGGATGGTCGCCGCCAGGAAAATCAGTGAAATACCGGCCAGTATGGCGCAGGTGATGGCCCGGGGTGCATCGGGGAATTCAGCTTCCAGAAAGCGGAGCGCGCCATCGTTGTTGCGGGCCAGTGCCGCCCGGTGGAGCGCTTCGGAACGTTGCCAGATCTGGATTGTCAAGCCGGCGATCAGGCATCCCAGGGAACGGAAAGAACGGCGCAGGCCGCCGTAGCCGAGCCGTGCCGACTGGGCGGTCATGGTCTGGTGCACTGTTTCCGACAGCACAAACAGGGTCCGGTAGCAGAGGGTCATCAGGTCGAGCAGCAGCGCCGGTACCCGGCAACGCCGCAGCAGTCCGATGATGTCATTGAGCGGTGTGGTCAGCCCCAGGAAGAGCAGCGCCGTCAGGCTCGCCAGGGAACGGCTGCAGACCAGGGCGACCCGGGGGAGTTCGGCGGTGGCCGGCTGGAGTGACAGTGTCAAGCTGCTCATGCTGAAGGAGACGGAAAACGCCAGGGTGGCAGTGCTGACCAGCAGAAACAACAGTGTTGGCAGGGCGATCCGCAGGTAGCGCCACAAAGGGACCCCGGCTCCCATGGTCGTAATGGCGATCAGCAACAGTGCCGTCAGCAGGTTCATGCGGGGTGAACTGGCCACAAAGGCTGCCACCAGCGCCGAGAGGGAAAAGCACCCCTTGGCAGCGGGTGATACCGTGCGCCAGCGGTTGCTGTATGCGGTCTGTTCGGTCAGCACCGCTCACCGTCCCGTCCGTTTTTTTCATATTTGGCCCGTGTGCGGACCACGCCGAGATAATAGCCGATAAATCCGGCCCCCAGTGCCGCCTGCAGCGCAAACAGCAGGGAGCCGATTTCCGGACTGGCCGGTTGCAGCAGCGGCTCGAACCAGGGGCGATACCCCGGCGCAATTTTAGCGACCAGCTCCGTGGCGTGATCGTCGGTTCCCCGGAAGATCTCAGTTGCGACCCCATCGGCTCCCGGCGCCGGCTTCCGGACCATCCAGAGCGGTAAGGCGAGCAGCGCCAGCACCCCCAGCGCCAGCAGCAGATTCTGATACCGTTTCATGCCTGCAGCTCCCGGGATGTTAGCACGTCCATCTCCCGTAATTCCTGGCTGTTATAGCGTTTGAGCGCATTCATGACGAGCACGGTCAGAAATCCCTCGCTGATGGCCAGCGGGATCTGGGTAATGGCGAACAGTGCCGTAAACTTGGCCAGGGAGGCGCTGAAGCCGCCGACCGGATCGGGAAAAGCGAGGGCCAGCTGCAGTGAGGTGGTGAGGTAGGTGCCAAGGTCGGCCAGGGAAGCGGCCAGAAAGATCGCCAGTCCGAAGGGGAGTCTGATCCCCCGTGCCAGGCGGTAGATGGCGGCTGCCGTAAATGGGCCGACCACTGCCATGGAGAAGAGGTTGGCTCCCAGGGTGGTCAAGCCGCCGTGGGCCAGCAGCAGCGCCTGAAACAGCAGTACCACCAGGCCGATCGGCGCCATGGCGGCCGGTCCGAAGAGGATTGCCCCCAGACCGGTTCCGGTGGGGTGGGAACAGCTGCCGGTCACGGACGGCATTTTCAGGGCCGACAGCACAAAGGTAAAGGCTGCCGCAACCCCCAGCAGCATCCGCTGCTCCGGTTTTTCCTTGATGCGCTGGTTGATGGTGTGCATGCCATAGCCGACAAACGGCACAACCGCCAGGCTCCAGCCAACGGCGTGTTTGACCGGTAGAAAACCTTCCATGATATGCATGACGTTGTTCCTCCGCTGAAACAAAAAAAGTCCGCGGCTGCACCAGCAGTAGCGGACTTTTCGTATTCAAAGTCTGATCACGGTTTCACTCTCCCCTACCACGGGGAATGGTTGAGTGTGCAAGGATCATCGGCAGGTCTTCTGGCTCGCGAATCAACCTCCGGGCGCCTTCCCGGTCAGGTTGACCAGTGACGTAATGCCCATTGTCCTCGCTTACAGCGGCGGGTCCGCGGGGGAATCATGCCATGGCAGTCACCCCTCTTCCCTATCAAGCCCTGGCGGGCACCGAGATCGTGTATTCGGTTATCAAATCGCTTGTGGCAAAATGTTCTAAAAAATAGCACGCAGCGCCGACGGGTGTCAACGCATATCACTTTATCGTGAATGCAGGCGCCTTACACTCCCCTCCTGTTTCAAGAGGGAGTAGGGGGATAGTACGTGTTCGGGAGTTCAGAGTTAAGCAGTTCAGAGTTCGGTAACTCCATAACTCGTAACTCCACAACTCACTAGTCCGGGATGTCGGGCAACTTCCTTTCGGTAGGGGGATGGTCGCACCATGCAGCTGCAAAGAAACTTTCCACCACTAATCACCTGATTTCAACAGGTTGCCAGATTTCTACGATCCATTGAAAAGAATCTTTACATTCGCCATCAGCACACAATATCAGTAGGTTATCAATCCAGCCATCAGATGGTGGCAAGGAACTTTACACCATTCAGCTACTCAAGTTGAAGTTCCCTGACCGCAGTGGCTGCTTTCCCCACCTCCACTACCCTCGACACTCATAATTCCAATCCGCTAGAAAATTCCCTTCAGCATCTCAAGCTACCGGTTTGCAATCGGTTTTAGTCCCATAACCCATGCACGCCCCATTCACCTGGACCGCATAATTCGGCCCTTGGTACAGTATGTGTTAAGGAGTTCGGGCGTTCAGAGTTCAGAGTTCAGAGTTCAGAGTTCAGAGTTCAGAGTTTGGGAGTTCAGAGTTTGGGAGTTCAGAGGGTAACTCAATAACTCGTAACTCCAAAACTCATAACTCCGCTAGGCCAAGAAAAATTTGGGCTATTTTTCGACATGAATTGATATAAATCAATAAGTTAAGTCAAAATTCCGGACGTCCGGAATTTTAGGTTCATTGATGATCTGGATTACATACTGCCAACAGAAGTGGAGGGGGGTAATCTCTTCTTACATCAGAACAGCTGGGTGATAGAGAGAAGTGATAAAGGTATTTCCTGTTTTGGTGTTACTGGTTGTTATTGTTGGGGTATTGGTGTAGTTCTCTTTTCAGGCTGTTTCGCTAACCCTGGCCACTCCAGAATGACAGTGACAGGATCTGGTAAGAAAACCTCTTCAAGGAACTGGACGGCTGGCTTCGGCGGAAATTGCGCTGTATTCTATGGCGTCAGTGGAAGCGCTCCTACACCCGAGCAAAGAACCTGATCAAGCTGGGATTATCGGGGGACGCTTCGTGGCGGTTAGCAAGAAACCAGCGCGGCCCATGGTGGCACGCCGGGACAAACGTTATGCACCGTGTTCTTCCGAATTCCTACTTCGAGAGCCTTGGTCTGATATCGCTTCAGACCCAGTACAACCGACTTCAGCGCGTATCATGAACCGCCGTATACGGAACCGTTCGTACGGTGGTGTGGGAGGACGGCGGGGGAGACCCCGCCTCCTACCCGATTGGATGAGAAAATGAAGCATAAAAAAGAAATAAGCCTAAGCTGGTGTGGTACAATTTCAGAGGAAATTATCAATGCGCCTGTTTCTTTTAGCAAAGAGAGGCTAAAATCTCAGCCTAATCTATTTGCACATCGTGCTGCATTGTTTTACACCCCCACTGACCACTTGCCGGCTGAATATATCGGAAAAGGTCCAATCGATATTTGCCTTCCTATTCCAACAATAGATTTCACTGAAAGTCATGAACTGAAAGCAAATTTGTGCCCACGATTTTGGGTAGACTTGATTCAAAGGCAATTGTTCAAGTTACGTTGGGAGCCATTTATAAAATCCTCCGTAATAATTACCAGGTGTGACATATATAAAATAAGAACTGACCATTTAGCCGGAAGCATCAAGTCACTCCTTGATGCCTTAAAGTTTAAGAGTTACGGCGGGAAAAATGGGAAGCCGCTATATTATTTCGGTGCAATTATCGATGATTCTATGCAGGACATTGAGCTAAAAATAAATCAAGAACTAGTCTCTCATCCTAGTCAGGCAAAAGTTTGTATTGAAATAAATGGCTTATAGCTCAAGGCGAGAATATATGAAATTAAAGCCTATAACATACGAATTTCCAGCGAGATCAGTAGACCGGGTTGCGATATATTCGCGTCCAGTCATAGGCCCCGTTGATAAGGAGAAAAAAGATGTGGATCAAAATTTTTGATCTTGGTGTTTAGTGGACCCTTCAGTCAAGACAATAATCCGTTGAGTTTAAGGTGGTAGTCTCTGCTTTTGTTTTTGATTTTGCTTCTACCTCTAAACACGGTTTTCGTTCTTTGAATTTATCCACGATTCTCGCTCCGCCGCCGCTGGCTGTTTTGTAGACCTGGGTCGGCGTGAGGTTACCCAAAGATTGATGTGGTCGTTCGGTGTTGTAAAATTCAAAGTACACTGTCAGGCCCAGTTGTAATCCAGGCATGTTGACGTGCAGCTTGAGGACGCCGGTAAATGAGTCGCTCGTAAATTGGCACCCTTGGTCTGGTACAGCAATAAGGGGACAGGCACCTAATTATGTGTAGAGAGAGGATTGATGCCAAGATCAGCCAGAGCATTAGCTGACAACTGCTGTTATCACTTAATCAATCGTGGAAACGGCAGACAGCAGGTCTTTCACAAAGAAGGGGATTACCATGCCTTTCTTTATGTGTTGCTGGGGGCGCGTCAGAGATATAGCATCAAGG
>Ga0062383_10000053_pt1 | contig 28705 bp, 29 predicted proteins | sample DOMMetBare3Fresh_FD_59508 | JGI IMG/M metagenome (GOLD analysis project Ga0062383, IMG submission 59508) | Wetland sediment microbial communities from St. Louis River estuary, USA, under dissolved organic matter induced mercury methylation -... | ecosystem: Environmental > Aquatic > Freshwater... | reverse complement strand
ACTATTCCAGCTGCTCTGTGCTACCGATTCCATCCAGACGGCGCGGAGATTTTTCTCCTGGCACAAGATCGGCACCAGTGCCTGAACCTGATCCGGTTGCCGCCCCAGCACGATGGTACTTTCCGGCCGCGCGATACCAGCCTTTTCACGGGCAATTTCAGTTACGCTGTTTCCCAGATAATCGCAATGATCGAGAGAAATCGGGGTAACCACCGTCAGCATGCCACCCATCACCGCCGTGGCATCCGAGCAACCGCCCATGCCAGCTTCCATAACTGCAATTTCGACCTTTTCCCGGGCAAACAGCACGGCAGCCAATGCCGTGACGATTTCAAAAAACGTCGCCTCATCCGGCGCTTCCCGCAACACCAAAGTCAGCAACGGCAGCAATTGTTCATCGCTCGCATCCACACCGTTGATGCGAAAACGTTCCCGGAAATCAACCAGATGTGGTGAGGTAAACAGTGCTGTGCGCAGTCCGGCAGCGATCAGGATGGAAGAGAGAAAAGCGGATGTTGAACCTTTACCGTTGGTACCGACTACATGGATTGAGCGAAAGGTATGGTGGGGATTGCCGAGGCGCTCCAGAAGCAGCTGTATCCGCTCGACACCGGGACGGATTCCGAACCGGCGTCGAGCGTACAACTGTTGCAGCAGATCTGCCAGAGGCATCTTAACGGGTGCTGGCAAGCAGCATGGAGAGGATCGACCCGATTTTACGCTTCATGTCGCTGCGCGGAACAATCACATCAATCATGCCATGATCGAGCAGGTATTCGGCCCGCTGAAACCCTTCCGGCAATTTCTGGCGAATCGTCTGTTCAATAACCCGCGGACCGGCAAAACCGATCAGCGCCTTTGGCTCGGAAATATTTACATCACCCAGCATGGCGAAACTGGCTGTCACGCCACCGGTGGTCGGGTCGGTCAGCAGGGAAATAAACGGCAATCCCTGTTCCTTCAATTTCGCCAGGGCAGCCGATGTTTTTGCCATCTGCATCAAGGACAGAATACTTTCCTGCATACGGGCGCCGCCGGAAGCAGAAATGATGATCACACCCTGACGTTTTTCAAGAGCACGCTCGATGGAACGGGTTATTTTCTCCCCCACCACGCTCCCCATGCTGCCACCCATGAAAGCAAAGTCGAAACAGGCCACCTGCACAGGATTCGCCTCGATTGTTCCTTCAACACAGATCACCGCGTCTTTGGAGCCTCCCTTGGCAACGGCAATATCAATCCGCTCCTGGTAACTTTTGGCATCCTTGAATTCCAGAAAATCGACCGAGGTCATGTCGGCATCAAACTCCTGCCAGGTTCCCCCATCCAGCAGGACTTCCAGGCGCCGGCGGGCAGAGATTCGATAATGATGACCACATTTGGGACAGACATTGAGATTGGACTCCACATCTTTGGCCAACAAGGTTTCCGAACACCCCTGGCACTTGATCCACATCCCTTCGGGAACCTTGATTTTACGTTCTGACGATTTGTCGATCCCCGATTTTTCTTTATTGAACCAGCTCATAGCCGAACCTCGCATTTTTAGTAACAATCAAAACATTAAGCTACAGTGAAGCGTTTGGTAACAGAAAGCGTGTACGCTGTCAAGCGTGTTGAGCTGGGGCAAGAGCCCCCTTGAGTTGACCGATAAACGAGGTGAGCTCCGTAACCAGCTGCTCACCGGAGTAGCTCTGGAACAGTTTGACAATTGCACTTCCCACCACCACACCATCGGCAAATTGGGCCACTTCAGCCGCCTGTTGCGGGGTAGATACCCCGAAACCGGCCGCAATCGGCAGGGAAATATGTTGTTTGATACCTGCCAGCTCCTGCGCCAGGGCCGAAGAAACTTCCTGGCGCGCTCCGGTGACCCCGGTAACCGTGACATAATAGACAAACCCGCGTCCCAGCTCGGCAACCTGCAGGATACGCGCTTTATCGGAGGTGGGGGTCAGCAGAAAAATGGTCTGCAGCCCGCTGGCAAGCGCATGACCGAGAAACAGTGATGACTCTTCCGGCGGCATGTCAACGATCAACACACCATCGACTCCAGCAGCCACGGCATCCGTGGCGAAACGTTGATAGCCGTAGGCATGAATCGGGTTGAGATACCCCATCAGGACAATCGGTATGTCACAGGTTGTGCGGATTCGTTTAACCGACTCCAGTATGGCCGTCAGGGTTGTGCCGGAAGCCAATGCCCGTTCCGATGAAAGCTGGATGGTCGGCCCGTCGGCCATGGGATCGGAAAACGGCATCCCCAGTTCCAGAATATCCGCCCCTGCCTGTTGCATCAGCGGAACCAGCGTCTCGGTAGTTGCCAGATCCGGATCACCGGCGGTAATAAAGGTTACCAGCGCCTTCTCTCCCCGCTGCGCAAGGGAGCTGAAACATGTATCAAGCCTGCTCATAGTGTGAACCCCGACATTTCTTTTTCCAAAAGATCGATCTGCTTCGACAGTCCTGCCACCGAGTTTTCCATCATCGCCACCGATTCCGTATTGGAGGTGGTTGATTGCTGGATATTGCGGACCGACTTTAAAATCATGGTGCTGTTGGTCAATTGTGAATGGCAAGCGTCACGGATCTGATCGATCATGCTGGTAACGTTTTCCGTTGATTGGGCAATCAAGCCACTGGCGCGACTCTGTTCACGGGTCGAGATCCGCACGTGCCCCGTCAGATCCTTCATCCGTTCCACCGCGGTGGAGATCAAATCGCTCCCCCGGGCATGTTCACGGGCCGAGTTGGCAATGTGCTCCACCATATTCTCCACACTTTCCATCGCTTCCTTGATACTCTGACTGCCACGGGCCTGCTCAACCGTGGCACGCGCAATTTCGTGAACCTGGTCACTGGCACGCTGGACACCGCTGACAATCTTCTCCAGAGCGCTACCGGAATGCTGCGAACGTTTCTCACCGTCGCTGATGCTCTCTTCCGCCTGATTGATGGCAATCACGGCACGGCTGGTTTCTTCCTGGACACCTTTGATCACCGTTGCAATTTCGCGGGTCGAGCTGCTGGTGCGCTCGGCCAGTTCCCGGATTTCATCGGCCACCACCGCAAACCCCTTGCCATGCTCTCCGGCCTGGGCAGCAATAATGGCGGCATTCAGTGCCAGCAGGTTAGTCTGCTCGGCAACTTCATCAATCACCGAAAGAATAGCGCCAATATCGTTGGCCCGTAGCGACAAGTTCTCAATCACATCAGCGGTTATGCGGGAAGCGTTGCGAATCGCCTGCATACCGGCAATGGCGTCCTGAACCGCCATTTTACCGGTTTCAGCGTCCTGGCGAACAACTTCCGTAATGGCGGAAGTATCCATGGCGTTTTTTTCAACCTGTTTGATGGTGGCATCCATTTCGGCAATCGAAGAAGCGGTCATACTGGATGCATCCAGCAGGTTGACGATACTCGATCCGATCTCTTTCAGCGAAGCCGCCATTTCAACAATCGACGAACTGACCTCATCCACGGCATCGCCCAATTTATCGGCGCTCATGGCCACCTCTTCAATACTGGCCGCCATTTCAAGGGTCGAGGAGGAGGTTTCAGTTGCCGAGCAGGCCAGTTTTTCAACCCCGTCCGTTACTTCACGGATCGACTCATTGATGTGGGCCACCGCCAGTGAGGTCTCATTGACCGAAGCTGCCTGCAAATGGGCCGAAGTCACAACCTGGCGGGCAGCCTTGCTGATACTGTTATCAATGGAGGTCAGTACCCCCGAGGCGGAGTTAACCCGGGAAACCATATTTTGCAGGTTCTCCGCCATGGTGTTCATGGCTTCTGCCAGGGAGGCAATTTCGCCACCAGCGGTCACGGACAAGCGATTGGTGAGCGTTCCGGATGCCACGGTGCGGGCAAAATCAACACACTCCTTCAGTGGCCGGGTAATGGAATTGGTAATTAAAATCGAGAACAGCGCTATTACGCCGATCAAAACCACCGACATGGCAACCGTGCTGATTATTTTGGATTGAATACTTTCCGCCACCTGCAATTCGGTCGCGTTGACATCCTTCCGCAGCATATCGACCATCTTGCTGATCGAACTGCTGAAGTTTACAAAGCGGGTGGCTTGAACACCGGTCGCCAGGTAACTCGCCTTGAGAATTTCTCCTTTTTCGATTGCCGGCAACACCTCTTCCAGCAAGGTTTTCTGATAATCTTTCCAGATCAGTTGTGTTTTATTCAACGCCTCTTTTTTCTGGGGTGATTGGATCAAAGCGAGTACTGCCGCAAAATTCTGGTCAATGTTCTTAGTCAACTTTTTAATGGCTGCCACGTTATTCCTGGCAGCAGCCGTATCAGTTTCCAGCATGAAACTCTGCATTTCGCTGTTAATCTGAAACAGGTCCGCCTTGAGCATGGCCAGATTTTCCAGGGAATCCTTGTCCTTCTGAATGGACTGGTAGGCTGAACCGCCGATTCTGACCTGACTGACCAGCATCAAGCTGATGCAGGCCATCAGAAGAATACCGGCAAAGGCAATCGCAGAAAGAAGTACCATTTTGGTGCGCAGGGAAAAACCATTGGCACCATCGCGAGAGGAGATCGTCTTCACAAAACAACTCCTTTGTGGATAGGGGAAATAGGGAGACAAAAACCGGGCAACTATACCAGAGCGATGCCCAGCATATCAAGGAAAAAGACCCCCTTGGTTTCAGGTCGGTTAGCGCCCCAAAGCGGGCAAAGAGTCCTGGATACGCCGGAGCAGCGCTGAAGGGCGATATCGGCCGGGAACCGCAAAACTTCCCTTTTCATCCACCGGAATACTCATTTCTCCCACGGGAGAGTCAATCTGCAAGCGGGCGGTGATGGCATAGGGGATCTTGTCCGGGTTGGGGAGGCGTTTCAGCAGTTCAATCAGATCATGGTAGGTAATGCGGACCGGCAGCGCCATGTCGGTGGTGGTATTGGCGGGAAACCTGACCGTGCGCAACCCGCCGGCATTGGCAAACGGCAAGGTCTGTATGCGCAGATCATAGCTATAAGCGAGCAAGGAAAGCTCAAAGGAATTTGGATTGGTGACACCGAGGTAGAATTCGACTTCAACCCCGGCGCTATCCAGGCCGATAATATTCGTGTCCAGCAGCTTGACCTTCGGTTCCGAGACAATGGCAGCGCAGCCACCAAGCAACACCAGCATCATCGCCAGCAGCAACTTTAAACCGGAAGAACTCATCGGATCCGGGTCCCGTTTTCATCCATGGCAAGTTTTTCATGCTGACGCTCCAGCATGCTGTTTATCTCCCCCCGCAGGATATTGATCTTGCGCAGGTAGGCATCGGCCTGGGGACCTTGACCGCAATACAGTTTTTTTGCTTTTTGAAGGTTGCCATCCGCCATTTCCAATTTGGAATAGAGTTCACGGACCGCCACTTCGGCGCATTTTTCATCAACTTTCAGATCGGCGGTTGAATAGCCATGGCTGCGGGCCCGGCTCGGCATAACCTGCCAAACGCCAAGCGCGCCGCGGGATGAGGCGACATTGCCGGAAAGGCGATGGCCACCGGTTTCAGCCAGGGCTATCTCAGCCAGATCCGACGGCATAAAAGGGGTTCCCAAAGTTTTGGTGAAGCAGAGGGCGGCAAGTTGACGGGAACGTTCGGGGGTGGTTCGACGGGCAAAAACGGCTTCGATGGCAGGAACCTGCTGTTTACGCAAGCCCATGGTGTTGCCTTTTTCCATCAGCCTGTTTATCTCTTTGTCCAGTGGCGTTTCGCTGGAGACAGTTGCTTCAGGCGGAAGTTCCACTTTTTTTATCGGGGCATTTTCGCATGCTGTCAGAAGCAGCAGGCATGCCAGATACATGATTTTTTTTCGCATAAGTAAGAGTGGGGTCGGTTGTGTCGGCTTTGCCGGATCGGCGCACGCGCCAAGTGTGGGAGGGTAGAATAATCCGGCTGGAAACTCCTTTCATTGATATTCCTCGTGTTACAAAAAATCCCGGAGAACCGGGATTTTGCTGAGGTGAAGATAACTTATACCTGCAACATGTGAATCTGTCAAGTTTTTACGCCCTGCAGGCGTTTTTTATCATTATATATCAGCTACTTGCACACACCGATCGATTCTTTCCTACAGACTTTCCCATCAATCCAGACCGCATCCTGCAGATCGGCGCCGTTAAAATCCGCCCCCTCAATGGTGGCATGATCAAGTGACGCTCCATGCAGCCTGGTTGATTTCAAGATCGCGTTTTCCAGGCTGGCGTCATCAAGTGTAGCGTCTTCCAAATTGGCACCACTCAGATTGGCTCCCATCAGATTCGCTCCCTCCAACGAAGCTTCCACCAGGGAGAGACCGGCCAGGTTGGCATTCCGTAAATCGCAGCCAGGGCATTGTTTTGCCGCTTTAAGCCGCTGCAGATCTTCGGGAACAAAGGCCCGGCCATCTACCGGCGCCAACAGGAGAACAAGCGCTACCACCAGCATCCCACGCACAAGAATCGACATCACACACCCCCAACTTTCAGATTGACTAATGAATATCAGCTATCGGCGAACATACTGTAGCAGAAAAAGTGCCTGACGGTAAACCTCCACGTTTTGACGCACATCTTCCGGCAGTGACGTGAGTTCCACCGGTTTCCTGAATTGCCGCAAAAAACGGCGTTGATCCCACCCCAACTGACAACTTTCACCACCAAAACGGGGTGCAATCTGCAGATTTCGCCAGCGCAGCAAGGAACAGCATTGCTGCAGGCAGGGGTTGAGCTGAACCACGCTCCCTTCGCACGCGGGGGGAGCTGCCACGCCGTTCCGCCCGAGATAGAGCACAAAATTACCGGGGGAACGCCGTTCCGATTCCATGCTTCGCAGCCGGGCAAGTTCGGAAGAGAGATCGGCCAGCGCGCCAATACCGGCAAAACGGAGCGGCACAAGTCCGCTGCTGTCAATCAATGCCAGCAATTCATCAATCCGGTAGGTATGTACACAGGGATGCAACAAGGCATCCGCCACGCCGGCATCAAACCGTGCTTCCGGGGACGTGCGGACGAACTGGCGCATCCGCGAACCGGCCGGAGCACGACGCAACAACTGCCGCACCTTGGCCAGGTCATGAATCTTCAACAGGCGCAGGGAGCGCCGGATCGACTCCTCCGCCGAGCGGGCATAGCGGCTGTAGAGCATGATGCGCATGATTCCCCCCGGAACGAGACGCCGTGCCAGTGCCTTCAGCCCCGCTGCCGGGTCGTCCAGGTGATGCAGCACCCCATAGGCATCAATCAGCCCGAACTCTCCGCCGGCGACTGCCGGATCGGTCAGATCTCCCACCACAAAGCGCACCTTGCCACAACCATGCAACCGGCAATGGAGGCGGGCGCGGCGGATACTTTTTGCAGAGAGATCGAGGGCCACGATGTCTGTATCGCGATTGGCGAGTGCAAATGGATAGGGAGCAAAGGTCCCGCACCCTGCAATGAGGATTTTCCGGGCTTCGGGAGGGGGGAGCGTTCCATTGAAATACGCCCAGAGCGCAGGGAGCGAAAGTGCATAGGTATCAGCCGCCTGAACCGTTGCCAGCAGCGGATACTGGGGATAGGGATATTCTTCATAATGGCTGCGAACGACATCATGCACGGGGAACACGATTATTTGAAACGGATCGCAACACCGCGGGCGTTATACTCATTGGCCGGTACAATCAGATGGGGAGCCGGCCGGGACGAAATTTCCGGTAAAATAACCGCATCAGCCCCCATATTGGCAGCCTCTTCCCGCAGCGTCCGCTTACCCCACTCGTTTACTTCCTGCATGTTGGCAAAGTAGCGGTCAGAGGAGACCTGGATTCTCCCCAGGGTTGCATAGGGACGGAGAACCTCATCCTGGGCAAGTATGGGGGGGAGAATCCGCTCAACCTTCGGACGTGGCAGCAACGAGCAGGATGTCAAAGCCAGCGCCACCAGGATGACCGTTACCAAGCGGTTCACAACGGAATACAATCGGATTTCCCTGCTCATACATCCCCCCGGACAAACGGTTTTACTCTGGACAGCTGAAAGTCACTATGCTAATCTTTCACCCTTTTTTAGGCAATAAAAAAGCTACCCACCACATAAATCTTCAAAGGAGCAGAAAAATGTCAGGTCATAACAAGTGGAGTACCATCAAACACAAAAAAGGGGCGGCAGACGCCAAGCGCGGCAAGGTTTTCACCAAGTTGATCAAGGAGATTTCTGTTGCTGCCAAGCTGGGGGGGGGCGACCTGGCTGCCAATCCGCGTTTGAGAACCGCTGTTGATAAAGCTAAAGCTGAAAACATGCCGAAAGATAACATCGAACGTGCCATCAAAAAAGGTACCGGCGGCATGGAAGGAGTTACCTACGAAGAGATCGTCTATGAGGGGTACGGACCGGGGGGCGCTGCCGTGCTGGTGGAAGTGATGACCGACAACCGGAACCGCTCCGTTTCAGAGGTTCGCAGCATCTTTACCAAAAACAACGGCAACATGGGTGAGGCCGGCTGCGTGGCCTGGATGTTCAGCCAAAAGGGGCTGATCCTGTTCGATAAATCGGTTGATTTTGACCAGCTGTTCGAAGCAGCCCTGGAAGCAGGCGCCGATGATGTGGAACTGCAGGATGAGCAGATTGAAGTTACCACCGAACCGGCCGCCTTTATTGAAGTGCGGGAAGCGCTGGAAGCAAAGGGGTTCAAGCACCTCAATGCCGAAATCACCATGATCCCCCAGACCCAGGTGGAGCTGGAAGGAAAACAGGCCGAAAGCATGCTGCGCCTGATGGACAAGATGGAAGATTGCGACGACGTGCAGAATGTCTATTCCAACTTCGACATTTCAGCCGAAGAGATGGAAAACATGATGTAAGCAACGGGGGAGCGTTACGCTCCCCTTCTTTTTTGGGAGGCTCACCATGGAACAAGCAATCTTTGCAGCCGGCTGTTTCTGGGCTATTGAGGCGGAGTTCACAACCATCCCCGGAGTTACGGCCACCCGGGTCGGCTACACCGGCGGCAGAACCGAGCATCCGACCTATCAGGACGTGTGCACCAACCTCACCGGTCATGCCGAAGCGGTCGAAGTCACCTTCGATCCGGAGATAGTGTCGTATTCCGCCTTGCTGGATATCTTCTGGGAGTGCCATGACCCGACCCAGCTCAATCGACAGGGGCCGGATATCGGCGAACAATACCGTTCGGCAATCTTTTATCTGACCCAGCAGCAACAGCAGGAGGCAGAAGCTTCTCGGGAGCGGCTCGACGCATCCGGACGCTTGCGGCGCTCGATCGTCACCCAGATCGTACCGGCCACCACCTTCTGGGAAGCGGAAGCCTACCACCAGCACTACCAGCAGATCCATTCCGGCGGTTGCGGGTTTTAATGCGGGTACTCGGCATTGATCCCGGCTCGCGGATTACCGGTTACGGGATTGTGGAACAACAGGGAACCCGCCTGATTCACATTGACAACGGGGCGCTGTTTACCGACAGCGCCAGCGATTTCCCCGGCCGCCTGAAAAGAATTTTCGAAGGACTGCAGGAAGTAATCCGGCAGTACCAGCCAACCGAAGTCGCCATTGAAAACATCTTTTTTTCCACCAACGTACAGAGCGCACTTAAACTGGGACAGGCGCGGGGAGCAGCCATCGTGGCCGCCGTCCATGCCGGACTCCCGGTAGCCGAATACACTGCCCTGCAGGTTAAACAGGCAGTGGTCGGTGAAGGGAGAGCAGACAAAAGCCAGGTGCAGAAGATGCTCAAGGCGCTGCTCGGCCTACCGGAAATCGCCCAGGCCGACGCTTCGGACGCCCTGGCAGTCGCCATCTGTCACATCAACTCCTCCGGCATGCACAAAAGCATCGGCAAGGCTCCCCCCAAACACCTGACCTCCTGGAGGAATTACAAACCATGATCGCCCTGCTGACCGGTACCATCGCCCACAAATCGCCTGACCATATTGTCATAGATGTCCACGGGGTCGGCTACCGGGTACTGATCCCATTTTCCACCTATTATGAATTGCCGGAAGAAGGTGGCAGCGCCACCCTGCACATCCACACTGCCGTACGTGAAGACGCCATCGTGCTCTACGGTTTCCGCAGCCTGCACGAAAAGGGATATTTCCAGCTGCTGATCAGCGTCACCGGGGTCGGTCCGAAACTGGCCCGCGACATCCTCTCCAACATCCAGCCTTCCCATTTGGGGAGTGCCCTGCAGCAGGGTGATATCCAAAAGCTTTCCGGGATTCCGGGGATCGGCAAGAAGACCGCCGAACGGCTGGTGGTGGAGCTGCGTGAAAAAGTCAGGAAACTGGCCCCGGCCACCGGAGCCGCTGCGGTGGCGGAAGAGGAGCAGAGCTTGCAGCCAACCCTGCGGGACGATGTCACCTCTGCCCTGATCAACCTGGGGTATAAGGAACAACTGGTTTCCAAGGCATTGTCGGTGATCCAGCCATCTCCCGACGCAACGGTTGAACAGGTGCTGAAAGAAGCACTCAAGATTCTGATGAAGTAAGGTCCCCATGAAAACCTACCGATCCGTCTGCCCCTTTGATTGTCCCGACAGCTGCGGCCTGTTGATCGATACCGTGCAGGGAGAGGCTGTTGCCACCCACGGCGACCCGGACCACCCGATCACCCGGGGGCTGCTCTGCCCTAAAATGCTGCACTACCAACGGAGCGTCCATTCTCCCCAGCGGCTGACAACCCCCTTGCGCCGCACCGGCGCCAAGGGAGAGGGGAAATTCGAGCCGATTTCGTGGGAAGCAGCGATCGAGATCATCTGCCAACGCTGGCAGGAGATCATCTGCCAACATGGCAGCGAAAGCATCCTCCCCTATTCCTACGCCGGCACCATGGGGCTGGTACAGCGCAACAGCGGACACCCGTTTTTTCACAAACTGGGCGCTTCCCGGCTGGAGCGCACCATCTGTTCCCCGGCCAAGGATGTGGGGTGGAGCGAGGTGATGGGGAACACCCCGGCGCCCGATCCGGCCACGCTGGAGAAGAGCGACCTGATCATCCTGTGGGGGATCAACGCCGCCGCCACCAGCATCCACACCATGCGCGACGCCCAGGCGGCCCGCAAGCGGGGGGTACGGGTGATTGCCATCGATACCTACCGGACCCCGACCTGCCAGGCGGCTGATCAGTGCTACCTGGTCAAGCCGGGCGGTGACGGCGCACTGGCGCTGGCCATGATGCACGTGCTGGAGCGCGACGGCCTGGCCGACCGGTCGTTTCTGGCCGGGGAGGTGAGCGGCTATCAGCAACTGGCTGCCACCATCCTGCCGGAATGTGCACCGGAGCGTATGTCTCCCTTGTGCGGCCTGACAGCCGAGCAGATCGAACAGCTGGCACATCAGTACGCCGCTGCCAGCGCCCCCTTCATCCGGCTCGGAAGCGGCCTGACCCGCTACGGCAACGGCGCCATGACCGTGCGGACCATCACCTGCCTCCCGGCGCTGGTCGGCGCTTGGAATCGACCGGGTGGCGGCCTGCTGAGCGGCACATCCACCGGTTCCGCCTTCCCGCTGGCGCTGGTGACCCGTGAAGACTTTCTCCCCCACCCGACCAGAATCATCAACATGAACCGGCTCGGCACGGCCCTGGTTCCAACGGAAGCACAGCCGGTCATGTCGCTCTACGTCTACCACTCCAACCCGGCCTCCATCGCTCCGGATCAGAATGTGGTGATTGCCGGGCTGTCGCGGCCTGACCTGTTCACGGTAGTGCATGAGCGTTTCCTGACCGACACGGCCCGCTACGCCGACATCGTACTGCCAGCCACCAGTTCCCTGGAGCACCCCGACCTGTACCGTTCCTACGGCAGCTACTACAGCCAGCGCTGCGCCGCGGTCATTCCGCCGGTCGGCCAGGCCCGCTCCAATTGGGAGGTCTTTTGCGCGCTGGCCACCGGAATGGGGTGGCAGGAACCGTTCTTCCAACAATCGGCCGACGACCTGATCGAACAGTTGCTGGCAACGGGTAACGGCTGGCGCGATGCCGCCGCCACCGAACAGCTGCGCCAAGGAATTCCGACCCGCCTGACCCCTCCGGCCGAGCCGGGCAAAGTTTGGCAGACCCGCTCGGGAAAAATCGAAATTCTCAATCCGGAGCTGGCGGAACCGTTGCCACGGCTGCTCCCGGCGCACGCCGACAGCGATCCGTACCCGCTGCGGCTGCAACCGGCAACGACGCCATTCGCCCTCAACTCCAGTTTCTATGAGCAGCCGGAACTGCAGCAACGCCAGCAATTGATGACACTGCTGATGAACCCGGCCGATGCCACACCGCGCGCCCTGTGCCAGGGAGATCAGGTGCTGGCCTGCAACCAGTTGGGAGAAGTCATCTTTTCTCTGGAGCTCAGCCAGCGGGTACCGGCCGGAACCGTCGTCACGGAAGGAGTCTGGTGGAGTTCCCACATCAGCGGACGCCGCGGTGTCAACGCCCTCACCTCCCAGCGTCTGACCGACGGCGGGCGCGGCAGCACCCTCTACGATGTGGCGGTTGAAGTACGAAAAGCATAGCTATTTCATCACATTTGCCTTGCAACCATTGAAAAAAGCTGCCATAGTGCATCCACAGACCGGACGGGCTTCGTGCCCGTCCTTTTATTTTGAGAGAAATTGAGGAGTACGATCAGATGCAGGAACGAATCAGAAACATCGCTATTATTGCCCATGTTGACCACGGCAAAACCACCCTGGTCGATGCCATGCTGAAACACGCCGGTGTGTATCGCGACAATGAAGCCATTACCGAGCGGGTTATGGACAGCAACGATCTTGAGAAAGAACGCGGCATCACCATCCTGGCAAAAAATCTTTCCATTCACCATGGTCAGTACAAGATAAACATCGTCGACACCCCGGGCCACGCCGACTTTGGCGGAGAAGTAGAGCGGGTACTGAAGATGGTTGACTCGGTTCTGTTGCTGGTTGACGCCCTGGACGGCCCCATGCCCCAGACGCGCTTCGTGCTCAAAAAATCATTGGATCTCAATCTCAAACCAATCGTGGTAATCAACAAGGTTGACCGCCCCGGTTCACGGCCGGAAGAAGTTCTCAACATGGTCTTTGACCTGTTCTGCGAACTGGAAGCCAACGACGACCAGCTCGACTTCCCGGTAGTCTACACCAGCGCCAAGCTCGGTTATGCCATGTTGGACGTCAACTCCACTTCCAACTCCATGGAGCCGCTGTTTGCCGTGGTGGAATCCAATGTCCGCCCTCCCAAGGGAGACAGCAAAGCCCCGTTCCAGATGCTGATCGCCAACATCGACTACAACGACTACATCGGTCGTATCGCCACCGGCCGCATTTTCCACGGCAAGGTCAAATCGGGTGAAACCGTGGCCATGATCAAGCAGGATGGCACCATCTCCAAAGGGCGTATCACCAAGCTGTTCGGCTACGAAGGATTGAAACAGGTTGAAATCGAAGAAGCAGGCACCGGTGATATCGTCACCGTGGCCGGCTTTGAAAACGTCAGCATCGGTGAGACGCTTGCCTCCGCCGAAACGCCGGTGGCCATTCCGTACGTTTCCATTGACGAGCCGACCCTTTCCATGAACTTCATGGTCAACACCTCACCCTTTGCCGGTCGTGAGGGGAAATGGGTTACCTCCCGCAACATCCGCGAACGCTTGACCAAGGAACTGCGCACCAACGTATCGCTGCGGGTGGAAGACACCGACTCTCCCGATACCTTCAAGATTTCAGGGCGCGGCGAACTGCACTTGTCAATCCTGATCGAGAACATGCGTCGTGAAGGGTTCGAACTGGCAGTTTCCAAGCCGGAAGTTATCATCCGCGAGCAGGACGGCGTAAAAATGGAGCCGATGGAATACCTGGTGGTCGACGTGGCATCGGAATTTCAGGGAGCGATCATCGAGAAAATGGGGCCGCGCAAAGGTGAAATGGTTGCCATGACCCCGATGGGTGAAATGGTACGCCTTGAGTTTGTCATCCCGGCTCGCGGACTGATCGGTCTGCGGGGCGATGTGCTCACCGACACCCGCGGCACCGCCGTCATGACCCACACCTTCCATGAGTACTCACCCTACCGTGGTGATATTCCGGGACGTAAAAACGGCGTGCTGATGGCCATGGAACATGGCGAAACAACCGCCTACTCCCTGGACGCCCTGCAACCGCGCGGCACCCTCTTCATCGGCGCCGGTGTTGAAGTCTACGGTGGCATGGTCATCGGCATGCACGCCAAGGACAACGATCTGGACGTCAACCCGTGCAAAGGGAAGAAGCTGACCAACGTGCGCGCCTCTGGCACGGACGATGCCATCAAGCTGACCCCTCCCCGCCTTTTGAGCCTGGAGCAGGCGTTGGAATTCATCGACGACGACGAACTGGTGGAAGTAACACCGGTTTCGATCCGCCTGCGCAAGAAAGAGCTTGATCCGACCAAACGCAAACGGGCCAACGCCAAAGGGTAAGTGCAGGAGATAGATAGTAGAAACAGAACGGCCTCCACGGTTTCAAACCATGGAGGCCGTTGCATTTCCAGCGGTTATATATTTTTTGGTGTTTCTTGGTGTACTTCGTGGACAACTGCAGTTAAAAACCCTACCCCACCGGCAGCAGCTTGCGCAACACCTCTTTGGACATTCCCAGCACATCTTCGAAAGCGGTCCCCTTGAGGGTACAGACCAGCTTGTAATCGGGGGTGAACTGGTATTTCTTCGGTTCGCTCCGCATCATGGCGATGATCGTATCGGGTGAAGCAGGAGTACGGGGATGGAAACTGATGATCACACTCTTGCCATCAAAATCAATCTGCCGCACCAGCAGTTTTTTCAACATCACCCGGATCGCCATGGTCTCAAACAGGTAGCTGGTAGCCATCGGATAGGCGCCAAAGCGGTCGATCACCTCCTGCTGCACATCCATCACATCCTCTTCACTCTCCGCCTGGGTCAAGCGCTTGTAGATCATCAGACGCTGGTTGGTTTCCTTGACGTACGACTCGGGGATAAAGGCCGGTACTTTCAGGTTGATCTCCGGCTCCACCCGTTCGGTCATCTCCTCGCCCCGTAGCTGACAGATCGCCTCTTCCAGCATCTGGTTGTACAACTCAAAGCCGATTTCCGTCACCGTCCCGGACTGGCGGCTGCCGAGCACATCACCAGCACCTCGAATCTCCATGTCGTGGGTGGCGATCCGGAAACCGGCTCCCAGTTCGGAGATATCCTGCAAGATCCGCAACCGTTCCCGGGCATCACTGGTCAGGGTGGTTTCTCCCGGAATCAGCAGGTAGGCATAACCGCGCTGGGTGGAACGCCCGACCCGGCCGCGCAGCTGGTAGAGCTGGGAAAGCCCGAAGGTATCGGCGCGATCGATGATCAAGGTATTGGCATTGGGGATATCCAGCCCGGACTCGATGATGGTGGTGCAGATCAGCAGGTTGGTTTCACCGTGCATGAAACCGAGCATCACCTTCTCCAGCTGATGTTCGTCCATCTGACCATGGCCGATTGCTATTTTGGCCTCCGGCACGATCCCGGCCAGCAGTTCCGCCCGCTTGCCAATCGTCTGCACCCGGTTGTGCACGAAGAACACCTGACCGCCACGGCGCAGTTCCCGCAGGATCGCTTCGCGGATCAGATCCTCGGAAAAACGGGAAACGATGGTTTTAACCGCCAGGCGGTCCACCGGCGGGGTATCGATAATGGAGAGATCGCGGATCCCCATCATGGACATGTAGAGGGTCCGCGGGATCGGGGTGGCGGTCAGGGTCATGACATCCACCACGGCGCGGAAAGCTTTAAGCCGTTCCTTGTCCTTGACACCGAAGCGCTGCTCTTCATCGATGATCAGCAGCCCCAGATCCTTGAAGGCCACATCTTTCTGCAACAGACGATGGGTACCGATGACAACGTCAACCTCCCCCTTCCGGAGCCGTTCCAGAATCGACTTCTGCTCCTTGGGGGTCCGGAAACGGGAGAGCACCTCCACGGTGACCGGGTATTCCTTCAGCCGTTCGTGGAAGGTCTCGTAGTGTTGCTGGGCCAGGATAGTGGTCGGCACCAGCACCCCCACCTGCTTGCCGTCCAGCGCCGCCTTGACTGCGCCCCGCAGGGCAACCTCGGTCTTGCCGTAGCCAACATCGCCGCACACCAGCCGGTCCATCGGCCGGGAATGCTGCATATCAGCCAGCACATCATTGATGGCCGAAAGCTGGTCCGGGGTTTCCTCCCAGGCAAAAGACGCCTCGAACTCCCGGTACATCTCGTCGGGCGGGGAAAACGAAAATCCCTCACTGGTCTGGCGCTTGGCATAAATCTCCAGCAGTTCACCTGCCAGTTCTTCAATCGCCTTCTTCGCCTTACCCTTGGATTTCTCCCAGCCGACGCCCCCCAGCTTGTCCAGCGACGGCTGACTCCCCTCCGGCCCCACGTAGCGCTGTACCAGGCCAAGTCGATCCACCGGAAGGTACAGCTTGTCATTGCCGCTGTATTCCAGCAGCAGGAAATCACCGGCCACACCGGAAGCGCTGATATGCTTCAATCCGGCATAGCGGCCGATCCCATGATCCACATGCACCATGAAATCGCCCGGCTTGAGGTCAGCCATGGAGGATAAGATCTGCTTTTTGCGAACCTCGGAAAGTCCGCGCCGCCGTACCCGCTTACCAAACAGCTCCTCTTCGGCAATCAGGATCAGGCGCTGATCGGGAAGCCGGAAACCGCGGGAAAGGTCTCCCACGGTGAGGATCACCGCACTAACAGGAGCATCCGTGAAACTGCCGCTGTCATCGATGAGCGTACGGACCCCATACGGCTGCAGCAGTTCCTGCATGCGCTGCAGCTGCGGCTGCTGGTGGCAGGCGATCACCACCTGCAGGCCATCGCCCAGCCACTCCACCAGGCGACTACAGAGCGGGGCAAAGGCATTGGTTGTTTCCCGCGAAACGGAGATCTTCAGGTCGCTGTTGTCGTGGCAACGCACCTTCACGATGGTGGTGACGGCGCCGCTTTCCAGGGAAAGCCCCCCCATTTCAAGCCGTCGGCCACGGCCGCACAATTCCCGCCAGATCTGCTTTGAAATAAACAGCTCTGCCGCCGGTGAATGCACACTCCGCTCAAGACGTGCCCGTTCTTCAAAACCGGCAATTTCCTCACACAAGACCGAGGCCGCACTCTCCACCCCTTCCGGGTCGATCAGTACGGTCACTGCATTGGGGAGATAGTCAAAAATTGTCTCCAGGCCGGGATGCAGCAGCGGCTGGATATATTCAACCCCCTGGAAATAGACCGCATTTTGCAGGTCAGCCAGCAGGGCTCGCCGACGGTCAGCCGAGATCTCCAGACTGTCGCACAACTGCTTCAAGCGGGGAGGGAGATCATTGAGTACCTCATCGGTCAACAGCAACTCCCGGGAGGGGAGCAGCACCAACTCTTCCAGCGGGTGCAGCGAGCGTTGGGTCAACGGATCGAAGATCCGCATGGTTTCCACCGTATCACCAAAAAATTCGATCCTGACCGGCGCCGTCAGGTTGGGAGGAAAAATATCCAGGATCCCCCCCCGTACCGCAAAGGTTCCCCGATCCTCCACCAGCGGAACATTGGCATACCCCATGCGGATCAGGCGTTGCAGCAGTTCATCCCGATCAGCTTCTTCACCACTCACCAGATAGCAGGAAGCGTCATCAAACAGCCGCCGTGGCAGCACCCGTTGCAAGGCAGCCGCCACCGGGAGAATCACCACCTGGGTCAGGTTGTTATGCAGCCGGAACAAGGTATCCAGACGCTGGCTGGAAACATCGGGATGGGGTGAGGCGAGACTGAATGGCTGGCTGTCCCAGGCAGGAAAAACTGCCGGCGACAGGTTGGCTGGTGAAAAGAAAGCCAGTTCACGACGGAATTCATCGCATGATTCCTGATCTTTGGTCAGAATCAGCAGTTGTTGCGGTTCAACCTGCATCAGACGGCTGACCAGATAAGCCGGCGCAGAACCGCTCAGACCGGGGATTACAACCGGGGTGGCTTGTTGCCGCAAGGCAGCCAGAAGATCGATCATGACAGGGGAGTGTGATACGGAGGGGGGAGTGTTCATGCATGTTTGCCAGTGAAGAGTTATTTTTTAATGCCTGCTTTCAATTTCGGTTTGCCATCCTCAACCACCACCCGGAAGGCAATATTATCCGTTCCAAGTTTGGCGGCAATCAGCGGCTTTTGCTTTTCGATGGTCGCCGCAATCAGCTCACGCGTGATCGATTCGTTCGGAAGATTACATTCCTTGCGGGCATTGCGCAGTTCGAGCAACAGCCGATCCAGTTCCAGATCGGCCTGGGGACGGCCTGACACAATTTTCTCGCTACCAACAGCTACGCCAGCGCTGCGTTGCCGCTGATGCAGATCGCTGATGAACTTGTCCCGGGAATAGCGCCCTTCATCAATCATCCGTACAATCCGGTTCCAGTATTCGCGATAGGTATTCAGACGCGCCACCAGCATGGTGTACTTGTGTTTATACATGGTGTTGTTGATGGGGGTACTGGCATACCGCTTGACCAGTTTTTCCACTTCAGCCAGTAACGGCAATGGCTCCCGTTTTTCATACCCGATAAAATACTGGTCATAGCGGGTAATCAACTCCCCCAGTTTTCTTTCGAGTATAGGTAAATCATCGGAAATTGCCATGCCACACCTTTCAGCCACCGGTTGTATGCGGAAAGAGACTATATGATAAATAAGTAATATCTGTAAAGTTATTAGTCAGATTTTCGGACAGCAAGCGCTTAAATGGAAAAGGCCGCATTGACATGCAGCCTTCTCATACTGACACACTGATTCCCGCTGTTGCCGTACGACTCAGATGACACCGAGATACTGTTTCACGCTTTCCACGGTCACCCCCATCTGACTGGCGATCATCGCAATTGAAAACCCTTCCTGTTTCAGTGCCTTGGCTTCGGCGGCAGTGGTAAGTACCGGTTCGCTATACAGTTTTTTCGGTTGAACATTAACAGAAGCCTTGGATAGTTCGCCGGGTTGCAGATATTGATCAACAGCTTTGAGCTCGGCTCCCATGCGCGTGGCGATCATCGTGGCGGAATACCCTTCCTGCTTCAGCAAGCGGGCTTCTGCTGCATCGTTACGTCCCGGTTTTGGAGGTACTGTGCTAGCCTTGGCAGCAACCGTTTCGCCGATACCTAGATACTGCTGAACGGTTTTCACATCCACCCCCATTTGCATGGAGATCACGTTGACCGAATTTCCGTCCTGTTTTAATGATCTGGCACGCGCCTGACTTGAGAGTTCAATCTTGTCCGACTGCTGCGATGTACGTTCCGCATGGGAGGCCTGAGATGTTTTTTTCGCTGAGACCTGATAAACCGTATTGACCTTGTCAGCAGATATTGGTGCAAACTCCATGGGTGTCACAACGCACCATCTCCCTTCCTACGCCGAGTTAACTTAAGTATCCTCCTCCCATTTAATTTTTTCAACATTTTATTATCAATCGCTAATCAATCACGCATCAGAACATAACCGCCATCCTGATGCTGATACCACTGATGGATGGCAGGTCCTGCCGCTGGGCAAGTTTCATGTACTCCTGGGATTTAAGTGGTTCATCCGGTGGACTGTAGGCTAAGGTCATGGAAATGGCATCACGACGAATAACCAGGTCCCCATTATCATTCAGCCCGACCACCGTCTGATGCTTGACGTGTACAGGTGTGGTATTCACTGGTCGCTGGTCATTCATACCGTAACGTAACAACAGCAGTGACTCAGCCCGGGCAGGCGCCCCCCCGGAATACAGCACAGCCAGTAGCAGAAAGAGGGAGTATTTCAGAAATGAGCAGCGGAAGTTACCAGGTGGAGATACCATGAATTGCTCCTTTGCCGGACCAACTGCCCGGCGGCAAGAATTCCGGCGCAAAAAAAGCCGGGTCGCCAATATCGGTTGATATTTCGGCGACCCGGCTGTCTCAAGGAGACCCAATAGGCTTTCCGTCCCACCCTTGCGGATGGTTTAGTATTTTCGTATATCAGATTGTGCCTTTCATTAATGCACAATTCAAGCCAAAGCTTGCTTCGCTCCATGAAGCGTTGGCTGGTGGTGTTTCACAGACTATCACCCTTCAAAAACGAAAACCATTTCCGGCCAAATGACACGACATTGTCGTGTTAACGTGACATATTTTGCGACAATCGATAAAAAACGGACAGGGATAATTCCCTGCCCGCTCAAGAGACCTTGTCATTTCAAGCAGTGATTATTCACCCAAAACCTTGACCAAACCGCTATCAAGATCATACTTTGCACGAACAATCTTCACTTCACCCTTTTCAACAAATTCCTTGATGAGGGGAGACTTCACTTCAAGAGACTCGGATACACGCTTGATATTTTCAACAACACATTCCTCGATCTGAGCTGCCTGTTCAGTTGCATCGGTTGGCTTAGGGTTGCTGCCAACAACAGCTTCAACAGCCGGTGCAATATCTTTTACCAGACTGCCGATATTACCTTCTACTTCTGCCGGATAGGCAGCATAGGTCGATTTGACAGCCCCGCAACGCTCATGACCAAGAACCATGACCAGGTTTGCGCCAAGGTGTTCGATACCGTATTCGATCGAGCCGAGTTCATGGGGTGCCACGATATTCCCGGCAACACGGACAACAAAGATCTCTCCCAAACCTTTATCGAACAGGATCTCAGGTGGAACGCGGCTGTCAGAGCAGGTCAACACGATTGCAAACGGTTTCTGGCCAGCAGCCAGTTCTTTACGAACAGCTGTTGTTGAATATTTCTCAAGCAGCGTCAAATCACCCTTTACATATTTTGAATTACCTTTGAGCAACAATTCCAGACCTTGCTCGGGAGTCGGCTTGGCGCAAACCTCGTTAAACTTGTAGGTACCGGTTGCACATCTGACATCATCGGCCAAGGCAGGCACTGCAAACAACAGACAGGCTACTACTGACAACAGAATCTTTTTCATCGGGTTACTTCCTCCTTGTGGTGTATGTGCGCTAACGCACATTTGCTATAAAACAAGACTGACAACACTATGTATACAATAAATTGAACGGTTTTTTACTGATTTAGCAACTATTTGTCAAGGCATAATAAAGCATATTTGTAAATATTTTTCTAATCTAGCGACATAATTGGTACTTTTTTGTTCGATTACCAAGTGTACCATACAGCACATTATCAGTACGTCGCAGACAGAAGCCCCCCCCCTACTAATCTCGTAACCTCACACCTATTCTCCGGGCACCGCTTTTTTTATAGTTGATTGCCGAGTCACCTCAAACATGGCATACTTTCCCGGCAAACCATTCATCAATGGCAGGCGGTACGCTATGGAACGCACGACACTCATATTCTGGAGCCTGATCACATTGCTGGTATCGGCTTCACTCTTCTTCGGACTGAACGCCGAGCAACGCCGCCGCAGCGTGCAGGCCGGCAGTGGCCGGATCGACAGCGGTGATCTGGTGCGACTGATCAAGGTAATCGATGGCGATTCGGTTCAGGTGGCCCGCGAAGGACAGGAACCGGTCACGGTGCGGCTGATCGGCATCAAGTCGTTTGACGCCAAGGTGGAGAAGGATGTGGTCACCCCGTTCGGACAGGCCGCCATGGAGGCGCTCCAGCGCAACCTGGCCGATCGCCCGCTGCGGGTCATGCTCAACAGCACTCCCAAGGACAAGTACGGCCGCTATCTGGCCACCCTTTTTGCCGATGACCAGGATATCGCCCTGGTGCTGATCCGCCAGGGGCTGGTGCTGGTCTACACCGTCTACCCCTTCCCCGCTCTCCAGATCTACCTTCAGGAACAGGAGCAGGCCCGTGCCGGCCGGCGCGGCCTGTGGGCCAGTTCGGCAGCCACGGAACGCGCCCTGGCGATCATCAACGAATGGCGGGGACAAAACCAATGATGCCGCAACTGATCACCTATTTCATGAAGAGCATCGTGCGCAACCCGCCCCAGCCGTTGCGCGTATTGATCCTGATGCTGGCAGTGCTGGCCTACGGCGCCAGCGGTTTCCTCTATTTCGAGCTGCCTGCCAACCCCGACCTGAACTGGGGCGACGGCCTTTGGTATACCATTGTCACCATCGCCACGGTCGGCTACGGCGATCTGTTCCCCAAATCAGCAGGTGGGCGTTTCCTGGTGGGGTGGCCGATCATGATCCTCGGTATCGGACTGCTCGGCTATGCCTTGTCGCTGGTGGCGGCAGCGCTGGTAACATCCAAGACACGGGAGGTACGCGGCATGTCATCCTTCAGACTGAACAACCATCTGGTGATCATCAACTTTCCCGGTCTGGCCAAGGTGGAGCGGGTGTTGGAAGAGCTCTACCTCGATTCCTCCTTCGACCGCCACCGCCAAGTGGTATTGATCGATGAAATTCTGGAAGAGCTGCCACCGGAACTGCAAAAACGTAACGTCCATTTCGTGCGCGGCAATCCGGCCCGTGACGAGACCCTGGACCGGGCCTCGCTGGACAGCGCTTCCCATGTCGTGGTGCTCTGCCGTACCCCCGGCGACCCCGGTTCCGACAATCTCAACGTGGCCATCACCCTGGCGGTCGAGGCACGCTGCCATGGGGTGCAGACCGTGGTGGAGTGCGCCGATCCGGCCTCAGAGGAGCTCCTGCGCAAGGCGGGCAGCGACCGGGTAGTCTGCACGGCCCGCTTCGATTCGCTCTTCCTCAGTCAGGAGCTGCTCAATCCGGGGGTACAGGGGGTAATCGCCGACCTGTTCAGCGCCCGCGGCGGCCAGCAGATCTACTTTACCAAGCTTTCCGCTGCCGCCGGCTTTGATGAGCTGGCTGAGCGTTGCCGCAGCAAGGGACACCTCCCGCTCGGGTTGGCTACAAGTGATGGGGTCAGACTCAACGTGGCGGGGGATACCCGGCTGAACGCCGGCGACCAGCTGGTGACCATCGGGCCGTCGCGGCTGATGGAGCTTTAGACAAAACCACCTTCATTCACACCCTTGAACCGGAACCCGGGCCGACCGGAAATAGCGCACCAGCATCGGCACCCCGAACATGGCAGCCAGCACGATCAGCATGGTCGTGTTCGGGTCGCGAACATAGGAGTTCAGCCGCAAGGTTGTAATCGCAATGACGGCAAAATAGAGCATGTCTCCGGCAATGGCAAAAGCCCAGCCGGCCAGGAAGCCATGACCGGCTGCCAGCGCCGAGGCGCGACCGGTCATGGGATCAACACCGAAGGCAATCATAACCAGGGTAATCGGACCGGCGCTGCTACCGCCGAAATGGTTCACACTGCGAGCCGTGGCATCCTTCAAGGCGATGGTGAAGCGCGTTAAGCGCCGGCTTTTGCTGCACACCAGGGCAAGCAGCCGCAGGACCGGCTCGAATGCCAGCGCCAGTGCTATATCCGAAACCAGGTAGAGCAGCGTGGTGAGCGGCCAGACCAATCCCTTGGCATGGGCGAGCAACACCCCGCCCGGTATGCCACCCCCAACCGGTAGCAGAAAAAGTTTCAACACCTGCAGAACGTTGGATGTTGACGGGGCAAGAGCTAAAATTTGTTCCGGCAGAGCTGTATTTGTCATGGGGTTCCTGACGTGGAGACGTACATACTTTGAGGAATGGGGCAGCGGTGGCGAGTATAATCCGCTTGCCAAAGAAATTACATACTATTCTGAGGCGTTCACCTTATCCTCCTGAACCAGGCGTTCCTGAGAATCAATCGCCAAAGGGCTGACAATTATGTCCCTTGCGATTGAGATACATACGATTATTAGCAATCTGCAAATAGACTCTATATGAGACATGACTCAGAGCATCCAAGGTGATAAAAAAGCAAGCAAACCACTGACTCAATTATTAGGTATATACTTCCAGCTAGTTACATGGTTCTGGCACTTGGCATTGTATATGCTCACACTAAACACAGATTCGCTTAGATTAACCGGAGGTATTACCCATGAAAAAAGTTCTTTCCACAATCGTTGCTGCTCTCGTTGCTATCTCTTTCTCTGCTGTCGTTTTTGCTGCTGAAACTGTAAAAACTGACGTCAAGACTGAAACCACTACTACAAGTCCTGCTGGTGAAGTTAAAGTAGAGAAGAAAGAAGTAAAAAAAGTTGTCAAGAAACACAAAAAAGCAAAAAAAGTCAAAAAAGAAGAAGCTCCTAAAGTAGAAGCCGCACCTGCTGCTCCTGCTGCAAAGTAATTCTTTTTTCATAGTAATAAAAAGGCTGCATCTATTGGATGTGGCCTTTTTTTATGACTTGAAGTCATATTCGTGTAAACAGATTAGAGTATCAAAATAATTTCTGAATACCCTTCAGAAACACCATCGGCCAGGCAACATGCGGAAACATGACCTCTGCCGACAGTAAAAGCAAACCTGAACATCATACAAAAGTTCTCCTCGTCAACAACTGTCATATATGGCAGTTATGTTATCATTGACGGTTTACGAGCACATTTTCCCTTCCAACGACATCTCCATCAGATTATTCCCCATAAAATCGTACGGTTAAATTCACAACTACTCTGGCACGCTCGTCGCATTAAATCAGCAGGTGAAACGCTTTACGATTTACTGCACAGTAAATCGTAATCCAGAATCATACTAATGATTCTTCTATGAGGTGAAGCATTATATTGGGAATTATTTTGATTAAATCTGGTTCAGAGCATCACAAGGATCATGCAACCAGCTCTGAAAGTCACAATCACAAAATACAAATGCGCGAAGCTGAATACCGTAAATATCACGATTCAAGGGACTGACTGAACTTCACAAAGAGCATACACTTGGAACTGAGCAGCACATAAAGTGATACTAGAAATTTGTTTTGATTGAAAGGCGGTAGACCCAATGCCAGTAGATCCGATTACATCGACAAACTACACTTCACAAGCAGCAGCAAATCAAGAGCTAGAAGCATATTTAGCAGAAAAGAAAATCATTGCAGATGAACAGGCGGATAAAACAGCAAAAAAACAAGTCGCTAATGATGCGCAGGCTGCAGAAGATTATAAAAAGAGAGAAGATGATAAGTTTCAGGAAGCAAAATCATTAAAGGCTTATCAAGCGGAGCTGTACCAAGTCAAGAAAGAAGCCAACAAACATGCGCAGGAAGCAAAATTATTAAAGACAGATCAAGAGAAGAATTACCAAATCAAGAAAGAAAGCAACAAACAAGCACTAGAATCAAAAAATGCAAAAATGGATGCTCTAAATAATGCCAATGCCAGCCACTTCGATGCGGCAGAGGTTAATTTGAAGGCTGCTCAAGATAAAGCCAATGCGACTATTGAACAAAATACTGATACTTTTGAAGACTATTTAGCAGCCAAGACTTCTACAGCAGAAGTAAATCGGCGTGCGGATAATGCGGCGGCTTCAGACACGGCAAATACAAATATTCTTAATTCTAAATCGGATACGGAACATGCTGTTGAGGCCTACCATGACAATATGGCTACACAAAGCACACTACAGACCACAAATGCGACAGAAGCGGTACGATTAGCGGGAGCCGAGACACCGCAAATCCGTCAGGATATCTCTCAGACTCCACACATAAATGTTATGGATTAATCGACATAGCCCCGGAATCAATATTCTGATAGTTCCACTTGAACAACTCTCCATATTTCCAACTTCAAAATCACACCCGACCCCAGTCACACCCAGGGAGGGCATGGGGGATGCTGCTTGTCATTTTTCTATTGTCATAATTAGCAACATAGCAAGCAGCGTCCCCATAGACCTCAAGGGCAGAAATTGTACAGGTAGGTGACGGAAGAGAAGTTGATCGTCGGGGTGATCGATGCACGAGCGAATGTCAATAAGTCAAGCCTGCCCTCGGCGCCCTGTCCAGTGAAAACAGGGCTCATCTCTCATAATTCATCCTTCATAATAATGCACTTGTGCGGATCCTTGCGCTTGGTGGCGGCGGTCCACGTCGCGCCGGGGGCGCGGCTGAGGGAGGCGAAATATTTGATGGAGGTGGCGAGATTAGTCATGTTTTTCCAACAGGCCTTCATTATTAGGACAGTTCCAACTTGGCATCTTGAAAGCCCGCCCCCAAGGGCACACGCTTCTTAAATTATCGGACTGGAACTACGCCAAAACACCGATTTCCGAACGTTCGGAAATGGCTTAACTACCTGTATTTACAATGACGCACCCTCAAAAACCTCAGATATTTCACCAATCAGCATTCAAATACTTCTTCAACAGCCCTGCTCCCTTCGGCGATGAACTACCTTCCTTCACCTGCCACCCTTCAGCGCATTCAACCGTTCCTGGGCAATCTTTGCATTTGGCGACCCCGCATATTTGGAGACCACCTCTTCATACAGTTTTACAGCGTGCTCCCGGTTGTTTTGTTTCTCTTCGAACTGAGCAGTTTCAAGCTGCTGCTTCCCCTGGTCGCTGGAACAGGCGGTTAAGGCCGTACAGCAAACGGCCAACAGAATCAGGACGTATTTTTTCATAGTATCTCCTCTCCAACTATTGATTTCGATTATGGATTAACAAAGAATACGGAACTGCTCCCGCATGCCATCAAAGTTTTTCTTAAAACTGTTCCACTGCTTAAACTCGCCTTCTTCGTTTATCTGAATCACGCCGCGATGCACCAGGTCCAGCACCGCCAGCAGCAGAAGCGGCTTGTGCGGGGCCTTGCGTTTGCTGGAGTCGGTCCAGGTTGGGCCGGGGGCGCGGTTGAGGGTGGCGAAGTGTTTGAGGGAGGTGGTGAGGGCGGTCATCGATCTTTATCCGAGCTTTTCTGAAAGCCGCTTTGACACATTTTTCTCGAAAACTTCAGCAAACCCTTCATTTGCCGACCATCGTATATAGGCGGCAAGTTCACCAATGGTCAGCTCGTACAGTGAGATCACAGCGGCTTCCCTCTGCGACGGGGACGGCGTCTGTTCAACAGCAGCCGCTGCTGCATCTCTTCATCGTAAAATGAAATTGTTTTCTCCAGCAGAGCTGAGAGTTCTGTCAGAAGAGGATAGCGCGGATTGAAGGTGTACAGGCGGGTGCGTCCGGCTGTGCGACTCGCAAGGACGCCGCCTGCTTCAAGCTTGTCCAGTTGCTTTTGGATCGGTGCCAGAGAACTGCTGTAGAAGGTTGCTATTTCCCGGGCATACCCCTCTCCTCTGGCATTCAGGAAGGTAAGGACACGTTCGCAGTTGATGGAACCGAGAATTGCTTCGATCATGGTTTTTCGATCCGTAATACTTTAATGTAGGTCACATGACCTATATTGTAAGTCAATATATCAGTGAGAAACGATTGTCAAGGGCTGAAATTGTGCAGGTAGGTGACGGCGTCGGGGTGATCGATGCACGAGCGAATGTCAATAAGTCAAGCCTGACCCGGCGCCCTTATTCATCCGGCGGAAACTTTGCCTCGAGACATGCTCTCCTCCAAAAAATCAAAAAGCCGCTCCACCGGCCCATACCGGTAAAGCGGCTTCTGTAATTTATCTAACCCAAACCCACTCCATAACCAACCCCATATCATAAAAGATCGCCCACCTTACTCCGGCAGCGCCTCCCTGTCAACGGATCAGACCAACCACTACCCCTCTCCCAACCAACCCGGTATAGCACTGAGAATCACCCGAATTAAAACTACCGTACATTTACCCAATAAACAGAAAGAGCCCCCGATTGCTCGGGGGCTCTGCGTTCGGGGTGGCCGATATTTTTCATACAGCAGATTCTTCTTCAGAGTCAAATTTGTCCCAGAGCGCCGTTTTGAACCAATGGGGCATGCTATCTGTTTTCATTTCCAGATCAGCTTTTGCCCGAACCATTTGGCCCGGCAAACATTCTCAGACGAGGGATTGCAGTGCTCATCGCTTAACCCGTACCCGGCGTTGTCCTGGGACTACAGCGGTTGGCGCCTGTAGAGACTTGAGGACCCTGGAAGACCCATCAGGACGGGATTCAATCAGTTGACCATTGACAGCCTCCACCACCCTCCTACCTGAAGCAAGGTTTTTACAGTAAGCCTGCTTGACAGCTCCTTCTGCCAGTTCAGGAATACGCTTTTCCAAAAAACTCATGGTTTTTTCGTCGAGTTGTTTCATGGTGTTCTCCTTGTCTGATTGAGTATGAAGTGCTTCGCGGAAAACCTCTTGCTCCGGTCAAGCTGCGATCCGGTTCATCATCGGTTCCAGCTCATGTCGTCTGCCCCTGCTGTGGTGCGCCACATACCTACCCCTACTTCAACGACGGAAAGAAACGCTCGCAGATCCTCTGCAAGGTGTGCTCTCAACTCTTCCAACTTCAGCAACGCTTCAAAACAAACAGGAAGTCGAAACTCTTCTGTCCTCACTGCGGATTGGTTCTCTTTCGCTGGAAGTCTCAAAAAGAAGTGACCATTCACAAGTGTCCAAACGATAACTGCCCTCATCGAATCCAGGCACTTGCCAAGTTCGCCCACCTTACTCCGGCAGCGCCACCCTGTCAACGGACCAGACCAACCACTGCCCTTCTCCCAACCAGCCCGGTATAACACTGAGAATATCCCGAATTAAAACTGCCGTATATTTTCCCCACAAACGGAAAGAGCCCCCGATCGCTCGGGGGCTCTTTCCGCATTCGGATTGGCTGATAGGTTGTCGTGGCATAACGGATTCCGATTAGCGCTGATCTTCAGCTTGTTATTGAATGAGCGTAGTGCATTTTGTCATCCTGAGTGCAACGAAGGATCTGCTTTATGGCGCTTGCGCAGACAT
>Ga0062383_10000051_pt1 | contig 28835 bp, 27 predicted proteins | sample DOMMetBare3Fresh_FD_59508 | JGI IMG/M metagenome (GOLD analysis project Ga0062383, IMG submission 59508) | Wetland sediment microbial communities from St. Louis River estuary, USA, under dissolved organic matter induced mercury methylation -... | ecosystem: Environmental > Aquatic > Freshwater... | reverse complement strand
GGTCTTCACGACAAGTTGTTTGGCGGCGGCATCTATTGTCCTGACTTCACCGATTACACGCGTCCCGGTAACTCCAGCATCGGCCTGCACCGCGCCGGCGGCGGGCTGTGCCTTGGCAGGCTGAACGCTCAACACGGCTATTACCAAAGCAAGAACCGTTATCAACGATTTCATACTCTCCCCTTCTTTGATTGGAACACCGCCAAAGTAGATTTCATGACAATCAAACGCGGACTGACCTTACCAGGGAACGGGCTAACAATGAATCCCTGTGACAGTCTTAACGCTTTCAATTCTGCAAATGTTCTCATTTGCGCCGAGGCTTTGATGCACCTGGACGGATTTTTGTACGATTTTTCCGGATAGCTTGAGGGCTTAAACTGCGTTGGCTCTCTTCCAGACGTTGCCGCGCCCACCGGTCAGTGCCAACCCCAGACTAAGCACCAGTGTGCCGGCCAGAATGAAGGGCCAAACATATGGTAAGGAGGACAATGCGCTCCAAAACACCGTTCCCAAAAGCAGCGCTATCGATTCTGAATGCTGACCTCGAGTGAGGAACCGGCGCTGAAGCCACCGCCCCGTGGCTGCATAAATAACGACACGCCCAAATATTCCGGCCCCAACGATCAGCATGATGGTCATCAGTCCCAGCAGCGTGCTGAAGGGTGCGGGCAGCAATAACAGACAGGCTTCTCCCAGGCCGATCACGATGGCTCCCAGAAATCCTATGGCCGCTAAGCGGAGGCTGGTCAACTGGAGCCGAGTCACGCCCCGGCTAACTGCGCCGGGCAGGGTCGCGGTCACAACCATCGCAATCACAAACCAGAAAAGCACAGCCAGCAGACGCAGACCAAAATACGTCGGTGTCCACGCGGGCGAGAGGAGTCCGGTGGGATTTTGCATCATGTCGCGCAGCTCTTGCTGGTAGCCGGAATACATCAACGTCATTTTCTGCGAAGGCCGATTAGGTATCCGGTCGGCGTGTCGATAAGTCCCGCCGACGACGATCACATCCCCGCCGATGCGCGCCCCTTCAAGCTGAATTACCGAACCGCCAATAGCAGCGACATCGCCATCGACTGTGCCCTGAACAATTACATCGCCACCAAATGCGAGCGCTCCCTCCCGCACTGTACCGGTGACCTTGATCGATTTACCGACACCGTAGGCATTGCCGTCAATGACTCCTTCGAGCACTTCGATATTTCCGCGATCACTCGGCGAAACAGCGGCGTCCTGAGCACGTCCACTGGCGAAGATTAATAGCGACAGTAAGACCACTCCCCCCAGCCGCAACACCGTCTGGGCAGCCAGGGTCGGTGCCGGATCCTTCATGCCGAAATGGTTTGCAGTCACTCCCTGAGACATATTGGCAACGGTCCAGTCTTATTCGACGAGGCGTGTTCGGTGGTAGTTCGCGATTAAGCGCGACAAGGCCAAAACGGCGAGACCCAGCACAACAAAGGCCAGCAGCCCGGCCAAATGCGAGTCGCGGACGAAGCTCCGGCTCAACACTCGCGAAATAATGTTTAAGCCATTGGCAGCGTCGTAGAGCGTCCTCCAAACGACATCCAACACGGCAGATAGCGGACGGGTCACCGTCAGGGCACTGTTGAGGACAAGACCCTGCGCCGCTAATCCCAAAAGGGCCAGCGAGGCAAACCCCAGCAGCACGCACACTCGCAAAGCACGTCTATGTTCACGGCGCTCACGCAGGCCGCTCATATCACTTTCAGCGCGCGCCGCCACTATGCGGGCAAAGTCTTTTGGCAACGGCAAATCCGAAGCGCGGTAGAGGACTGAGTCCAACTCGCCTAACATTCGCTGTTGTCCGGCTAGCTCCGCGGCACAGCACGAGCATTCTTTCAGGTGGGCCTCAAACAATGAAGCGGCGGTCTGGTCCAGTTCTCCGTCCAGATATGATCTTATCTGTTCGATCTGGCAGTTCGATTGACCGGTGTGCATGCTCATAAACTCAACAACGTTATTCCCCTCTGAACAAAATGCTGGCGCATCATGTCACGGGCGCGGAAGAGACGGTTCTTGACCGTCCCCAGAGGTAAGCCGGTTACCTCAACAATCTCTTCATAAGTCAGATCCTGCGAATGTCGCAGAATGATCAGTTCGCGATAGGCTGCGGGTAGAGAGCGTATGACGCTCTCAATCTCGATCCGGCGCTCTCTTCGCTCGCTTTCCTGTTCCGGACTCAAGCGGCCGCTCTCGAGAGGCAACTCGTAAGAGTCTCCTTCCATTCCGGTCACGAGGGATTGTTCACGGCCATTTTGGCGACGCAGGTGGTCAACAGAGCAGTTATGGGCGATCTTGTAAATCCAGGTTGAAAACTTGAACTCAGCGCGATACCGAGCCAGTGACCCATAAACCTTGATAAAAATCTCCTGAGTCAGATCGAGCGCGGTATCATAGTCGCCCACCATGCGGTAGACATAAGCCGCTATAGGGCGTTGATAGCGCCGCACCAACTCTTCGAAGCCACCTTCGTGACCGGCGACAGCACTGGCGACCAGGGCCCGATCGACCGAGGCGTTAAAAGGGGCATGGGCGACGGGGGAGGCACTCATAGTCATGATGCTCAGGTTTTACGCGTTGAAAAGCGTAAATGTTTCAGGAGGTCTTGCGTCTTTGGTCTTTGGTCTTGGGTCTTGGGACTTTGGTTTTTGTCTTTGGACTTAGAGTGCCAGCCCTAGGCTCGGAACACGCGGAAAATAGTCAATGACCTAAGACCAAAGACCCAAGATCCAAGATCCAAGACCCAATTCAACTCCAGTGAAGCGTGGCCAAGCCAGCCGGCGCGGCAATGGAATCAAAGCGTAAATCGCCTGCCGGAAGCTGCAAACCGAGATCTTCCGGTCCCAGCACTTGAACTGGGGAACCTAATGTCTCGTGGGCGATCTCACTGGCCCGCTCTTTTCCAAAACCACGACCGACAACCAAGAGTCGCGTCAATGCCGGCTCTGCGCCATCAACTTCCGCGGCCCGACGATCGCGATAAAACAGCAACAGTCTAAAAAACTCGTCCTCGCGTTCCTCTGAATCGCAAACCACCGTACGCAGGATGAGCGGTTCGCCGTCACGAAAGATAGCGGCCGTAAAGCCATTTTCATGGGCGGTCAACAACAGCGAATCGCCTTTATTGCCGTTTCCCATCAGCCAGCACGCTTCGCCAAGGTGGCGGGGCAGGATGAGTCCGGCGCGCCATCCCAAAGCGGCAAATACGCTTTCATATTCCGACAACACCGAAAGCCTGATCGCAACCGCAAGGTATCGCACGCGCCCCTGAGTATCTCGCGACATTGGCTCGCTGGAGATGGACAACTCGTCAAGCGGCGCACCGAAGCCGCGCTCCATTTTCCACTTCAAAACCTCATCAGCTTCACTCTTTGAACCAGCGTGGTTTTCCAGGGTCAGAATCAGCGCGCGCATGGTAGCTTCCGGGAGGGTCACGGACCACTTGCGCTGCCGCAGCAGTCCGGTGCTGGTACCCAACTCGTTGAGCGCTTCAACCAGTTGCGCCAGGTCTGCGATGTTCACGCTATCAAATCCTGGCGTGATTAACGATTCCGACAACGTTATGCTGGCGGCGCGGCGCAAGGCGAAGACCCCGCGACGCCCGCCTTCCAGCTGCACCATCGAGGCGACGCCTTTTTCGAGGCCCAGGGCAGTCGCCGGGTACCAGGGTTGAATTAGTTTTGCTAAAAGTTTAGGCATCGAAGAATTGCGGCTGGCGGTTTTCGAATTGCGAAATTGTGGTCAACACACAGACTTAGATACACGATGATTTAAGGCATTTCGCATTCCGAAGCTCGCAAGCCGAATTCCTTCACCATTCGCTATACGGCTTCCCATCGGATCCCACTTCCGGAGACGCGCTATGCACATTCGTAACTCCCGATTCGCCGCTGTTCGAAGCCGGATCTTCGCCCGTGGTAATGGTCCAATCCGCTTGATCGGTAAAGGGATCCACCGGTACCTCACGCATGTAACCGGAACTAACCAGATCGTCAATCGCTTGGGGCAGCTTGCCCTTATCAGCGGCGTACTGATCCAGCAGGCTGCGCATCTTGTACAGGTCGTCGCGCAGGACTGCTTCGCGGGCTGCGGTGATTGTCTTCTGATACTGCGGCAACACAATGGCCGCCAGAATGATGATAATCGTGATCACGATCATCAACTCCAGCAACGTAAACCCGCGGGAGACAGAAGGCAGCGGACAGCGAACGGCAGGCATAAACCCTTTTCGCCTTCGCCCCCCTGTCTTCTGCCGCGTGCCGTCTGCCGTCAGTCCGTTACCAGTCACTGTACTTCTCTCCGTTTAACGCTGTGCCTTTGGACTTGGAACGAACGTCAAAGACGTTTTCTCCGCCCCAGGAATCTGAGTCAGCTGCATCGTAACAGGAGCGCAGATCCCAGTCGGCACTTCCCGTCATGGGATCGATCGGGAGTGCGCGCAGATAGATCTTCTTTTTTGTCGACAATTGACCCACTTGGGTGGCATTCACACCTACCTGCCCACGGCCGCCTGCGGCGGAGATAGGGATGACATTGACGCCATTCACGAGTGTTTCCAGATCGGGGGGATAACGATCGGGATTATCGACGCCAAAAATCGTGCAGTCGGTGATCGCCACTTTGATACGCGGATCGGTTGGCAGTTGTTGTTGCTGTGGCTGTTGCGCCTGACCAACATTCTGCTGATTACAGTTATAGATCAAAGCCTCGCGGTGAAACTGATCTATGGCTGCCCGGATGGTCCTCAGAGTCTCACGGAGTTCCTGTTCTTTCTGACGCTTGACCGCCATCTTGACCAGCGGTAAGACCCCCAAGGTCAGGATCGTCATGACAGTGATGGAAATCACCAGCTCGATGAGCGTAAATCCCGAAGTTGCGGTGGCAACGCGGGCGGACGCGACAACGCGGTGACCACTTAAGTGCACTACCTCTGCCGTGTCACCGCGTTGTCCAAGCGCCGCGTAATGTTCTCTGCTACGGACCATTTACTCCTTGACCACCAGCGAACCCGGTAACAGATCCAGCACTACATCACGCGAGTCAGCTGCCATCAGATTCGTTTTTTGTCTGTCAAATTGAATTGAACCGTCACCGGCGCCAATCGCTTCAATGTCCAAAAATAACATGACGCCTGCACCTTTCAGCTGCACCAGGCCTCCGAGGGCTGAAACTGACACGAGGCAAACGCCACTGGTGTCAAGCGAGTGGCTGATGCCCGGCAATCTATCCTTTTCGGTCCCGAACATTGTTCCTCCGGAGACACCGTTGACTTTGATGACCCGCGGATCAAACCTCAAAGTCAGGACAGCCAGACCCAGCGGTACCTCAGACCTTAGCTCGATCGCAAGGCGTCGCTTTTCACCAATCTTCAGAGGTTCGTTCGTGCTGGAGAGTTTAAGCTGAGCCACCCTCGCCGGATCCGGTTTCCCAACTGAGACATCGATGGGACGGGCCAGGCTCGTGAGGATTGCGTTAGTGTTGCTTTGGGTATTGACTGCCGCAACCTCGGTGGCGCCCTGACTGGTAATCATAGACTTTGGAGCCGGGACATATGGCGGCGGCTCATCGATAGCGACCTGGGTTTTTTGCGTCTCCACCGTTGTCGTCGGTTGTAATACTGCGACCGACCGAGCCTGTGCTTCGGCGCTGGGCATTGTCTTTCGGATCTCAGAACCGGCCAGTGGTGAAGGCTCAATCTGCGCCGTTCGTTCGGCTTTTGGCACTTTTTGCGCGGCGGCAATCTGTTCCTCGCGATCCGCTTCCCGGATCATCGCTTCCAGCGAACCGGTGGTCGGGTTCGAGAGCGTACCGCTGGGCCGCATCTCTTCGTCGCGCGGGGTCACTGCAGGAGCGCGCAAAACACGTGGAGTCACCGCGATAACGATATCGACCTGCCGGTTCTCGCGCGTCGGCGAAGCGAACAAGCGCCCGATAAGCGGCAGCCCGCCCAGAACCGGAAGTCCCTGTCGGCCAACAGACTGAACATCCTGGGAGACACTGGCCAGCATCATGGTCCGATTGTTCTGGACACGCGCGGTACCCGTAATGGTACGCTCCGTAAATGTAGGAGTCAGCGTGTTCGCACCAGCCACATCCTTCGACTCGATTGACATTTTCACCTGCACATCGAAGTTCGGATATACCAGCGGCGTAAATTTCAGCGTCAACCCTGTCGGCTCATAGTTAATGACGGGAAATCCGCCGGTCGGAAATCCATTGGTACCGGTTCCCGTGCCCGTACCTGTCTGTACCCCGAAGGGATAAGCCTGGGCAGTTTGCACCGGGACCCGTTGTCCAATACGGGCTGTGGATTCCTCGTTATTGAAGGCGTGCACCTGGGTAGACGCGACCAGCCTGGCATTGTTCTTGCTCTGAAACATCTGGAGTGTCGAGGCTGGCAAGAGTAAGGCCGCGCCAAAGGACGAGGGCACCGCTGCCGCGGTCGCACCACTCCCGGTGACCAGGCGGGCCAGGCCGCCAAAGGTCGTGGCAGTCTGCCGTACGCCGCCCAGGGAAACGAGACTGGTGCTGTCACCAAGTTGATTGCCGAATTGCATCAAATCGTTCCGCGAAACTTCATAGATGTTCACATCCATGACCACTTCGGGCCGTTCCTTATCGATGCTTTGCAGCAAATCGCCAATCAGACGCACGTTTTCTGCCGTGTCTCTGACAGTCAAAGTATTGGTGTCCTTATCGGGCACCACGATGGTTTGCGGGCGACCCACGGATGGCGGTATAGCCTGGCCCACAATCTCACGGGCCTTCAGCGGATCCGTGTTGGAAAGGAAGAACGTGCGTAGCACCAGTTGTTGATACTGGGCCCGCCGGGTTTGATCGGCGATTAGAATCGTGCGGCGACTTAGCTTTTGAAAGAACAATCCCTCCTGGAGGAATATGTAATCAAGCGCCTGACCGGTTGTAACTTCCTTGAGGTTCAGATCAATCTGACGCGGTTGGGCGAATGATTGCCGGTCAAAAACGACATTCAGATTAAGTTCATCGGCCAGCTTGCGAATAAAAGTCTTCAGGTCGCCGCTGTAACTGATTACCCGCAGTTGCTCAGTGTGCTGGCTTCCAGCCACGGCGCCCGTGTCCCCCGTCATCTGTCCGGACGCGGGTGTTGCGCCACTGTTGTCCTCATTCTCTTTGGTCTGGGGCAGTGCGGTCCCATCCTTGATCGCCTGCAGACGGAGCATGCGTTCCATTTCAGAGACTGCCAGAGTATTTACCGGATCGTAACCGTAAGCCTGCCGAAATGAATTATAGGCTCCGACATAATCGCGCTGCTCCGCCATTGCCCGGCCCTGCTGCATAAAGGCCTGTGAAGCATTAAAGCTCGCGCGGCGGAAATGTAACTGGTATTCGGTGTTTGCCGGATCGGCAGCCACCGCCAACGTAAATTCCTGCGCTGCTCTCTCCCACTGCTGGGCAGTCTCGTATTTCAAGCCCTTCTTAAAATGCGAGTCACCCTTTTTGGCCATGACCGTAAGGGGCATTATCAAAAGGCAACAGGTCAGGAGCAACGAAATGAAAGTGCGCATTTTAATTGTTGATCTCATGGCAGTCTCTCCTGTGGGAGGTTAAATTGAGCAGCGGCGCTGCCGTAGAGGGCCGGTAAACCTAATTTTCCGGGCCAAAATTCTTACACGCTTGCTGGCAAACATGGTTCCGACGAAATCGGGCCCCAGGATGGCCGCTGATTACGCCGGGTTTTTTGCTGTGTCGACGCTGATTTCCTCGACAAATGTTACTCGATTTATCTCATGCAGAGTCGAAAGTCCAGCAAAAACTTTCTTTAGAGCCGATTCGCGCAGCCCCCTCAGCCCTTCGGCTTCGGCCGCCCGTCTAACTTCAGAACCGGGTCTTCGCTCGACAATCATTTCGCGAATGTTGTCGGACAGGTCAAGTAGCTCATGAATGGCTGTCCGCCCCCGGTAACCGGTGTGGTTGCAGGTATCGCAGCCGACACTTGCATAAAATACTTCAGTTTGATGTTCGTCCGGCTTCAGACCTGATTCCCTCAGCTCGTCGTCTGTCGGATGATAAGGCCGTTTGCAAACACTGCACAACAGCCTGACCAGCCTCTGGGCCAGGACGCAGTTCAAAGACGAGACGAAATTATAAGGCTCTACTCCCATGTTAAGGAAGCGTCCAATCACGTCAATAACGTTATTGGCGTGCACCGTGGTGAATACCAGGTGCCCGGTCAGGGCCGATTGAATGGCAATTTGCGCCGTTTCTGTATCGCGAATCTCGCCGACCATGATCTTGTCAGGGTCGTGACGCAGGATAGAACGCAGGCCCCGAGCAAATGTTAAGCCTTTCTTTTCATTTACCGGTATTTGCGTAATGCCGTGAAGCTGATATTCAACCGGATCCTCGATCGTGATGATCTTGTCCTCTTCGTTTCTGATCTCGTTCAAGGCCGCGTACAGCGTAGTCGTCTTTCCCGAACCGGTCGGACCGGTTACCAGCACCATGCCATAGGGCTCGGCAATGTAGCGCCGGAACTTTCGCATATCCTCTTCGGCAAATCCCACTACGTCGAGATTGAGGTTCTTGAACTCCTCGCTGATCTGTTCCTTATCGAGAATACGTATGACCGCGTCTTCGCCATGGATGGTGGGCATGATGGAGACACGAAAGTCGACATTGCGACCTTTGTAGCGAACTCTGAAGCGACCGTCCTGCGGCACGCGCCGTTCGGCAATATCGAGCTCCGACATCACCTTGATACGCGAAATCAAAGTCTGGTGGTAAGCGAGATCGATCGGGTCAACCTTTGCGTAAAGCGCTCCATCGATGCGGTACTTGACCTGCACCTCGGTGTCTCGGGTCTCGATGTGGATATCCGAAGCGCGCGACTCCATGGCGTTATAAATGATCGTGTCCACCAGCTTGATGATCGGCGACATGTCGGAATCGGTCGCCAGCCGATCCAGGTCCAAAACTTCCTCGCCATGCTCCGTCTCTCTGACGAGCGAGATACGAAAGCTCGAGGCCGCTTCCTGCAGCACGCGCTGGGTCGTGTCACCCCGGCGTAAAACAACGTCCACGGCCCCGGCGGTAGCAACATAGGGGACAACCCGGCCCTGTAAGGCGCCGGCCAATTCATCCAGACGCTCCAGGTCTGTTGGATCGGCCATCGCGATGTGCAGGCCGCGCCCATCGCGCCGCAGCGGCACAAACTGGTAACGCACCATCAAGTCAACCGGAACTTCCGCGAACAAGGTGTAATCGATGGGTGATTCACCTTCGTGCGGCAGCAAATCGATATAAGGAAGCCGATAACGGCGCGCCAGCTCTTTGCCTGAGCGCACCTCTGGAGGCTCATGTTCGGCTTGCACTGCGGCCGGCACGGGATCGCCCGTGGGGAGTAATTCAGGGGGTTCTTCGACTAGCTGCTTCATTTGGCTTACGGATTAGCTGACTGAAAGTACTGAGGCGCAGTGCCCCTAGTGGCCTCCTCCGATCCCTCCACTTGAGATGGAACCGATAATGGGCAGGTAGATAGCGAGGAGGATGGTAACAACTACCCCACCCATGACCACAAGGATCGCAGGCTCAAGGGTTGTCGTCAACTGTTCGAGGCGGACTTCCGACTCAGCATCGTAAAAGACGGCGACTTCGTCGAGCATCTCACGCAGGCTGCCGGACCGTTCGCCGATGCCTATCATATCCAGAGCCAGCGCAGGAATCCAGCCGGCTGATTCCAAACCCTCAGAAAACGAGCGGCCTTCGCGAATCATGGGCAGGATGTCTGAGCTGCGCCGGCGCAGTTCACGATTGGTAATTGACTCGGCCGCTATTTCCCACGATTCCACGATGGTGATGCCGCCCGCAAGCAGCGTCGCCAGGGAGCGGGTCGCCTGGGCCACCGAAAGCTGAATCACCAGTTTGCCCGCCAGGGGAACTTTTAAGACAAAGGCATCGAGTGATTGCTTGCCTGCCGTGGTGCGCGCCCAGAGAACAAATAGGATTGCGCCGCCGATAACCAACGGGCCAAACCAAAAGACATTTCCGGCAAGCCAACTGGACAGCCCCACCACTATCTTGGTCGGCAGCGGGAGTTGATTGCCAAAGCCTGAAAACAATTCAGACATTCGCGGTACTACATAAATGGTCAAAAACGTAACCATGCAGAACGAGGCGAAAAGCAGGAACAGCGGGTAGGCCAACGCCCCTCTGATTTTTCGCCGCAGGGCTACGTTTCGACGCATGTAGGTGACATAGCGACTCAGAACCTCGTCAAGCGCACCCGAACGCTCACCCGCCAGAATTGAAGCTGTGTATATTCGGGGGAAGATCGGACCCTGGCTGGCGAAAGCCTCAGACAGTGCCATGCCCCCGCGAATCTGATCCTCTACATCGCCGAGCACCACACGCAGGCGCGCGGACGCGGCTCGCTTTCGTAACATCGAAATGGCCTGCAGGATGGGGATGCCGGCGCGCACCAGAGCCGCCAGTTGCTGATTGAAAAGCAGAAAGTCATTTGCCTTAACCCGGGGACTGGAACCTGGACGGCCAAACCGTGTCAAGGCTGCCACCCCGGATGTCCTGGGCGGCGTAACATTGAATACTCTAAAACCCTCGCGCTCAAGGTGAGCCCGCGCCTCAACGACTCCCGGAGCTTCAACCGTACGCGTAATGACTTCTCCGGCAGGGGTGCCCAAACGACAAATAAACTCAGCCATCTTTGTGAAAAACCTTCTGAGAACTGGCTTAGGACGCAGATCGAGGCCCGAAGTATAGCACGCAATCTGAGGTGGAACGGGACAAGCCTCCGAGTTTATACACGCCATGTTTGGGAATAAGTTGCAGTCTCGTCTGGTTTTTCATTGCGGAGGATGAGGAGCTGCCTGAAAACCGGTTCAAGGGTTAGTTGGCCGACTGCATACAAGAAATCCTTTTCCTCGTCCGAAGTATTCGAAAGGCACAGGAACTGTTTTGATATCACATATTTCTTGCGTGTGGGCACATGCTGGTCTACTATGAATGCGTCGACCCAGCATCTTGGAACAAGCACGCGGTAGTCTCCCTCGCTAGCCGGTTCCGGTGAAGAACCTTTTACGACCCTCGGACGGATCCCTGTTGCCCTTAGCGACTGGGTAGGAAGAGAGTTCTGAGCCCTTAAACCGTCATTCGGTGCTTCCGAAAAAGGAGCCGCAAGCTACATGAGTTCGCATCACCGGCATACATCAATACAATTTTCCGTCTATTGCCTCGTCTTCGGCCTTATCGCAATTTTCTGGGCGGCGGAATGTTTTGCCCAGGATAAACCTACCGCCGATGACCAGACGACGCCTAAACCGGCTGCCGAAACGGCGAAAACGGGAAAACTCCTGGATGGTCCAGTCATAACCAATACGGACCTGGTGACCTTTACCGTCACCGTTACCGACACCTACGGCCGCTATGTCTCGGGCCTGAACAAGAATGCTTTTACTGTGCTGGATGAAAAGCAACCCCAGGATATCGCCTTTTTCAGCGATGACGATGCACCGGTTTCTGTAGGAGTAATCTTTGACGTTTCCGGCTCAATGAGTGGTGACAAACTTAAGCGTGCGCGCGAGGCGCTTTCGCGCTTCATACAAACAAGCCATAACGCCGATGAGTACTTCCTCATCGCTTTCAATTCGCGCGCCCAGTTGCTGCTCGACAAGACACGCGACGGCAATGCGGTGCTCGACAAGCTGACTTTTGTGCAAACTCGCAACAACACCGCTTTATACGACGCTTGTTACCTGGGCGTCGAAAAGGTCCAAAGAGGCACGCATCCAAAGCGAGCCCTGCTCTTGATAAGTGATGGCCAGGACAACGACTCTCGCTACACGTTTAGCGAAGTGCGCCGGTTGCTGAAAGAATCTGATGTAGTGTTATACGGAATCGGCATCTTAAGCGGCAGCGACGCCGGCAGCGGTTTGGGGATGGAAGGTCAGGGCATCCTTGACGAATTGGCCAACGTTTCCGGGGGAAAGGCTTTCTTTCCGCGCACGGCCGCCGAGATGGATGACATTTTCGAACAGATAGCGCTCGAACTGCGCCATCAATATTCTATTGGCTACAAGCCGCCTAACTTTGTGAATGACGGGAAGTGGCACCGCATCAAAGTCAAAGTCACGCCGCCAAGAGGATTGCCGCGCCTGTTCGTGCGCAGCAAGGATGGCTATTACTCGCTGGTGGCGCCCAAGTAAACAAAATCCAAACAGCTGCAACGAAGCGCCTCTCATCGGGCATCTTTACGGTGTGCGCAGTGGTCGCAGTGAGCCGCGACGCTGTTTGCCCCAGCCCGCGCGAAGCAGCAATCATTGATCACCACCACGCTCCCCAAAACCCTGCGTCAGGGCATTCACGGCGTTTCGCATTCTCAGACTTGCAGATATAAACTGTTGCCAGCTCAGGTTAAGCAAGTTTTTGACAAACCCCGGGTCCAATAGTCGCATCTATTACGCGGCCTGTAACATTTAGGGAAATTTATTCGCGAATGAATCTTAAAAAAAGTAGCCGGAGAGGATCGAAGCATCCCGTTTTAGTCAGCGCTGCAACTCTATTGGTGCTGACGGTAACGCTGAGCGCCACTCGCTTTGACTCTGCCCGAGGGCAGGACCGACGGCCGCGACGAACGGCGCAAACAGCTCCGGTAAAACCGCCTGTTTCAACGCCAACGCCGACCCCCACCCCGGTTGTAATGCCGGTCAATGCCCCGGTGCCTGCGCGCTCTACGACTCCGACACCGACCCCCACGCCCGCTCCGTTAACTACGGAAGGCGGAAGGCCAAACCTGGGGGATGCGCCGCCACCTCCAAAGTTAAGACCAAAACCAACTCCAACCCCGCCGGAAGAAATCGATCCGGACAGCACTATCACCGTCAACACCCAGTTAGTAAATTTGAGTGTGCGCGTGATCGATCGAAACAACAAACCTATCGACAACGTGCAAAAGGCTGAGTTTCATGTCTTCGAAGACGGCGTGTTGCAGCCAATTGAGTCCTTTTCGAAAGAAGAAGTGCCGATCAGCTATGGTTTGGCGGTTGATACTTCCCTCTCGTTGCGCAACCAGTTGCAGAGCGTGATTGATGCCGCCAAGACAATCATCAACAGCAACAAGCGTGGTGACGAGACTTTTATTGAGCGATTCATTAGCAGTGACAAAATAAATATTGAGAAGGAATTTACCTCCAGCAAAGACGAACTCTTTGACGCGATTGATAATCTTTATCTGGAGGGCGGCCAGACAGCCGTCATTGACGGTATCTATCTCGCCGCCGAGCATGTTGCTGAATATCGAAAGGGTGACGACAGTGATCGACGGCGACGAGCCCTGATTGTCATCACTGACGGCGAGGACCGGCACAGCTTTTATACCGAACCCCAGCTGATGCAGCGCCTGCGCGAAGAAGACGTCCAGATCTACCTAATCGGTTTTGTAAATGAGCTCGACAAAGATTCCGGCTTCATCAAGAAAAGTCCACGGGAAAAGGCGATGGCCCTCCTCAGCAAGCTGGCAACCGAAACGGGAGGTCGTGCCTTTTTCCCCCAGTCGCTGGCAGAAATGCCGGAGATTGCCGCCGCTATTATCCGCGACCTGCGTACCCAGTATGTGCTCTCTTACAATCCCACAAACAAGGCCCGGGACGGTTCCTATCGCGCCGTACGGGTTACCGTGGACGATGGACCATCGCGCGATAAGCGCATTGCCCTGACTCGCGCGGGCTATGTTGCCCCTCGCCAGGGCGCTTCGCCACCGCGAGTGCCGACCAAGGCCACCCGCACCGGAGCCACAAAGTCGCCTTAGCTCAGAGACACAGCCTGAACCCCTGACCTGGAGTCCGAGCTTGCAGGTACCGGAACTGTCACCCCGTTCGCGGGTCTTGATCCCGCTCGAAGTGGGGTGGATCAGGCTCCAGAGAGCCAACGAGGGCCGGTAGTCAGGGGCAATACTCCAATACGACGCTGGCTCGTTGGCTAACCAATCCAGACCTTGATTACCTCACTTCATAATGAACTGACCGTTATTGGCCTGAGTTGGATATAATCCCCCGGTAGTTTCACCTTCTTCCGTGTCGTGTCTGAGGACCATCATGCCCTGTGACCCCAACATTCTCGCTTCCATCAACATGTTTGAATTACTCAATGAAGGCGATCGCATCGAGCTGGCGAAAGTCGTCGATGAGTTAAGCGTAGGCGAAGGACATACGCTTTTTCAGGCAGGCGATCCCGGAGATTCGCTTTTTATTGTCAAGTCCGGGGAGATTGAGCTTTTCATCAAGGACACGGCCGGGCAGAAAATAGTCCTGACCACCGCGCAGGACGGCGACATGTTTGGCGAACTTGCGATGCTCGATTCCGGGCCGCGGACGGCCACCGCCAAGGCGCTGGCTCAAAGCGAAGTATTGGTCCTCGATCGCGACGACCTGGTCCTGCTGTTTCAAAAAAAGCCGGAGGCCGCGCTGCACATGCTGGCAGCCCTGAGTGGTTTGACCCGGAAGGCCGACGAGTTATTACGCACGCGCGTCTCGCGGAACGTAAACGAAGAGATGGAGGGACATTCGACGCCGTTACAGCGGATCGCCGATTGGATTGCCTGGTTCAGCGGCAGCATGCCGTTCCTGATGATTAACGGCGGCTGGTTCATTATCTGGATCATAGTGAATACCTTCCCAGTTGGCATTCCAGCCTTCGACCCATATCCGTTTGGGTTGCTCACGATGATTGTGTCACTCGAGGCGATATTCTTGTCTTGCTTTGTGTTGATCAGTCAGAACCGGCAGTCTGAAAAGGACCACGTGCGATCTGACATTGAATACGAAATCAACATCAAAGCAGAATTGGAAGTGGCACATCTTCATGAGAAGACAGATCGCATCTATGAAAGCATGATGTCGCGCTTCGAGAAACTGGAGAAGACGCTGGCGTCACAGCAGTAATCTCGCCACCGCCTTATGACAGGCTACTGTTGATTCCATGTCAGAACCATACCGATGGCGGCAGCAAACATGATGGCGGTCGCGACCCAGCCTACAATATTAGCGCCCAGGCCATTTACCTTGTTGCCCATGACCTCTTTGTTATTTGAGACCAGCATAATGATAGCCAGCAAGGGAGGCGAAATCAGGCCGTTGATTACCGCGGTCCAGAAGAGCGCCGCCATCGGATTAATCCCGAGAAAATTTAAGAGCAGACCAACGAGGGTTGAGCCCGCTATGACCGCGTAGAACTGTTTGGCCTCTTTTGGCTTATCAGCCAGACTGCATTCCCAACCAAAGGTTTCGGCAACCGCATAGGCGCTGGCCCCAGTTAGGACCGGCACGGCTAAGAACCCGGCGCCGATCAATCCAAATGCAAAGAGCACGGTGGAAGCCCTGCCGGCCAGCGGTCGTAAGGCCTGGGCGGCATCGGTCGCCGACTGAATGTCAGTCTTGCCGCTAATGTGGAGAGTGGAGGCGGCCGCAAGGATGACGAAATAAAAAACGACGTTGCAGAAAAACATTCCGATGTTTGTGTCCCACGCTGCGCGACGCAACTCTGCATAAGTTGCGCCCTCGCGTTCCGTTTGCGTCTTACGCCCCATCTCGATCTCTTCTTCCACCTCCTGACTTGATTGCCAGAAGAACAGGTAAGGCGAGATAGTGGTACCCAGGATGGCGACGAGCGTCAGAAGATACTTTCCGCTATAGCTCAAGTGCGGCACAAAGGTGGCTTTCAAAACTTCACGCCACGGGGGGTTGGCCAGAATTGCGGCCCCGATATAGGCAAAAAGCGTGAGAGTAAGCCACTTGAAAATGCGAGAGATGAGCCGGTACGAACCCCAGATTTGCAGCGTCACTATGATGATCGCAATGGGCACAATCAGCCAAATTGCAGGTATGGGAATAAGGAGATTTGTCGCCGCAGCTATTGCCCCAATATCAGCCCCGGCATTGATCGTGTTGGCAACTACCAATCCGAAAACCGCAGGGTAAAGCACCGCGCGCGAATAGTGCTTGCGCAGCACGCCCGCCAGTCCCATTCCGCTAACCATCCCAATCTTGGCACAGAGAAACTGAACGACTGCCATGAGCGGGAAGGTAATGATGGCGGTCCAGAGTGTGGCGAAACCAAGCGAGGCTCCTGCCTGTGAATACGTACCTATCCCCGAAGGATCATCATCCGCTGCGCCGGTTATCAGACCTGGGCCAATAACTCTCAGGAACCGCTTGATTGGATTCCGTCCGGACTGCCTGGTTTCTTTCTTTGCCCTAACCGACGCCATCAATGAACCTCCGTCCCGTTGTTTTCAGATGATTGACAAGATATTACCCCAATGGTTCCCTGTCACCATGACCGTACTAGGCAAACTGGCCACGGCTCTCAGCCGCAGGGATGAGATTCCGAATCAAGAGCTGGCCCTCGAGATCGTGCTGAGCAATGACAGACGTGCGGTGAAGCAACTGGTTAAGAACCTTCAGCACAAGGACCGGAATATTCAGAGCGACTGCATTAAAGTTCTTTACGAGGTTGGCAAACGGCAGCCGGCCTTGATTGCCCCTTATTTCCGCGAATTCGGAGAGCTGCTCGACAGCAAAAACAACCGGCTCGTTTGGGGCGCCATGACCGCGCTCCACTCGATTACCACTCTAGTGCCTGAAAGAGTTCACGCTCTACTGGGAATGATTCTGGCCGTAGCTGATAGTGGCTCTGTGATTAGTCGGGACCACGCCGTCGGGATTCTGGTGCAGCTTGGGACCTTGAAACAATATGCAGATGAATGTTTGCCACTGGTGGTCGAACAATTACTGGCTTGTCCCGCTAATCAGTTTCCCATGTATGCCGAAATGTCGCTGGGCTTAGTAAATGACAAAACCAGGGGCGTCCTGCAAAAAGCGATAAGCAGCAAGCTTGATTGCCTTGAAAAAGAATCCCAGAGGAAACGAGTTGCAAAGGTGCTGCAGCGCCTGTCCACCCTTCCGGCAAATTAAAAGTCCAGCGAGATCCCAACTTGTATGCCAAAGCGCGGGCTGGCGTCGTATTTGCCGCCGATTACTCCAAAGTCAAACGAGGCATTGGGCTTAAACTGGTAGTTTCCGCCCAACAAAGTCTGTAGCTGACCCTTGCCGAGCTGAAAACTTTTAGTCGCAGCACCCGCCAATTCCACGCCGAGCTGTAGCCTTGGGTTTATCTGCCTGACGAGTGAGCCCGCCGCGGTAAACACCGTACCCCTGGTTTTGATGCCCACAGCGCCTGTGGTCTCATTGCCGGAAAAGAGAATGCCCGCGTTCAGACGGAGCTTCGTGGTCCTGCTGACTGATTTTTGCAAAATGCCGTTCATATAAAAGTCCGCCAGGCCTGAGCCGAGTTGGCGGCTGGTATTCCCGGTGGGCAATTCCAAATTACACGCAATGGCCAGGGCCGGCATGCGTGAGCTATCGCGCTCTCTCAGAAAGTTGTACTTTAGCGAGACATTCGTATCGCCAACCCCGGTAACTCTGCTGGGGGTCGTGCCCGCGGCGCTATAGATTGTCAGTAGCGGCACTTCAATACCGATCTCGACATTACTCAAAAGACCATAGTCGAGTTCGAAGTCGGCGGTATTCTGTTTTTGATTAGGAAATGAAGAACGCTGCAGGAAGTCAAATTCATTGCTGAACTCAAAGTGGAAATGATGCCCGGGTGTGGTATCCGCATCATCGGTTATGAAGGGTTGCTGCGCACGTGCAAGGGGTGAAAACAACAGCGAACAAAAGCACACCAGGACAAGTCTGACACTACTAGAGCGATTGACTTTGTAGTGGAGCATCCGATGGCTCGATTTTTCTGGTTACTTTCCCGGCACTGAACCGCTGATCTTTTTTCGCGTAGTCTCGCCGGTGTGAAGGACGGGGATACCCAGATCGACCTCACCGTGTGGGCGCGGAATGACATGGGTGGCTACAACTTCGCCGACTCGTTTGGCCGCGGCAGCTCCGGCATCGACTGCGCTGCGCACGGCGGCGACCTCACCACGGACGATGGCGGTTACCAGACCCGCATCGACCTTCTCCCAACCAACCAGCCGCACGTTAGCCGACTTAACCATGGCGTCAGCCGCTTCAATCATCGCCACGAGGCCCCGGCACTCAACCATTCCCAGCGCTTCTTCCATTGTTATCTCCTGACCGGCCCGGCGCACGATTGACTCAGAAGTGCGCTCTTGTAAGTACACATCATACCTGCGGCAGGCGTCACTTCGCTAACCCGTCGGGCGAAAATCTCCAAGCTAGGAGGGCGCCGCGATCTACGAGGCCGTTTCAATTTCTTAGTGAATGTATGGGAGCCGGAATGCGGCCGCCACGACGGATGAATTCTGTTGAAGAAAAGGCATTGACCGCCATAACGGGAGCGCTGCCCAGCAGCCCGCCGAACTCGACCATCTCTCCAACCACCCGCCCAGGCACCGGGATAATGCGGACCGCCGTCGTTTTATTATTCATTACGCCAATCGCCATTTCGTCGGCGATGATGGCTGAGATTGTTTCCGCGGAGGTTGAGCCGGGAACAGCCACCATATCAATCCCAACAGAACAGACGCTGGTCCAGGCTTCCAGTTTGTCAAGAGACAGGGCGCCCACTCTGGCGGCTTCAATCATCGCGGCGTCTTCGGAAACTGGAATGAATGCTCCACTCATGCCGCCCACCGATCCGCTGGCCATGGCTCCGCCCTTCTTGACCGCATCGGTCAACAAGGCCAGGGCTGCGGTTGTTCCGTGGGTGCCGGCTCGTTCGAACCCCATCGCCTCAATGATCTCGGCCACAGAATCGCCCGGCACCGGAGTGGGAGCCAGGGACAGATCAATGATTCCGAAGGGCAGACCCAGTCGGCGAGCGGCCTCCCTGCCAATCAATTCGCCGGCGCGCGCCAGTTTAAATGAAAGTTTCTTGATTATTTCTGCCAGCTCATGCAGCGGCAAATCTTTGGGCACGTGGCGCAGAGCGCTGTTGACCACGCCTGGACCGGATACGCCAACGTTGATCACAGCTTCAGCTTCGCCAATACCATGAAAGGCCCCGGCCATGAAGGGATTGTCTTCAACGGCGTTGGCAAAGCAAACGAACTTGGCACACGCAAGCCCGCCTTCATTGCGGGTTCGCTCGGCCGCTTCCTTTATGATGCGCCCGATTTGCTGCACCGCATCCATATTGATGCCTGCGCGCGTTGTCGCTACATTGACCGAGGAGCAGAGGCGGCTGGTTGACGCCAAAGCCTCTGGAATTGAATCGATGAAGGCTGTCTCGCCGCGAGTCGCGGCTTTGGGAACCAGGGCCGAATATCCCCCCAGAAAATCTACCCCCACCGTTGCTGCCGCCGCATCAATTGCTCGCGCTACCTGAATGGGATCACCTGCGCTGCCTTCGGTGATGAGCGACACCGGAGTGACGGCGATGCGCTTGTTGGCAACTCGCAGGCCAATCTCATCGCCGATCTCATCGACAGTCTGCACCAGCCGGGCCGCCACTTGCTCGATCTTCTTGCGCGCGCGATCCGCGGTTTCAGTCATGGAGTTGCTGGCGCAGTCAAGCAAACTGAGGCCGAGCGTGACAGTACGCACATCGAGGTGCTCCATCTCGGTCATCGACACCGTTTGTAGAATTTCGGCCTGACTGTATTCCATGTTTCGATTTTGCTAAGCAGATTGCGAATAGCGATGCTTCGAAGTTTCAGATGCAGCGCCGGAGTGGTTAAGACTTAGTAATTTGCGAGCACTAGACAATCCACTTATTAAGCGCCAGCAGCACCAAAAACAGGACGAACAAAACAACGACAACTAGAATGAAACGAAGACTTGAATCGTAGGCTGCCTCGTCGAGCACGACACTGGAAACACGGCGCTGCTTTTCCGCTTTTGGCTGCGCGCGATCGGCGATGCCTCGGCGCGCTGCAAGTCCAACCCGCAGACTCGCTAATCCCGGGTGAACACCAGGGGTCGCCTTGGGCGCCGCAGCAGCAGATGCGACTGATGCAGGCTGCCCCTGTGCGCCTCTTCCCTGCTCGGCAACTTGTGCGCCAGAAGCTATTGGCCCTTCAGGAGCGGCTGCCTCTGGCGGAGGTTCCGCTACCCTGACCTCTGGCTGCTTGCTGTCTGCAAGGGGGCCAGCAGGTTCGGCAGTCTGCTCTCTGGTCTTCGCCCCCAGCGCGTTGCCACACTGGGCACAAAACAATTGGTCCGGCTTTGAAGCCGCCCCACACTGTGGGCACCGATGGGAAATTAGTGGTTGGGACATAGCGACATTGTGGGTTGTGAGTTGCTGATTGCGGATTCTCCATCCTCTTCAGTCCTGTTTCGGAAATTCGCAATCCGCAATTCGAAATTTAGATCCGGTGCATCGCGTTAAAGAGATCTTCACGTTGAGCGTAGATGCGCACTCCGAGCTTCTCTCCCTCCAATCGCAAACGTTCTTTCAACTCGATCGCGCTTTCGCGGGCGCGCAGCGTATCGGCGATGATGACCATGGCAAACTTACCCTGAACGACGGTTTGATTTATGTCGGCGATACTGCAATCGGCCGCCGCCAGAATTTGCGCCACTCCCGCAACAATTCCAGGATGGTCCAGCCCGAAGACGGAGATCACCATTCGGTCGGACGAACCTTCGCTGCGTTTAGCCGCCGCCATTGCATTAGTTGGATTTGGTGAGGTAATACCGTTACCGGAAAGGTAAGGCGCAATCTCGCGATAGACCTCCGTTACCAACTGTTCAACTGTTTGCTCGTCTGCCCCTAATCCCAAACGCCCGTACACGGCGCGCGTGATCTTGTAAATCAGCTCTTCATTCGCCATTTAATCTAATTCGTCCGGATTCTTCTTCATTGGCTTATTAGGTTGTCCCGGAAATTTGCGCTTTTACACCGGCTTACGGTCAAGTCTCAGAGTACAACGATCAAAAGACCATCGCTAGAACCTTCCATTGTCGCGCGCCAGTTCGCGCGCAGACTCCCGCAACTCATCTGATACCGTCTCGGCGAGATCAACCCGATCGACGATGCCGACCACAGCTGCTTCGATAGCCATGTCCTGATTCCCGATTGCCGTGCGAGCAGCTTTGCCAAAGGCGCACATCACTGTCTCACCGGCTCCGGCCCCAAGCCGATCCGCTACCACGATAATGCTCTTATTCAGTTCTTTATCCAGATCGAACGGATGGACAATGAGAAAACGGACGCCCTCAAGATCGGGCGACTTTTTGGTGGACCAGACGGTGCCGACAACTTTACCGAGAAACATAATGATTTTGGTCTTTTAGACCCCTTGTCTGGACCGCGGGACTTTGCTCATGGTTCTGAATAACAGCCCAGGACCATGCTCCAGAAACCTATATCCTGGCAAACACTTCCGCAGGCTCCCCCAGATCGCGTGCTGCCGGGGTAATGATGGTCCGGGCGTTGACATAAATCTTTTCGCCCTTTTGAATTGCGCGACGCACATCATCCTCGCTGACAAAGTCTATTGCCGCCCGGCCGTTAGTCGTCGTCGCAGACCTGGATTGCGCTTTGGGCACCTGCCCGCTGTGAGACGTCCCGTTAGCTCCGGCCCCTGGTCGCTGCGCAGGGGCTGACGACTCCGAACCCTGGGCGGTAACTTTAGGGCCTGTGTACATACTGCCTGCCTCAGCCTCGGCTCCAGGTTGTGGCTGAGCCGGACTCGTACTCTCCTCCCGGCGATCTGCCAGGAAGCGATCAACTATGGCGGCAATTTCGTCGCGACCAATTTTCCCGCCGGACGCGGCCAGCGGCGCCCGCGCTGGAGTTGACGCTGCGGGGGACTTCGCCCCCAAGGTCGGAGTGGCTACTGCCGGACGAGCGCTCTTTACCGGCCGCGTCTCAAAAGCGACCCGCTTGATGTCCATCAAATGCAGCGGCGAAACATTGTCAGAAGTTACATTCCCGCCCCACGAGCCACAGCCCAGGGTCATAGAGGGCGGCAGGGCGGTGGAGAATCCAATCGCCCCGTGCGTCGTTGGAGTATTGACAGTCACCCGCGACGCGGGCATTTCGCCACCAAATTTGATTGCCGCCTCTCTTGCTCTGGTATGGATGCCGGCGGTATGGCCCATACCGCCATATCGGAGCACTTCGAAACATCGCTCCGCGCCGCGCTCAAGTCCGTCCACTACATAGAAGGCGAGGATGGGTGAAAGCTTTTCCATCGATAAGGGAAAGTCCCGACCAACTCCGCCAACGTCGGCCATGAGGCAGCGTGTGCCAGGCGGCACAGCGAGGCCCGCCATCTTCGCGATCACTTCCACCGAGCGGCCAACAATTGCCGGATTAAGCGAGCGCTGCGGCGTAGCCACAACCTGGCCCAACTTCTCTGCCTCTGCGGCTGAAAGAAAATGAGCCCCCTGCAGCTTGAATTGCTCGCGCACGGCCTGTTCAATCGGCGCGTCCACGACTACTGCCTGCTCTGAGGCGCAGATGGTTCCATTATCGAAGCACTTACCAGTTAGGATGTCCTGCACGGCCTTGGGAACATCCGCACTTCTTTCAATAAAGACAGGTACGTTTCCCGGCCCGACGCCAAAGGCGGGTTTGCCGGAGGAATAGGCAGCCCTGACCAGTCCGATGCCACCGGTGGCCAATATGACCGCCGTTTGTTTGTGCTTCATGAGGGCTTCGGTGCCTTCTATGGTGGCGGTTGTCATGCAGGCAATGGCATCGGCCGGCAGGCCTTCTTTGATGGCAACTTCGCGCATAACACGAACCGTTTCGTTTATACAACGAGCCGCGGAAGGATGGGGCGAGAGCACGATGGCATTACGCGACTTGATCGCAATCAGAGTTTTAAAGATCGCGGTGGAAGTAGGATTTGTTGAAGGAATAATTCCCGCGACGACGCCTCGCGGACTTGCAATCTCGACGACATCTTTAGTTTCTGAAACCACTCCAACGGTACGCAGTCCCCGAAAGTAATTCCAGACATCCTCAGCGGCAAAACGATTCTTTTCCTGCTTGTCAGCGGGCACGCCATATCCGGTCTCTTCAACCGCCATCGCGCCCAGCCTCGCTGCCTCACGGAGGGCGGCCCTCGCCATCGCTTCGCAAATGCGATCGACCTTAGCCTGGTCGAAATGCGCCAGCTCAGTCTGTGCCCGGTGCGCGGCTTCAACCAGATCTCGCGCCTGCTGCACTGAAACGAGATCCTTATCTACGGACATGGGTTAAGCTCCTGCCGTTGACAATCTGCAAACTAATATACTTCTTCGATCCTGGTCCTTTGTTTTTTCCGTCTGGAGCATCGCTCTCGACATCTCTATAAGTACAAAGAACGAAGTTCAAAAGGTTGAGATTTATCGGGCCCTGTCCTTCGCTGCATCGCGGGTCCCGGCTGGTAACGTACGTCCCTGATCGCCCTGGCTTAGTTGGCCTCGAGCGCCACCCTGCAAGCTGCGTTCGTCGGGGCTGAGACCGGTGCGGCCGCTGACCGGCAACACGCGCTCCACTTCAATATGGGGCCGTGGAATAACATGCACGCTAATCAGTTCGCCGACGCGACGGGCGGCGGCCGCACCGGCATCAGTGGCTGCCTTAACCGCACCCACATCGCCACGGACGAAAATCGTCACATAGCCGGCGCCGATATACTCTTTCCCCAAGAGCTGCACGTTCGCGGCTTTTACCATCGCGTCAGCGGCTTCGACCGCCCCGACGAAGCCCTTGGTCTCAACCATGCCTAATGCTTCTAACGTCTGCGACATTCTCGGTCTCCTGTTTTAGAAGTTAAAGGGACTGTTTGGATCTTTTGTAAGTTCAACGTATCACCGTGTGCTGGAAGAATCAAGAGACACCTCAAGCTTTTGAGCCACAAAAGTTTGACAACGTTTTGCAGTGCAAGTACTATTCGCGCAAAGTGAAGGGTCTCTTGGAAGCGGGATTAAACTACGAGCGCGATCTCAGCTAGTTCCGGGTGGCTCTTTTCCAGACTCTGGCATCGCATAACAACGCACCCATTCCCGGGTGTCAAGGCCAACGCGGATTGGTGATGGCAACTACGATTGGTGAACAGTTGCGACTCGCACGCGAGGAGCGAGGAATTGCCCTGCGGGAAATCTCAAATCAAACACGCATCTCGATGCGCTATCTCGAAGCGATCGAGACCAACGACTACAAACGATTACCCGGCGGCATCTTCAATCGCAGCTTTGTAAAAGCCTACGCCCGTTGTGTGGACTTTGATGAGAAGCAGGCTGTCGAAGGTTATACCCGGTTCATGCGCGAACAGGGTCAAGCCGTCGATGAAGTCGAAACATCGCCACATTATTCCAAAGTCTACGACGACGCCTCCGCTACGCGTTCGCCTTTTCTGACTGTATTTCTGGCGATTGTAATTCTGGCTATTCTCACGCTGGGCGCCCTCGCTGCTGTGCACTGGTATCAGCGAAGAATCTCTTCGGCATTCGGTGAAGGACGAAAGGATGGGGCGTTCACCAGTCAAATCACGAGCAGGCAAACAAGGTACGCTTAGTGGTGTAGCGAAGGCATAGTCTGTTATTCGTTACCAGCTGCCTTGATAACATCTTCCAGCATGGACCAGGATTAGATTGACATCATTTTCAATTAACAAGATCGCAATTTCCACTGCCCGCTTCAATGGCGGGCAGTTCTGTTTTATAGTGATGGTTCCCATTCCACGGTTTTTCTCGAGGAGCAATAATTAAACATGATCACCGAACCAATTACCGAAGGCCTGACATTCGACGATGTACTGCTGCTTCCTGCCCGCTCAGACGTTTTGCCTTTGGAGACCGACACGTCCACGCAATTGACACGCAATATTCGGCTGCAAATCCCCCTCTGTTCGGCGGCCATGGATACCGTAACGGAAGCCGCCCTGGCCATCGCGCTCGCGCAACAGGGAGCCATCGGCGTAATTCATCGAAATATGACCATCCAGCGGCAGGCTGAAGAGGTGGACAAGGTCAAGCGTTCTGAATCGGGCATGATCGTGGATCCGGTCACCATTCGTCCCGATCGCCCCGTTCGCGAAGCCTTACAGGTGATGGAGCGCTATCACATCAGCGGCGTTCCAGTGGTTGATGAAGATGGCCACCTGGTGGGCATCATTACCAATCGGGATTTGAGATTCGAAACGCGTTTCGATATTTCTGTTTCCGAAGTCATGACGCCGCAACCACTGGTAACAGTTCCGGTCGGCACCACGCTGGAACAGGCAAAGACAGTTCTGCAAAAGCATCGCATCGAAAAGCTTCTGGTCGTCGACAGTGATAAACGCATCAAGGGATTGATCACGGTCAAGGACATTCAAAAGGCAATCAAATATCCGACTGCGGCAAAAGACGATCTTGGACGCTTGCGCGTGGCTGCGGCCATCGGCGCCACAGGTGATTACCGGGAGCGAGCAGCAGGTTTGGTGGACGCTCGCGTTGATTGTCTGGTTATCGATACAGCCCACGGCCATTCGTCCCGGGTCCTGGATGCAGTGCGGGAAATCAAAAGTCGCTATCCGCAGACGGACCTAATTGCCGGCAACGTCGCCACCGCTGACGGGGCAAGTGAGTTGATCGACGCCGGCGTTGACGCCATTAAAGTTGGTATCGGGCCCGGCTCGATTTGCACGACGCGCGTAGTCACCGGCGCAGGCGTGCCGCAGATCACTGCGATTCAATCCTGCGTTGCTGCGGCCAGGGATTCGGGCGTACCGGTTATCTCCGATGGCGGCGTAAAATTTTCCGGCGATGTCGCTAAAGCTATCGCCGCCGGCGCCGATGTTGTCATGATTGGTTCGCTCTTTGCCGGAACTGAGGAAGCTCCCGGTGAAGTAATCCTGTTTCAGGGTCGCTCATTTAAAACCTATCGCGGCATGGGATCGATTGGCGCAATGCGCGAAGGGTCAAAGGACCGTTACGCGCAGGAGCTGACCGAGGTGGAGTCCAAGCTGGTCCCCGAAGGCATCGAAGGCCGTGTTCCCTATAAAGGAACCCTGGCCGACATGGTCACACAGTTGGTCGGCGGGCTGCGTTCGGGTATGGGCTATACCGGCTGTCACACAATTAAGGAGTTTCAGGAAAAGACCCGCTTCATCCGCATAACCTCGGCCGGTTTGCGCGAATCTCACGTTCACGACGTGATCATTACCAAGGAAGCGCCGAACTACAGGTTGGAATAGTTGCGCATACAAAGCAATTCGGATCACGTCGCTGTTGCGCGCCTTGTAGTTGTGGTGGAGTCAGGCCAACGAAGGATTTCTCCGACAGGTGTCTGTAAACTCCTTGCCGCAGTTGCATTCTTCGCTCAATCTCTCCGGTTCTGATTGCTTCAGTGACGGTATCGAATTTGCGATGGGCAAGTGCGATATGTCCTATCGAAGAGCACTCCTAATCTCAAATCCCAGGACCGGCAGGTATGGAACACGCCGCGCGCCGCAACTCGATCAACTGTGCGACTTGCTGCGTGCGCACGCGATTGAGGTTGAACTGCTGGTCACCGGGGGGCCCGAGGATGCGACGCGGTTCGCCGCGACGGCTCAGGCAAATGGTTTCAATGAAGTGATCGTCGCCGGTGGTGATGGCACCATCAACGAAGCCGTTCAGGGTTTGGTAGGTACGGAAGTCCGTCTGGGAATCCTGCCAACCGGCACCGGCAACGTACTCGCGCACGAATTGAAGTTGCCATTGGACGTCACTGAGGCCGCGAGGGTCATTGTGGCCGGTCGGACGCAACGGATTTTTGCCGGCTGCGCAATTTCTGAAAGCCCCAATACGCGACGTTATTTTCTATTAATGGCGGGCATTGGCCTTGACGCGTCGGTTGTCAGCCGCGTACATCCGGGTCTGAAGAAACGAATTGGCAAAGCTGCTTTCTGGTATTCCGGATTGAGCCAACTGGCGGACTGGCAGCCAGTTCCCTTCGAGATCGAAGTTGCGGGCAAGGTTTACCATCCTACCTTTGCTGTCATCGGCAAAGCTGCCGGCTATGGTGGGGAATTAGCGGTCACTCCACGTGCCCGGCTCGATCAACCCATGTTTGAGATCTGCATTATCGAATCACGCAGCCGGCTTCGCTATCTGCGACTGCTGTCACACGTCATGCGCGGAGGAATTCCTGCCAACCTGCGAGGCATTCGCTTCCTGCAGGCCAAGGTGGCGCAGTCTCGCGGTAGCGCGGCCGTGCAGGTCGATGGCGAGGTGATTGGCAACCTGCCGATGAAGTTCGAGATCGCAGCTCAGACCCTCGAGGTAATCATTCCCTGACGTGCGCGTCCCGCCCTGGGACCGCACGCATCCTGCGTGCTGCCCCTCAACGAAACTGGCCCCCTCAAGGAACCCACAACCTGAGTCCCTTGCACCCTTCTTCCATATCGATTATTAATTCCCTGATGCCCGGGATAACTGAACGCCTCTATTACAACGACTCGCATCTGATCGAGTTTGACGCTCGAGTCCTGGATGTGACTGAGCGGGTCAGCGGCTGGACAGCGATCACACTCGATCGCACCGCTTTCTATCCAACCGGCGGCGGCCAGCCCAGCGATACCGGCACGCTGGACGGCGCGCGCGTGGTCGAATGCAACGATGAGGGAGAAACGATCCTTCATGTTATCAAGGGCCCGACGCCAAAGATTGGCGACGTCGTTAGAGGCCGGGTAGATTGGCCTCGTCGTCTGGACCATATCCAACAGCATTCCGGGCAACACATTCTTTCACAAGCCTTTGTAAAATTGTTCGACGCTCCTACACGTAGTTTTCGCGTGCTCGAACAGGTGTGCGAGATTGATGTGGATTTGATCTCTCCCAGCAACGAACGCATCGAGCGCGCAGTTGAACTGGCCAACAACGTGATCTGGGAAAACCGCCCACTCTACGTGAAAAGTGTCAACGCGGCAGAGGCTGCTTCGTTACCCTTACGCAAGGAACCAGCACGCGACGGATTACTGCGGTTGATTGAGATTGAAGAATTTGACCTGACCCCCTGTGGCGGGACGCACGCTTCGCACACGGGCGAGGTGGGGATGATCGCAGTACGTTCGTGGGAGCGCGCCAAGGGGCTGACACGCATTGAATGGGCAGCGGGTCGCCGGGCGCTCGAAGACTATCGCCGCGCGAACCTTGCAGCGCGTAGCGTTGCGGCGTTGTTCAGCACTGGGCGGGATGACGCAGCCAAGCTGGCTGCACGCCTGATAGATGAGAACAAGCAACTGCATCACCGTGTACGGGCGCTCGAAGAAATTGCTTCGCTAGTTGACGCCGAAGAATTGCTTGTCGCGGCTCAGCCTGCCGCTAACGGACTGCGAATCATCGTAAAGACTTTCACCGACCGCGAAGCTGAGTCATTGAGGCAATTGGCCCAGGCGCTGAGCAGCCACCCGAACGTGGTGGCGCTACTCGGTGCCGTTGACAGCGACGCGGCCCGGCTGTTGTTCGCGCGTTCGAGCGAGGCGCCTGGCGACATGAATGCCCTGATGCGCGCAGCCTGCGCCGTGATTGAAGGCCGCGGCGGCGGCAAAGCGGACCTGGCCCAGGGTGGCGGCAGGAAGGTTGAGAAACTTGGCGAAGCGCTCACCGCCGCCGCAAAAAACTTTCTCCCCTGAACCGGTAATTTCAAGTTTCTCTCTGGTAGTTCCCTCTTTGAAACCTGAAACTTCGCACTTTCCCTCTTTGAAACTTGAAATTTGAAACCGTAAAACTCTCTTTAGAACCTGAAATCTGAAACTGTAAAACTCGGGGCTTTCACTCTTTGAAACTTGAAACCTGAAACCTGAAACTGTATCCTTCCCCGCGTGGGGCAGTAGCTCAGTTGGCAGAGCGCCGCGTTCGCAATGCGGAGGCCAGGAGTTC
>Ga0062383_10000049_pt1 | contig 29080 bp, 23 predicted proteins | sample DOMMetBare3Fresh_FD_59508 | JGI IMG/M metagenome (GOLD analysis project Ga0062383, IMG submission 59508) | Wetland sediment microbial communities from St. Louis River estuary, USA, under dissolved organic matter induced mercury methylation -... | ecosystem: Environmental > Aquatic > Freshwater... | reverse complement strand
ATGTTCCACCAGATCGAAGGTTTGATGGTCGATACGGGAATCACCTTTGCCGATCTGAAGGGAATCCTGACTATCTTTACCAACCAACTGTTCGGCCAGAAAACCGGCGTGCGTCTCCGTCCGAGTTTCTTCCCCTTTACCGAGCCGTCGGCTGAAGTCGATATTGCCTGTGTAATCTGTGGCGGCAAAGGTTGCCGGGTCTGCAAACAGAGCGGCTGGCTCGAAATCCTTGGCGCCGGCATGGTCGATCCGGAAGTGTTCCGGCATGTCAATTACGACGCGGAAGCGTTTTCCGGTTTTGCCTTTGGCATGGGGATCGAACGGATTGCCATGTTGAAGTATGGCATCAACGATATGCGTCTGCTGTTTGAAAATGATGTCCGTTTCCTGCGTCAATTCTAACCTTACTTACTTCGATCTTAATGGTGTCCTGCTATGAATATTACCTATAACTGGCTTAAAGAATATGTTGATTTCAGACTTTCACCGGATGTGCTTGCCGATCTTCTGACCATGCTCGGTCTTGAAGTCGAAGGGATGCAGCAGCAGGGTGGCGGCATGGATGACGTGGTGGTTGCGCGGGTGGAAGAAAAACGCCAACATCCCAATGCGGATAAACTTTCACTCTGCCGTGTCAATAATGGCAAGGAGATTCTGGATGTGGTCTGTGGCGCCCAGAACTTTAAGCAGGGTGATACGGTCGCCTTGGCCCAGATCGGCGCGGTCTTGCCAGGTGATTTCAAGATCAAACGCTCCAAGATCCGCGGCGAAGAATCATGCGGTATGCTCTGTTCCGAAAAAGAACTGGGACTGGCGGCTGAAAGTGCCGGGATCATGGTGCTCCCCGAATCGTTGAATCTTGGTACGCCGGTTTTTGAAGCGCTTGGTCAAAAAGATACCCTCTTTGAAATCGGCCTGACCCCCAATCGTGCCGATTGTTTGAGTGTAATTGGCATTGCCCGGGAGGTTGCCGCCAAGCTTGGAACCACCGTACAGCCACCTTCAGCAACCGTGGTTGAAGGACCAGTCCCGGCGATCGACAGCATCAGTGTCACCATCGAAGCGCCCGACCTTTGCCCCCGTTATGCCGCACGCTATATCTCCGGTTGCCGGATTGCTCCTTCTCCCGACTGGCTGGTAAAACGTCTGGCAGCGGTCGGCATGCGTTCAATCAACAATGTGGTTGATGTAACCAATCTGGTGATGATGGAACTCGGTCATCCCCTGCATGCCTTTGATTGCAGTCAACTGGCAGGGAGCAGGATTGTGGTGCGCCGCGCCGGAGAGGGGGAGAATTTCGTAACCCTGGATAACCAGAATCGGGTTCTGACCAGCGATGACCTGGTGATCTGTGACGCCGAGCGCCCGGTTGCCCTGGCTGGTATCATGGGTGGCCTTAACTCGGAAATTGCCGATAGCACCACCACGATTCTGCTGGAAAGCGCCTGGTTCAAGCCGGCTGCTATTCGCCGTACCAGCAAGCGGCTTGGTTTGCACACCGAATCGTCCCATCGTTTTGAGCGGGGTGCTGATATTGGCATGGTTACCTGCAGCCTTGATCGCGCTGCCAGGTTGATTGCCGAACTGGCCGGCGGAACAGTGGCTGGCGGTGTTGTCGATGCCTATCCTGCGCCCTTTGAAGCGCCAACCATCACGCTGCGGCCGGAGCGGGTATCTGCGCTGCTTGGAGTGCCGGTGGCCGTGGAGGAAACCATCTCGATCCTGCAACGGCTTTCATGTACGGTAAGCGAAGTATCCGTAACCGAATTGAAAGTAGTGCCACCCAGTTACCGGATTGATATCGAACGTGAAATCGATCTGGTGGAAGAAGTGGCCCGGCTCAAGGGGTTCGATTCCATCCCGGCCAGCATGCCGATTGTCCAGGTGATCTCCGACCGTCCCCCCCTGCGTCAACAGGTGGAGCGTTCGGTCAGGAACCTGCTGATTGATAACGGTATGAATGAAGTGATCAACTTCAGCTTCGGGGCGACTGATGTGGTCGATAAACTGTTGCTTGGCGCCGATGACCTGCGGCGTAATGCAATCCAGCTTGCCAACCCATTGGTGGCGGAACAGTCAGTCATGCGAACCACGCTTCTCCCCGGCGTCCTGGAAACGGTCAGCCGCAACATGAGTTTTCGCAGTATGGATCTGAAACTGTTTGAAATCCGCCGCCGGTATGTTACCAGTGTTGACCAGGAAATGCCCCATGAACCGCTCTGCGTCTGTGGCGCCATTACCGGCCTGCGGAACAATGTCAGCTGGAATCAGGCGCCGGAACAGGTTGATTTTTACGATGCCAAGGGAATCGTGGAAAATATTCTCGAAGCCTTGAATATCAAAGGTGCAACCTGGGTAGCCGATACCCCTGAAGCATACTATCATCCGGGTAAATCATGCAGCGTCAGGGTCGGCCGGGATCTGGTCGGTAGTGTGGGAGAGCTGCACCCCAAGGTGCAGAAAAACTTTGGCCTGGAAAAACCGGTTTTCTGCTTTGAGCTCGATTTTGATCGCTTGGTGGCGCTGACCAAACGCCAGATCTCGGTTACTGCCCCCTCACGCTTTCCCGACAGCACCCGTGATTGCGCCCTGTTGGTGGCGGAAGAACTTCCGGCCGAGCGGCTGCTTGAGACCGTCCGTTCGGTCAAGGCGCGTGAAATTGAACAGGTAGAGCTGTTTGACCTGTACTGTGGTGCCGGTATCCCGGCCGGTTTCAAGAGTGTTGCCATCCGGGTGCGTTACCGTTCCTTTGAGAAAACCTTGACCGATGATGAAATCGCGGCATTGCATACCAGGGTGGTTGATACGCTGGTAAAAAAATGTAGTGCCACCATACGATAAAACCTGTTGCCAAGCAAAAAACGCTATGGTATACATTCACCCCTCGTGTTTTTATAAGTAAATAGCATAGATAGAGGTTTTTATGACCAAGGCAGACATTGTAGAAAGAATTCACGAAACAATCGGCTTTTCTAAAAAAGAATCTGCCGAAATGGTTGAAACAGTCTTCAGTATTTTGAAAAGCACCCTGGAAACTGGTGAAAAGATCAAAATAGCTGGTTTTGGCAATTTTGTTGTCAAACAAAAAGCTGATCGTCGTGGCCGTAACCCTCAAACCGGTGACTCGATTACCATCTCCGCACGTCGTATTCTTACCTTCAAGCCAAGCCAGGTGCTTAAAGCTGCCATCAATGGCGAAGAATCCAACGAGGTTGACTAAAAAAAGTGCCAATGGGCGTACAAATTCCCGACAAACTGTATTTCAAAATCGGCGAAGTCGCCCAGCTGGCAGGTGTTAAACCATCAGTACTCCGTTTCTGGGAAACGGAGTTTATTTTTCTGCGACCGGAAAAGAGTACTACCGGACAACGGTTGTACTCCCGCAGGGAAGTTGAGCTGGTGCTGCAGGTCCGGCGTTTGCTGTATGATGAGCGCTTTACCATTGAAGGGGTGAAACAGCGGATTTCATCCAAGGGGAAGCTGATCGGGGTGGCAGAGCCGCCAGTACCGGTCACCGCGGTAACGACTGACCTGCAGAGCGTGTTGTGCGATGTCAGGATCGCACTGCAAAAGCTGCGCAATCAGTTGTAGCACGCGAGTACAAACGCCACAGTATTTAACCATAGTTGCGGGTTACGAGTTATCGTAACCCCTTTTTTTTACCCGGAGGCTCGATGCAATTTTTTATTGATCCCTATTTTCCCGATGATATCAACGCAGTTGGTGATGCCGGCATGGCGAGTTTCGATGAAAAACGCCCGCTCTACCTTTCCGGTTGCAAACAGTTTCTGGCTACCTATCGTCAGGAAATCCGGGAATTACATTCCCTGGGTGCATCGGGTGTCGAGGTGGCACATCTGCTGTGTGACATGATGGATGTCTTGATCAACAAGTTGTTGAACAGCATCCTCTATGATCTTGATGGCAGTGGCGAACTGATGGAACACCTGACCCTGGTGGCGGTGGGGGGGTATGGACGTGGCGAGCTGAACCCGTTCTCCGACATTGATATCATGTTTTTGCACGACGGTAGCATGCCGGTGGCCAAGATTGAGGATATTGCCCAGAAATTACTCTATTTTCTGTGGGATATGCGTCTGGATGTGGGATATTCGGTGCGGGTTCTGAATGATTGCGTCGAAATGGCGGCTTCGGACGGGACGGTGAAAACCGCGCTGATGGATGCCCGCTTTTTAAGTGGTAGCAGCAGTTTGTACAAGGCGTTGCATAACACCATTTTCACCCAGATCCTTCCCCGTTCCAGTGATAAATTTATCAAGGAAAAAATTGCCGATATGAAGGCCCGCCGGGAAAAATACGGGTCAACGGTTTATCTGCTGGAGCCGAACCTGAAAGAGGGGGAGGGAGGGTTACGTGATCTTCAGACCGCCGTGTGGGTGGCGCGGATCAAGTACAAGTACAGTGACCCAAAAGAGCTGATCATCAAAGGGATTATCACCGAGGAAGAACTGGAGATCTACCATAATGCCCTCGATTATTTGTGGCGCATCCGCAATGAGCTGCACTATTTCAACGGGCGCAAAAATGACCAGCTTACCTTTGACGCACAGGTACACCTGGCGCAGTTCTTTGGTTACCTTGATCGAGGCAGGGTACTGGCGGTGGAAGATTTCATGCGTGATTATTACCGGCATGCCAACCGGGTGGAACATTTTACCTCCAGTCTGGTATCGCGCTGTGTCTGGCGGGATGAGGGGGCGCTCAAGATTCTGGGGTATTTTGTTCGCCGCCCGGTGGGAGACGGCTGTTATGTTCTCAAGGGTGAACTGATCATACCTGATGAATCGGTGGTGGAGAAAAATCCGGTGGTTCTGATGAGGCTGTTTGAACTGGCGCAAAAACATCAGGTGGAGTTGAATGTTCGTGTCAAAGGGATTGTCAGACGAAGTCTGCATCTGGTTACTGAAGAGTTCCGGTGTAATCCGGAGGTGAACCACTCATTCCAGAACATCCTCCGTTCCCCCAAGGATGTCACTTCAACCCTGAGATTGATGCACCATCTGGAATTTCTCAATGTCTTTATTCCCGAGCTGGAACATATCTACTGCAAGGTTCAGCACGACATTTATCATATCTATACCGTTGATATCCATACGTTGTTTGCGGTTGAAGAAGCGGAAAAGATGCTCAATGGGCAATCGCGGGAGTTGCTTCCCTTTCCGTGTGAGGTTGCTGCCCACATTGGCAAACAGGAACTGTTGCTGCTGGCGGTAATGTTCCATGATGTGGGGAAGGGTGAAGGAGGGGGGCACGCAGAAAAAGGCGCCGCCATGATTCCCGAAATCGCCCGCCGAATGGGACTTGACCGGGAAGACACGTTGCGGCTGGAATTCCTGGTGCGCCACCACCTGCTGTTTGCCCATATTTCACAGCGCCGCGATTTGCATGATGAAAAAATGATTGTTCAGTTTGCACAGCAGATGGAAACCAGCGAGAACCTGAAAATGCTCTATTTGCTGGCGATCGCCGACGTCAGAGCGGTCGGTTCCGATGTCTGGACCAACTGGAAGGCGATGCTGTTTCAGGAATTGTACGAAAAATCGTTCCAGGTGCTGGAACGGGGCAATTTTCAGCTGGAAGAACGGAGTGACCGGGTCAAGGGAGTTATTCAAAAAGTTGTGGAACGTCTGGAACCGGAGTTTGCACCGCCTCTGTTGCTGGAAGAACTTCAGGCCATGTCGGTGCGTATGCTGTTATCAAACAGTGTGGCGCAGATAGTTGAGCATGCCCGCATCCTGATGAAGCTGGATACGGCCGATATGCTGATCACGGTTGTGCACCAGGAGGCGCGGGGGTACTCGGATGTTACCATCTGTGCCTACGATATGCCCGGTTTGTTTGCACGAATAACCGGCGTCATGGCTGCCAATGGGGTCAATATCTTGGGAGCCCAGATCAATACCAGCCGTAATGGCAAGGTGGTGGACGTGCTGCAGGTTAATTCTCCCCAGGGGAATTTGATCAAGGATGAACAGCGGTGGCAGAAGATCAAAAATGAAATGGTGCAGGTCTTCCACGGTGAGGTGATGGTCAGTACCCTGGTGGCCAAGCGTCAACGTCCGACCTTGCTCTTCTCCCGTTCGACACCGGTTGCTTCCACCAGGGTTGAAATCGATAACCAGATTTCCGATGATTATACGGTGATTGATATCTATGCCCATGACAAGGTCGGGTTACTCTACCTGATTACCAGTACCTTGACGGAATTGGGGTTGTATATCGGTGTCTCCAAAATTTCAACCAAGGTTGATCAGGTGGCTGATACCTTTTATGTCCGTGATATTTTTGGTCAGAAAATTGTTGATGTAGATAAGCTGGCTGCCATTGTATTAAAAATGAAAACCGCCATCGATGAGTGGGTGTAGCCGGGGAGGCACGCCATGAATGACTTTCTCGATCTTTTCATAAGCTATCTGGCGGTTGAAAAAGGATTGTCAGCCAATACCCAGCAGGCCTACAGCCGTGACCTGATACGTTATCTCGATTTTCTCGAACATCAGCATAAAACAACCCCGGCGGCGGTGACTGCCGCCGACGTGGCCATGTATCTCGGCGTGCTCAAGGAAGGGGGAATTGCGCCCCGCAGCCGGGCACGGGCCTTGTCGGCCATCCGCATGTTCCATAAATTCCTGATGATCGAGCAGTACGCCGATTGCAACCCGGCCGGCATCATCGAATCACCCCGCATCCATCCTACCTTGCCCCATTTTTTGACCACGCGGGAAGTTGATGCGCTGTTTGCCGCCTGCCACGGCACGGCGGACGAGACCATTCGTGATCGTGCCATGCTGGAACTGCTCTATGCCACCGGTTTGCGGGTTTCGGAACTGGTGGGGCTCAAACTGCGGGAAGTGAATCTGCAGGCCGGATATCTGATGACCATCGGCAAGGGGAACAAGGAACGGCTGGTGCCGATTGGTGAACCGGCTTGCCGGGCGGTGACCGATTACCTGCAGGGAGTGCGCTATAAGCACGATCCTACCACAACCAACAGTTACCTGTTTCTTTCGCGCCTCGGTGATGCCATGAGTCGCCAGGCGTTTTGGAACCTGATTAAAAAGCGGGCTTATCAGGCTGGCATCAGTAAAAACATCTCTCCCCACACCCTGCGCCATTCCTTTGCCACCCATCTGCTGGAAAATGGCGCAGACCTGCGCAGTGTGCAAATTCTGCTCGGTCACGCCGATCTTTCCACCACCCAGATTTATACCCATGTGACCAGGGAACGGCTGAAACGTCTTCATCAGGAAATCCATCCCCGCGGTTAGCCGATTCTCTCCCACCCTCAGTCATTAGCCTTGAATCAGGCCGCTTATTCAGGTATAACAGAAGACTATCAATTCTATGCGGAGCTCCTGTGAAAATATGTTCCATTGCCAGTGGTAGCAAAGGCAACTGTCTGTATCTGGAAAACGGCGATCTCCGCGTATTGATTGATATTGGTCTGTCGTTGCGCGAGACCGTGGCCCGTCTGGAGCTCTGCCGGATCGACCCTGCCGGCATCCATGCCGTACTGGTATCGCACGAACATATCGATCACATCCGCAGCGCCGGCTCATTTTCCCGCAAATTCAACATTCCGGTCTATGTCAGTCACCTGGTACATCAAAAAGCAGCCAAATATCTTGCCAAGACCAAGGTGATCGAGTTCGAGTCAGGTGCCGCTTTTATACTGCGCGATGTCAGCGTCGATCCTTTTCCCATTACCCATGATGCCTGTGATCCGGTCGGTTTCGTGCTTGAATCCCGTGAGGGGAAAAGCGCCAGTGCCACTGATCTGGGGATTGTCACGCGGCTGGTACGGGAAAAACTGCGTGGTTGCCGGGCGCTCAATCTTGAATCGAACCACGATATGGATATGTTGATGAACGGTCCTTACCCTTGGGATTTAAAGCAACGGATCAAATCCCGGCACGGGCATCTTTCCAACGAAGATTCGCTGGAACTGCTGCATGAGCTGGCCCATGACCGCCTGGAGGCGCTGGTAATGGCGCACCTGTCGGAAGTTAACAATCATCCCGATCATGTGGCCCGCACCACCGGATCATTCCTGCGGGATCAGAATATCTGCGCACCGCAGATTGTAATCGGGGAACAACAGCAGGCCGGTCCGCTAATGACGCTCTGATGTTGCCAGAGCAACCATGCCCGACCTGCTGCCCGGCAATTGAACAAAAAAAACTGAACAAAAAAACAAGGAGCTTGACACCATGATTCCACGCTACACCCGTCCTGAAATGGCACAAATCTGGGAACCGGAGAACCGTTTCCGCATCTGGCTGGAGATTGAAACCCTGGCCTGCGAGGCCCAGGCCGAACTGGGAGTGATTCCCAAAGAGGTGATACCGACCATCCGTGAGAAGGGTAATTTTAACATCGAGCGGATCGACGCCATTGAAGCGGAAGTAAAGCACGACGTAATCGCCTTTTTAACCTCCGTGTCGGAATTTGTCGGCCCTGAAGCGCGCTTTATTCACCAGGGGATGACCTCTTCCGATGTGCTGGATACCTGTCTTTCGGTGCAGATGACCCAGGCGGCCGATGAGCTGCTGGCTGATCTGGATATGCTGCTGGAATCGATCAAACTGCGGGCCATGGAGCATAAGGATACGGTCTGCATGGGACGTTCCCACGGTATTCATGCCGAGCCGGTTACCTTCGGCCTCAAGCTGGCGTCGTTTTATGCCGAGATGAGCCGCAACCGCACCCGCTTGCTGGCTGCCCGTGAAAATATCGCCACCGGCGCCATTTCCGGCGCGGTCGGCACTTTTGCCAATATCGACCCGTTTGTCGAGGAATACGTCTGCGAAAAAATGGGGCTCAAGCCGGAGCCGGTTTCATCGCAGGTCATTCCCCGCGATCGCCATGCCGAATATTTCTGCGTACTCTCCATCATCGCTTCTTCCATGGAGCGGATTGCCATTGAAGTCCGCCACCTGCAACGCACCGAGGTGCTGGAAGCGGAGGAACAGTTCACCAAGGGGCAGAAAGGGTCCTCCGCCATGCCGCACAAGCGTAACCCGATCCTGTCGGAGAACCTGACCGGTCAGGCCCGTTATGTCCGTGCCATGTGCATCCCGGCGCTGGAAAACGTGGCGTTGTGGCATGAACGTGATATTTCCCACTCGTCGGTTGAGCGTTACCTGGCACCCGATGCTACCGTGGCCCTCGATTTCTCGCTCCGTCGCCTGAACGGGCTGATCAGGAACCTGGTGGTCTATCCGGACAATATGCTGCGCAATCTCAATCAGATGAAGGGTCTGGTCTTCTCCCAGAAAATTCTGCTCGACCTGACCCAGGCCGGTGTTTCGCGTGAAAATGCCTACCGTCTGGTGCAGAAAAACGCCATGAAAGTCTGGGAAGAAGGGAAGGATTTCCAGACCGAACTGCTGGCTGACCCGGAAGTCATCGGCGCTCTGGGTGAGACCAAGGTCAGGGAGTCATTTGATCTTTCCTATCACCTGAAACACGTTAACACCATTTTCAAGCGGGTGTTCGGTGAGTAATCTGCTGGAAATCTTGCAGACGTTGATCCAGTCGCAGGAAACCGATGGTTTCCTGCTCTTCTGGGCCAAGGAGCTGCTGGGAGCGCTGCTGGTAATTGCCCTGTTCTGGGTGCTGGCACAGCTCGTGGTGTCGCTGCTCACCAAATGGGGGAAGCGACTGGCGAGCTATACCACCACCGATCTGGATGACCGGGTTCTGCAGCGTGTTCTCCCCCATGTTTCCCGGTTGCTGGTAACGCTGGGGGGGTATCTAGCGCTCCGTTCCATGCCGTTGCATGAAAAACTGATTGTGGTGGTTTCCGGTGTCCTGTATATCGCCCTGGTGGTGATTATCTTCAACCTGATCTACCATGCCCTCGATGAAACCTTGAAATGGTATGTGGCCCGGCACCAGGACGCCGCCAGCTCGGCCATGTCAAGTCAACTGTTGCCGATGGCCGAGAAAATCACCATGTTGCTGCTGCTTGGCACCGGGCTGATCATCGTGCTCAAACATTTCAATGTTGATATCTTCTCGCTGGTGACTGCCCTGGGGGTCGGCTCCCTGGCGGTCGGCATGGCTGCCAAGGATACCCTGGCCCACATGATCTCCGGCTTCACCCTGATGCTCGATCGCCCCTTTCGGATTGGTGACCGGATTCAGCTGGCCAGCGGGCAGGTGGGAGATGTGCTGGACATCGGTCTGCGCAGCACCAAGATCAAGACACTGGATAACCAGTTGCTGATCATTCCCAACTCTGACCTCTGCAACACCATGGTCACCAATCAGGCTTTTCCTACCTCACGGGTCAAGGGGCGGATCAATATCGGGGTCGGCTATGACAGCGAGGTGGAACGGGTAAAACAGCTGCTGGTGTCAATAGCGCTGGAAACCCCCGGAGTTCTGTCTGATCCGCCGCCGGAAGCCTTTTTTGTATCCTTTGGCGATAGTGCCCTGAACATGTCGCTTTTTTTCTGGGTCGAGGAATACGCGGCCCTGTTTGCCACCACTGACAAAATCAACTCAAACATTATCAGCTGTTTCCGGAGTGAACGTATTGAAATCCCGTTTCCGGTCCGGACGGTTAAACTCGACAAAACTGCAGAATATTCCTTGTGAAGGAGATCTGAGCATGGGAAACAAAATTGCAATTCTGGTTGTTGTGTTGATGTCTTGTGTTGTCGCACTTCCTGCGTTCTCATCCGGTGATGGCGTCAATCCATCGACCATGGAGAAGTATCAGCAGGCCAAACAGCAGATTGAGGCGCTCACCGGTTCCTCGATTGCCCGGCTGGCGCCGGAAATGGTCAAGGAGGCCGGACAGAGTATGACCGCCGCCCAGAGCGGCCTGATGTCGGGAAACGACAAGGAAACCGTGCAGGCCGTGGAGATGGCGTTGCTGCAGGTGAAACTGGCCGGCGCCCTGGCTGAGGAACGTGCTGCCGCAGAAAAGAGCGCTGCCGCGGTCAAGGAACTGTCAGCCTTTGAACAACGGCTGTCTCAAATTCTGACCAATCAGGGAGACAAACCATGAGAAAGATGACCATTCTGTTCGCTGCGCTGGTTTGCGCCCTGGTATTTCAGTCGGTTCCGGTCCTGGCCGAGGAACCGGCCTATCCCTCCTACCTGCTGAAAGCACAGTCCCTGGTGCAGAAAGCGGCCTCGGCTGCCACTGAACTCAAGGCAGTGAACGATGATGTCTTGATTGCCCAGAATTTCATTCGTAATGCCGAGGGGGAGTTTAAGAAAAACCTTTCCTGGACCGGCAAACTGGAACCGGCCGCCGAACCGACGGTACACTATTTTTCCACCATGGCGGAGCTGCAGGCCTCGTTGGTTCTGGCACGGGTTGCTAAAGCCCGCCAGGAAAAGGAACTGAAAAATACTGAAGCTAAAATCGCGGCGGTGAAAGTAAAAATCAAGGTTTTTGATGATAAAAATGATGAACTGCTGGCCATGAAGAAGGGAGTTACGGAGCTGAACGCCGAACTGCTGGCGTTGAAAGCGGAAAAGGAACAGCTGGCCACCAAGCTGGCAACCCTGGAAGGATCGCTCTCTTCGGTCTCTGGAACTCTGACCCAATCGCAACAAAAGTGTGACCTGCTCAGCAGCGAGTCGTCCCGTTGCACCAACTCGCTGGTCGCAGCGGAAAAAAAGATCGCCGAGTTATCGAACGAGCTGGAACAGACGCGCCTGGCTGCTAAAGCGGAACGGGAAAAGAGCGCTGCCGAGCTGCTCGGTTTGAAAAAGGAAATATCAGCGCTGGCGGCTGCCAAAGGATTGTCGGAAAGCCAGAGCAAGGAACAGATCGAAACACTGAACCGTCAAAAGGAATTTGTTTCCAAAGTTGCCCAGTTGGGGGGAGTTGTCAAGCCCGGTTCAGAAAACCTGACCGTGGTTTTTCCCCGTGCCCTGTTGTTGAAAACTCCCAAAAACGACAAGATGAGCGTGGAAGGGGAAAAGCTGGCCGTCTCGCTGGCCGCGCTCCTTCAGGCATATCCTGAATACCGGATCAAACTCAAGGTGCATGGTTTCGGCACTCCGGTTAAAAATGAAGATGCGGCAGCAACCGACCGCATGGCGCGCATGATCCGTGAAGCTGTGCTGGGAAAAGGAAAATTCGAGCCGGCCCGGGTCGAGGCGCTGGGTAGCGGAGCTGCGGAGCCGGTTGCTCCCAGAAAAAATGTCGAGGGAAACCGAAGGGTTGAACTTACGTTTGTGAAACAATGAATAACAGATAAGGATACCTGTATATGACCAGTAGAATTGAAGTTGCATTGAAATCAGGCGTTCGTGATGCACGGGGCGAACGGATACAGCGTGAAATCGAACATTTCCTGAAACTGAAGGTGTCGGCGGTGACTACGGTTGATGTCTATACCGTTGATGGCGACCTTTCACAGCCGGAGCTGGAACTGGCTGCAGCCGGGCCGTTCAGCGACCCGGTGATTCAGGGCTGGAGCATCGATCGCCCGCTGGCCGGCGGATTCGATTATGCCGTGGAAGTCGGCTTCCGTCCCGGTGTCACGGACAACGTGGGGCGTACTGCCCGTGAGGCGGTGGAATACCTGACTGGTCGCCGCTTTGCCGCCGGTGATGGGGTCTATTACTCGGTGCAGTATCTCCTCTCGGGAACGCTGTCATTGGATGAGGTGGAAAAGATTGCCACCGGACTGCTCTGCAACACACTGATTCAGCGCTATGCGGTGCTCACCGCTGCCGATTTTACCGCCCAGGCCGGCTTTGCTCCTTTTGTACCCAAGGTGGCGGGAGTGACTACGGCTACGGTCAACGAGATCGATCTGGAGGTCTCGGATCAGGAGCTGATGAAGATCAGCAAGGACGGAGTACTGGCCTTGACCCTGGATGAGATGCAGATTATCCAGGCCCATTACCGCGACCCCCAGGTGCTGGCAGAGCGGAAGAAACAGGGGCTGGGCGCCAAGCCGACCGATGTGGAGCTGGAGTGCCTGGCCCAGACCTGGTCGGAACACTGCAAACACAAGATCTTTTCCGGCACGGTGCAGTACGAGGATGAAAACGGCAACCGCCAGGAGATCAAATCGCTGTTCAAGTCGTTCATCCAACGCACCACCAAGGATGTGCGGGCAAAACTGGGAGAGAACGATTTCTGTCTCTCGGTGTTCAAGGATAATGCCGGGGTGATCAAGTTCAACGACACCCATTCGCTGGTGTTCAAGGTGGAAACCCACAACTCTCCTTCGGCGCTGGATCCTTACGGCGGGGCACTGACCGGCATCGTCGGGGTCAACCGCGACCCGTTCGGCACCGGTCAAGGCTCCAAGCTGATCTTCAATACCGACGTGTTCTGTTTTGCCGATCCGTTCTATGCCAAACCGCTTCCGAGCCGTCTGCTGCACCCCCGCCGCATTTACGAGGGGGTCGTGGAAGGGGTCGAGCATGGTGGTAACAAAAGCGGTATTCCGACCGTCAACGGTTCGCTGGTGTTTGATGAACGCTTTGCCGGCAAACCGCTGGTCTTTTGCGGCACCGCCGGCCTGATGCCTGCCCATCTCAACGGACAGCCGGGGCATGACAAGTTCATCAAGGCAGGTGACCTGATCGTCATGACCGGTGGCCGGATCGGCAAGGACGGCATCCATGGCGCCACCTTCTCTTCCGAGGAGTTGAATGAAAATTCACCGGTCACGGCGGTTCAGATCGGCGATCCGATTACCCAGAAACGGATGTTCGACTTCCTGATCCGCGCCCGCGACAAGGGGCTGTACCGCTTCATCACCGATAACGGCGCCGGCGGATTGTCATCCTCCATCGGCGAGATGGCGGGGGAGTGTGGCGGTTGCCGCATGGATCTTTCCAAAGCGCCGCTCAAATATCCCGGTCTCAACCCGTGGGAGATTCTGATTTCCGAAGCGCAGGAGCGGATGAGTCTGGCGGTTCCGCCGGAAAATATCGACGAATTCCTCGCCATGGCGCTCCGTTTCGGGGTTGAAGCAACCGTGCTGGGAGAGTTTACCGACAACGGCGTCTTCCATATCCAGTACGGTGAAAAAACCATTGCCTGGTTGCCGATGGAATTCATGCACGAGGGGCTCCCCCCCATGCAGCTCCCGGCCAAATGGACGCCGCCGACCCATCCCGAGCCGGCGCCGGTTGAAAAAACCGATTACACCGATGAACTGAAACAGCTCCTCGCGGCCCTGAATATCTGTTCCAAGGAGTCGGTTGTCCGGCGTTATGATCACGAAGTGCAGGGTGGCTCCGTGGTGAAACCGTTCAGCGGTGTCAGCAACGATGGTCCTTCCGATGCGGCCGTGGTGCGGCCGATCCTCGATTCCTTCGAGGGGGTAGTGACGGCCCACGGCATCTGTCCGCGCTATTCCGATATCGACACCTACTGGATGACCGCCAACGCGGTTGACGAAGCGCTGCGCAATTACGTTGCCACCGGTGGCTCGCTGGAGCTGGTGGCCGGTCTGGATAACTTCTGCTGGTGCGATCCGGTGCAGTCGGACAAGACCCCGGACGGAGACTACAAGATGGCGCAGCTGGTCCGTTCCAACCAGGCGCTCTACGATCTCTGCATGGTCTATAACCTGCCGTTGATTTCCGGCAAAGATTCCATGAAGAACGATTTTTATGACGGCACCACCAAGATATCCATTCCGCCGACCCTGCTCTTCTCGGTAATCGGCAAGATCAACGATGCTCGCAAGGCAGTTACCATGGACGTGAAACGCCCCGGCGATATCGTCTACCTGCTGGGAGAGACCGCCAACGAGCTGGGGGGCTCCGAGTATCTGGCGTTGCGTGGCCAGATCGGCAATAACGTTCCCAAGGTCGATGCTGCGGCAGCCTACCAGCGTTACCAGTTGTACCTGTCGGCACTGGAGCAGGGGCTGGTCGCCTCCTGTCACGATCTTTCCGACGGCGGACTGGCAGTGGCAGCAGCCGAATCGTCCTTTGCCGGCGGATTTGGCATGAAGCTCGACCTGTCACGGGTCGGGTGGCAGGGAACGGAAGAAGAATGGCGTGATGAAGCGCTGTTGTTCTCCGAATCGGCCTCACGTCTGCTGGTTACCGTGCATCCGGGAAATCACGAGACCTTTGAGGAAATCATGGGTGACAGCGGCTGTTTCCGTATCGGCAAGGTGACCGAAGAACCGTTCCTGGCGATCGAAGCGATTGAAGGGCATGACGTGATCATGGCCGACCTGGGGGAGCTGAAAGAAGCATGGCAAGCAACCTTGCGGGAGCTGTAGCAACATGCCTGGCATGATGCCATGACCACCACGATCCAGCATACCCTCCGCACGGTGTTCGGCTTCCACGAATTCCGTGCTCCCCAGCAGGAGGTGATTGAACGTGTCATTGCCGGTCAGGATGTATTTCTGGTCATGCCGACCGGCGGCGGCAAGTCGCTCTGTTATCAGGTGCCGGCCTTGCATCGGGAAGGGGTGGCGATTGTTGTTTCCCCGCTGATTGCGCTGATGAAGGATCAGGTGGATAGCCTGCTTGCCAATGGGGTGCGGGGAGCGTGTCTCAACTCATCCCTCTCTGGCGCGGAAGCGTCGCAGGTCTATCGTGCCCTGGAAAACAGCCAGCTCGACCTGTTGTACGTTGCTCCGGAACGGTTGCTGATGCCCGATTTTCTGGAACGCCTCGCCTCGCTCAAGGTGGCCTTGTTTGCCATTGACGAGGCGCACTGCATCTCCCAGTGGGGGCATGATTTCCGCCCCGAGTACACCCAGTTGGGGCGCTTGCGGCAGCTGCTGCCGGCTGTGCCGATCGTGGCCATGACCGCCACGGCCGATCCTGAAACCCGCAAGGATATTGTCCGCCAGTTGGGAATCGAACAGGCGACGGTTTTCGTGGCCGGTTTTGATCGTCCCAACATCACCTACACGGTTGTTCCCAAACAGAAACCGCTGCTGCAACTGGGGGCATTTCTGGATGGCCGCCGTGATGAAGCCGGGATCGTGTATGCCCTGAGCCGTAAACGGGTTGAAGAGGTGGCGGAGCGGTTACGGGGCGCCGGTTATGCTGCTGCCGCCTATCACGCCGGTTTGCCGGATCAGGAGCGGCGGCGGGTGCAGGAGGCGTTTCAACGGGATGATATCCGCATCGTGGTGGCAACGGTGGCATTCGGCATGGGGATCGACAAGCCGAATGTCCGTTTCGTGGTCCATTACGACCTCCCCAAAAGCGTGGAGAGTTATTATCAGGAAACCGGCCGGGCCGGACGGGACGGGTTGCCATCCGAGGCGTTGCTTTTGTTCGGCATGGGTGATGTCATGACCGCCCGCCGCCTGATTGAAAACAGCGACAATGCCGAGCGGGTCAAGATCGAACTGCAAAAACTGAATGCCATGGTGGCCTACGCCGAGGCATTGACCTGCCGACGCCGGGCATTGCTCTCCTATTTTGGCGACCAGCGTCATGATGATTGCGGCAATTGTGATACCTGCACCGATCCTCCCCAGCGTTTTGACGCAACGGAAGCGGCCAAGAAGGCGCTTTCCTGTGTCTACCGGGTCGGTGAACGCTTCGGCATGATGTACGTGATCGAGGTGCTGCGGGGGAGCAAGAATCAGCGGCTGCTGGAACTGCAGCATGACCGGCTGTCCACCTGGGGGATCGGGGCCGATCTTTCGGCGCTGCAATGGGAAAACATTCTCCGCCAGTTGATCCATCTCGGCTACCTGGTCCAGGATTTCACCCGCTTCGGTGCGCTTTCCCTGTCACCGACGGCACGGCCGGTGCTGAAGGGGGAGGTGGAGGTAATTCTCGGTCTGCCGCGTGATGTGGTTGAAACGGTGGAAAAAGGAAAGAAACGCTCACTTGGCAAGCGCGATTACGATCAGGCACTGTTCGATAGTTTGCGCGCCCTGCGCAAATCGATCGCCGACGAAGCGAATCTGCCGCCGTTTGTCGTCTTCTCCGATGCCACCCTGGCTGAAATGGCGCGCACAAAACCTCAGGATTCCCGCCAACTGCGCGGCATCACCGGGGTTGGCGATCACAAGCTGCAGCACTATGGAAAAGCGTTCCTGGATGCCATCACGTCGTATCTCCAGGAGAGTGGCGATACGACGCCCCGTTTGACAGACAAGGATCTGCGGTTATCGCTCAGTGATACCCAGCGGGAGACCCTGCTGCTGGTGCGCGAAGGTTGCACGCTGGAGGAAATAGCGGCCCGGCGTGGCTTGAAACAGACAACGGTTGCCGCACACCTGGAAGAGTTGTATGCTCTGGGGAGCGAGCTTGACCTGCTCCGATTCGTGGAGGCTGATAAAGTTCCCCTGATCCGGGAACGGTTGCAACAGGTGGGGGCGGTCAGTTTATCGTTGCTGAAAGAGGGGCTGCCGGCCGAGATCAGTTATGAAGACATCCGGCTGGTGCGCGGGATGTGGGGAACCTAGAGAGCTTTTTTAGTCACCAATTGTCATACCTACAAACATACCAATCAATCTTATGGACAGGAACTAACACATGAAACCAATACGAGCACTGGTCATCACCGGCAACGGCACCAACTGTGAGATGGAAGCGGCGCATGCCTGCAAGCTGGGAGGCTTTGATGAAGCGGTCATTGCCCATATCTCCGAACTCCTTTCCGGTGACATCCGGCTGGATGATTTTCATTTTCTCAACCTGACCGGCGGTTTTCTGGACGGTGATGACCTTGGCAGCGCCAAGGCCCAGGCTAATCGTCTCAAAAATGCCTCGGTCAGTGGCAGCGGCGAAAAACTGGTGCAACAGTTCACCCGTTTTATCAACGACGGCAAATTGATCCTGGGGGTCTGCAACGGTTTCCAGCTGATGGTCAAGATGGGGATGCTCCCCGGCTTTGATGGTGACTACCTGACCCAGTCGGTCACCCTGACCCATAATGACTGCGGCCGCTTTCAGGATCGCTGGTGCTATCTGAAAGCTGATCCCGCCTCGCCGTGCGTCTTTACCGCCGGTATCGAACGGGGAATTTACCTGCCGGTACGGCATGGTGAGGGAAAATTTCTGACCGATACGCCGGAAACCCTGGCGCGGATCGAAGCCGGACATCTGGCGGTGTTCAAATATTCCGGGGAAGATTATACCGCAGCGACCCAGGAATTCCCTGCCAATCCCAATGGTTCCACCAACGCCATTGCCGGTCTGTGCGATCCCACCGGCCGTCTGATGGGATTGATGCCCCATCCCGAGGCGTTTGTGCACTACACCCAGCATCCCCGCTGGACCCGCAGTGAGCTTCCGGAAGAAGGGGATGGCTTGATTCTGTACAAGAATGCTGCCGCCTATGCCCGGGAAAAACTGGTATAAACTGAAGTTCCGGCAGCTGGCGACTGTCGAATCCGGATGAACGTAGTGACTGCCTGCGGTGGCTCGACCACCCTGTCCACCCCCTATTCAAAAGCGAAAGAACAGGAGTTTTTGTGAATATTCAGCGTCCCCAGGAAGAATGTGGTGTTTTTGGCATTTATAATCACACCGAAGCCTCTAATCTGACCTATCTCGGTCTGTATGCCCTGCAGCACCGTGGCCAGGAGAGTTGCGGTATTGTGTCATCCGATGGGGCGGAACTGTTTGCCCATAAACGGATGGGGCTGGTGGCAGATGTCTTCAGCAATCCGGATGTTTTCAAAAAACTTCCCGGCAAGTCCGCCATCGGTCATGTGCGTTATTCAACCGCCGGAGCATCGGTGGAAAAGAACGTGCAACCGATCATGGTCGACTACTCCCGTGGTTCGATTGCCGTGGCGCACAACGGTAACCTGGTCAATGCCCAGATCCTGAAGGCGGAACTGGAGGCGTACGGTTCCATTTTCCAGACCACCATGGATACGGAGATTATCATCCACCTGCTGGCGATTTCCCGTACCAATTCCCTGGTCGATCGTATCGGTGATGCGCTCAAGCGGATTCAGGGCGCCTATTGTCTGCTCTTCCTGACCGAAACACGCATGATCGCGGTGCGTGATCCCAATGGTTTCCGCCCCTTGTGTCTTGGCAAACTGGGCGACGCCTGGGTGGTGGCATCGGAAAGCTGTGCCCTTGATCTGATTGAAGCGACCTTTGTGCGGGATATCGAGCCGGGTGAAATGATCGTCTGCACCAAGGACGGTAAAATCAAGTCGTTGTTTCCCTTCAAAAAAATTGAACCGACCCCCTGCGTGTTCGAGTTTGTCTACTTTGCCCGTCCCGACTCCAATATTTTCGGTAAAAATGTCTACCTGACCCGCAAGGAACTGGGTCGCCAGCTGGCTCGTGAATACAAGGTTGATGCCGATGTGGTGATTGCCGTCCCCGACTCCGGCGTTCCGGCCGCCATGGGGTATGCCGAGGAAGCGGGGATCCCCTTTGAGTTGGGGTTGATCCGTAATCATTACGTGGGGAGAACCTTCATTGAGCCGGCCCAGGCGATCCGTCACTTCGGGGTCAAGATCAAGTTGAATCCGGTGCGGGAACTGCTGGCAGGCAAGCGGGTGGTGGTGATCGATGACTCCATCGTTCGGGGGACAACCTCGCGCAAGATCGTCAAGATGGTGCGTAATGCCGGAGCAAAAGAGGTTCACCTGCTGATATCATCCCCCCCCACCAGTTATCCCTGCTATTACGGTATTGATACTCCCAATCGAAAAGAACTGATTTCCTCTTCCCATTCGATTGAAGAAATCTGTCGCTACGTGACGGCTGACTCGCTCGGCTACCTGTCGGAAGAGGGGCTGCTCAAGTCGTGTGGTGGCGAAAAACTCCATTATTGCAAAGCATGTTTTGCCGGAGAATATCCGGTTGCATTCCCAAAACCTGCGGAATTGCCGCAGATGAGACTTTTTGAGGAGGAACAGAATGGCACTGAATGAACGGGAAAGACTGAAGGAAATTATTCTGGAATTGTCGTATGAAAAACGGTTGGTGACCCTGGCTTCGGGGCGTCAGAGCGATTTTTATTTTGACGGCAAACAGACCACATTGCACGCTGAAGGTGGCTATCTGACCGGCCGGCTGTTCTATGAGGCGATCAAGGATGTGGAAGGGGTGCAGGCGGTAGGTGGAATTACCCTGGGTGCCGATCCGATTGCCACCGCCACCTCGATTGCCGCCCATCTGGATGGGAAGCATATGCATGCCTTCATTATCCGTAAGGAACCGAAAGGGCACGGCACCGGTCAATGGCTGGAAGGGCGTAAAAACCTGCCGGCCGGCACCAAAGTGGTGATCGTGGAGGATGTGGTCACCACCGGCGGTTCTTCCATGAAAGCGGTCAACCGCGCCAAGGAAGAAGGGCTGGATGTACTCGGTATTGTTACCCTGGTGGATCGTGAAGAGGGTGGACGCGAAAACATCGAAGCTGAAGGATACTGGTTGAAGGCGCTCTTCACCAAGTCGGAGCTGGTAGGGTAAGCGAGTTATATGAGTTCAGAGTTCAGAGTTCAGAGTTCAGAGTTCAGAGTTCAGAGTTCAGAGTTGGAGAGTTGGAGAGTTGGAGAGTTGGAGAGTTGGAGAGTTGGAGAGTTGGAGAGTTGGTTGCGTGAATAGGAACGGGGATCGACAGCCATGTCGATCCCCGTTTGCGTTGTGGGGTGCCCCCCTCCTTACAAAGGAGGGGCTGGGGGTGGTTGGGGTTATCCCGGCAGTTAGGCCACAGAAACTCAGAGATACAGAGGAATTCACAGTGCTTTTGGGATAGTAACCGGAATCTTATTGCTGAATAAAAATACTCCAGATTTTTGTGTAACTCAGCGTAATTGTATTCTCGGTGGCTCTGTGTCTCCGTGGCAAATGCTTTTTTTAGGATTCTGCCTCACCTGGGACTCACAGGAAACGCACCTCCAGGAAGGTGAGATCGTCCTCCAGACTGATGTTGTTGGAGTAGCTCAGCAACGCTTCCTGCAGCAATTCGATCTGAATCTGACTGGCCGGATAGTCGAGGGAGTGCAGGATCTTGGCCAGCCCCTCGGTTCCCAGCAGCTCCCCTTCCGAATTCTCGATATCAATGGCGCCGTCGGAAAACAGCAACAGGCTGTCGCCGGACTGACACTGAAATTCGTTCAGGTCGTATTCCGTATTGTCAAATACGCCGAAGGGCAATCCGGGTGTCGTAATCTGTGAAGTCGTATGATTCCCCCGGAAAATCATCAGCGGTGGGCCGCCGGCCGAGATGAACCTGATGGTATTGCTGGCCGGATCAACCACGCCGCAGATGGCCGTGGCAAATGATTCGTCTTTGACGATCTTGCACAGTTCGTTGTTCAGTGTGCGGGCAAATTCGACCGGGTTGGCCAGGACCGGGTGATAGCGGGTCCAGAGAGCGCTCAGGTGCATGGTGTAGAGTGCCGCCGCAACACCGTGCCCCATGACATCGGCCAGCATGAAGACATACTCGCCGGAATCGAGCTGGCGGATGGCATAAAAATCGCCGCCGATGATATCGTGCGGGATATAAAAAGGGGTAAAGGCGATGCGGTCATCTTCGGGGAGATCATAATCCATTGCCATGGTCTGGATCTGTTTGGCGCGCTTCAGGTTGGCATAGGTCTCCGTAAAGTCGCCAAAGGTTTCTACCCCCCCGATGACTGCCCCCTGCGGGTCGTGGATCGGCGCCACTGACACCGACATCGGCAGGCGGCTGCCGTTACTGGTCAAGCCGAATACGATGTGGGGAACGCTGCTGCTTTTATCGGTCAGCATACTGCGGTGGAGCGGGCAGAACTCTTCCCCGCACAGCTGCCGCCCGTCCTTGTCCACGTGATCGAGCACATTGTCGCGACACTTGCGTCCCACGACCTCCGCTGCGCTCCAGCCGGTGATCCGTTCCGCCGACTTGCTCCAGTAGGCAATGTTTCGCTCCCGGTCACAGACGTATAAGCCGTCATTCAATGAATCAAGGATCTTGTCAGTAATTACCAGGTTTTTTGCTGACGTTGTCATAAGCGCCCCTCCTGTTATAGTAGTCGAACTGACATGGTATGATCTTTACTGCAATAGTAGTGGATATACGTAAAATGTCTATTGCCAATCATATGGTTGTATCGCGTTTATACGTGGAAACTCACCTCAGTGGCTTAGCTTTGCACTTGCCAAACGGTTGAGACTCACTCCAGCTTCAACAGCCTGGATGGCAAGTTGGCGATGCAGTTCTGGTGGAACACGAATCATGAACTTGCCGCTAAAATGTTTGGTCGCCAATGGCTCGGGAACCGCTTCTCCGTTGTTACTCATATCAACAACGACCTCTTGTACCAGTTTGCACACCCCCCTCAGTGCAGCTTCCGGTGTCTGTGCCAGCCAGCTGAGACTTGGAAACTCCGCGCAAAGCCCAACGTATTCCTCGTCCTCTTCTGACCAGGTAACTCGATAGGTGTACTTATCATGTTTATCGTTTTTCTGTGCCATGTTCGATCTCCATCCGTTCAATTACGTTGAGAACCTGTCTTGCCTGACCTGATACGTTTTTGTTTTGTCATTTACGCTTCATTTCATCTAAAATGTCAGGTAATGTTGGCATATATTTGTAGTATCATTATTGATACTGCGTGTCAATTGCGGTAAGGTTGGCAAATACAAAGGGCGTGAAACTCACGCCCTTTGTATTTGCTTGTGTTCGTCACGCACGCAGCATCTTGAGCATCGGGGGGAGCAGCACGGCGAGTAATAACAACGCCATGGCCGGACGGAGCAGGTTGACCGGTTTCAGGTTTCGTGCAAGGAAGGCGGAGGCTAGATGATTGGCCGCTGAAAGCGTAAAAAACAGCAGCATCACCGTAACGATGGTGGCCTCTGCAAAACGTCCCCAATCCAACAGATAGACCAGCAGGGCGGTGAGGGCGGTGGCTGCATTGGCAAGCCCCGATTGGATCTGATAGGCGCGGTCGGGAGCATACCCGATTTTTCCGGAGGCGGCTGAGCCGAGGTACAGAGATTCAAAGGCGACCGTACCTGACATGATCATGACGACAAACGGTCCCATGATATGGAATTGAGCACCGGCATCCTGACCGAAATAGTGGGCGCAAAAGATGGCGACCCCTATGCCGCAGGGGCGCAGCCACTCGATCGCCACGCTGAGGCTGCTTTTGCTCATGATCCCCCCTGACACCCCGTGCTTTACCTCAGAACAGTGTCCCGATCACGCTGCCGATCACCGAAATCGGCCCCGAGTCCTGTAAACCTTCCATGGTTTTTTCAGTCTTTTTCAAGGTCGACATGGCGTCACGGTACAGCTTGTCCTCATTGACCAGCTTGCCGATGGTTCCCTGTCCCTCGTTGATCTTGCGGCTGATCTCCTTCAGATTGGCCACCGTCTCTTTCAGCTCCATGTACAAGGCCGGATCATTGACCAGTTTACCGGCAGTTCCCTCACCCTTGTTGATCCGCTGCGCGATTTCCGTCAATTGCTGCATGCTGCTGTTCATCCCTTTGACTGCTGCCAGAGTCTCGCTGTACACATCCTCTTCATGCAGCAGCTTCCCCAGAGTTCCTTCACCCCGTTCCAGCTGGGCGCTGACCTGGCGCAGGCTGCCGGTCAGGGCGGTGGCGTTGTTGTAGAGCGTTTTATCATTGAGCAGCATGGCCAGCGAACCATCACCCCGATCGATCTTGGTGGTGATGCTGGCGAGTCCGTGCAACGATTCTTTGACGGAACTCTGATTCTCGTCCAGCATGGCGGTGATTCGCCCCATCACTTCGTTCTGGTTGCGGTTCAGCTCCAGAATCATTTGCCGGGCATCCCTGGTCAGTGCCCCCACATTGTCCATCAACGCATCAATCCCCGATGAATCGGCACTCTTGATGGTGCTGCCGGCCGACAGTTCCGTTGCCTGGGGAGAACCGAAGGTCAGGCCGAGGAACTGCCCTCCCAGCATGTTGGTCATGCGGATACCGGCGACGCTGTCCGCCTTGATGCGGGTTCCGGGCTTGACTTCAAAATCGACCCGCACCCGGCTGTCCTCCACCGCGATCCTGGTGATGGTTCCCACGTCAACTCCGGAGAGCTTGACCGAATCTCCCTGCTTGAGCCCGGTGGTGGAGGAAAGGTAGGTGGTGTAAGGGATTCCTTTGTCAAATAATTTCCAGCGGTTGCCAACCTCCAGCATGATCCCGAACAGGGCGATACTGATGATGAAAAACATGCCAACTTTTGCTTCGTGGGTCAGACGCATGGCGATTCTCCCGCATGGTTTGTAAAGTGCGGCGTATTATACCGCACAAGGCGCGCTTGGCAATCATATTGTATTTTTGTGCTCCAGCCGGTATGGTAGCGCAACTTTTTTCCGGGGGGGGCATATGGTTTCCTATCAAGAAGCACGACAGATAATTTTTTCTACGGTCAAACGCTGCGGGGTGGAGCGGGTGTCGCTGCAGGAAGCGGCCGGGCGGGTCTTGGCTGAGGATCTGACCGCCCCTTGGGACTTGCCGTTGTGGGATAATTCGGCCATGGATGGCTATGCCGTGGCCCGGGAGGATTGCAGCGTCACCCCTTGCCGGCTGCGGGTGAGCGGGTTTCTCCCGGCCGGCGCCCGGGGGGATGAATACCAGGTGACTACCGGCTGCGCCGTCCGGATCATGACCGGTGCGCCAATTCCGGCCGGCAGTGATGCGGTGGTCCCCTACGAAGAAACCGATAACGGGCAGGAGCAGGTCACCCTGCACGAGCCGGTAAAAAAAGGGCAGCACATCCGTCTGCGGGGTGAGGATGTGGCGAGCGGGAATCTGTTTTTGAAAGCGGGGACGCTGATTCGTCCGCCGGAAGTCAACATGCTGGCCGGTTTCGGCATGGCACTGGTGCCGGTGTATCGCCGTCCCGTGGTGGCAATCGTTTCCACCGGGGATGAACTGGTGGAGCTGGGGAGTACGCCGGGGCGCGGGGAAATTATCAACAGCAATACCCTTTCTCTGGCAGCGGCGGTGCAGGAAGCGGGAGGGATCAGCCGGATCATCGGCATTGCCCGTGACAACCGCGACAGCCATCGTCAGATTCTGCAGGAAGGATTGCAGGCCGACGTGCTGATCACCTCGGCCGGTGTCTCGGCCGGTGATTGCGACCTGGTGCGGGACGTGCTGGCAGAACTGGGGGGTGAGCAACTGTTCTGGAAGGTCGGTATCAAGCCGGGGGGGCCGACCGCCTTTGCCGTCTGTGGCGCCACCCCAGTCTTCTCGCTGCCGGGTAACCCGGTTTCCACCCTGATCACCTTCGAAGAATTTGTCCGTCCCGCCTTGCTGGCCATGCAGGGGCATCGGGAAACCGTTCGTCCGCTCTTTAGCGCTATTCTCAGGGAGCCGATCAGGAAAAAAACAGGCAAGGTACAGATCGTGCGGGTGCGGCTGGAACGGGAAGCGGGGGAGTGGTACGCCAGCTCGGCCGGCAATCAGCAGACCGCGATCCTCAAGACCATGGTCGACGCCCAGGCACTGGCAATCCTGCCGGAGGATAGCAGCGGCTGTAGCGCCGGCGAGCGGGTGGCGGTACATTTCTATGGTAACTACCTTGAACTGGTGGCGCCGTAAGATGGCTGGGAAAACCTGCTCACGTTGCGGCAAGTTCCGGTCATGACTGATTGGCGTCTGCTCTCATCGGGGAACGGCTCGGCTAGCGGGAACATGGCGATCGACGAGGCGCTGCTGCGCTGTTTCGATCCCCAGATCTCCCGGCCGGTGTTGCGCTTTTACGGCTGGAACCGGCCGGCGCTCTCCCTCGGGCGCTTCCAGCAAGCGGCTGAGATTCTCTCCCTGGAGCACTGTGGTCGCGATACCCTCCCGCTGGTGCGGCGGATCACCGGTGGCGGTGTCATCTACCATGGTGATGAAATCACCTACAGTATCGTTTGTGCTCCCCACCAGCTCCCTACCACCGATTCCATCAAGGACGCCTACCGGGTGTTGACCGGTTTTCTGCTGGCCTGGTACCGCCGGCGCGGACTGGATGCCCGTTATGCCGTTGACCTGGGCACGGATGCCGCCTCCCTGGGTGTGCCTACCCCCTACTGTTTTGCCGGACGGGAAAGTTTCGATATCCTGATCGATGGTAAGAAAATCGGCGGCAATGCCCAGCGGCGCCTGAAGCAGGTCATTTTCCAGCATGGCTCGCTGCCGCTCAAAAACCGTGCTGTCCGGGGACATGGCTATATGCGGGATCAATCGTCAGCGCTGGCCGGCACAACCACCAGCCTGGAAGAGCAGGGGATCAGCGGTGAGGTGCAACAGCTGGAACAGGAACTGGCGGAGGAGTTCTGCTGTCAGCTGGGGTGCACGGTAACGGCCGATGGTTTGACCAGCCAGGAATCCGGGTTGGCCGAACTCCTGGCGCGTGGCAAATACTCCTCTGAACAATGGAACCGGGAAGGGAGGGAAGGGTGATGATTGCTCCCAAGCCGCCATGGCTGCGCAAAAAAGGATCATTGGCCGAACAGGAAGCCATGCGCGCTCTGCTGGCAGAGCTGCGGGTGGCCACCGTCTGCCAGCAGGCACTCTGCCCCAATATCTCCGAATGTTTCGGCAATGGCGAGGCGACCTTCCTGATCCTGGGAACCCGCTGCACCCGCCACTGCAGATTCTGCAACCTGGAAAAAGCGGCGCCGGAGCGGATCGATCCCGATGAACCGGGGCGGGTGGCCGAGGGGGTGGCGCGGCTCAAGCTCTCCCACGTGGTGATCACCAGTCCCACCCGTGATGATCTCCCGGATGGTGGCGCAGACCACTATGTCGCCACCGTGGCAGCCATCCGGGAACGGTCGCCGGAGACCCGGATTGAACTGCTGATTCCCGATCTGCAGGGGGATCACCAGGCGCTGGCGCGGATCATCACTGCCCGCCCCGATGTGCTGGCCCATAACATGGAGACCGTCCCCCGTCTGTACCATCTGCGCGCTGGCGCGGAATACGGCCGCTCCCTGGAACTGTTTCGCCATTGCCGCCTGCTGGCGCCCGCTCTGCCACTCAAGTCCGGTCTGATGCTCGGCCTGGGGGAAACGGTGGCCGAAGTGGTTGAGGTGCTGGCCGACCTGCTGCGGAACGGCTGCCGCCATGTCAGCATCGGGCATTATCTCCCCCCCAGCCGTGATCATTACCCGTTGCAGGGGCATGTAACGCCGGAGATCTTCGAACAACTCAAAACCGTGGCGTTGCAACTCGGTTTCGAGCATGTGGAAAGTTCCCCCTTTACCCGCAGTTCCTACCACGCCGGTCGCTATGGCCATCGGTCGGATAACGGGAGGATGCCCCATGCAAGTTAAGCTGCACATACTGGTGATTGACGATGACGAGGCGGCCAGAAACTCCCTCTCCACCTACCTGCAGTTGTTGGGGTATCAGACCAGTGTGGCGTGCAACGGGCGGGAAGGGGTGGAACTGTTTTTCCGTCAACCGGTCGACCTGGTGCTGACCGATCTGATCATGCCGCAGCTGGATGGCTTTGGAGTGGTACAACGTCTGGCAGCGGAATTTCCTCGCCTGCCGCTGATCGTGATCTCCGGAGTGGCTGATCTGAACGAGGCGATCAAGGCGCTCCGTCTCGGCGCCTGGGATTACCTGACCAAACCGATTGTCAATTTCGAGGTGATCAACATCACCATCCGGCGCGTGCTGGAACGGGCCCGCCTGATGGAGGAAAATCTTTCCTATCGCACTGCTCTGGAACAACAGGTGCTGGAACGTACCCGCCAGCTGGGGGAGAGTGAAGAACGCTACCGTCAGCTGTTCCTGCAGCACGAGGATGCGATCGTACTCTGCCGGACCGGACATTTCACCGTGGTGGAGCTCAACCCGGCGGCCGGCGAGCTGTTCGGCTATCAACGGCATGAACTGGCCGGTCAATCGGTGGCCAAGTTGTTTCCTGCGCCGGTCTGGCAGGAACTGGCCGTTCGTCTGGCAGCGCTGCAGGGGAAGGAACCGCTGGCCTGGAAACATCTGGAGGCGCTCACCACGGATGGCGCTCCCTTGATTATTTCCTGCAAGGGATGGCTGGTCTCCCTGGAAGGGGAGGCGCTGCTCTATCTCTCCATGCGGGACATGGGGGAAAAAGTGCGTCTGGAGGAAGAAATGCGCGCCTTTCATGGCCACCTGATCCAGGCCAACAAGATGGCGTCGCTCGGCATGCTGGTTTCCGGCATGGCGCATGAGATCAATAATCCCAACAACTTTATTGCGGTCAATGCGGGGCTGCTGGAGGAAATCTGGCGCGATGCCGCACCGTTGCTGCTGCTCCAGGAGGAGGACGGCATGCGGCTGGGGGGATTGACCCAGGGTGACGCCGTGGCCACCGCCGGTGAGTTGATCGCAGGAATTTCACGCGGTTCTCAGCGGATTGCCGCCGTGGTCAGCGGTCTGAGGGACTTTTCCCGCAGCAGTCTGGAGAAACAGCAGGAACTGGTGGATCTGTGCCGGGTGGTCAGCGACGCCCGCATGATTCTTGATCACCATATCCAGGCTCGCTGTGACCATTTTACGCTCAGCTGTGAAGATGGTTTGCCGCTGGTGCGAGGGAGTCATCAGCAACTGGAACAGGTGGTCATCAATCTGCTGCAGAACGCCCTGCAGGCGCTTCCTGATCGTCAGGCGGCGGTCTCGGTGCAGCTCTCGGTCGTGGGGCGGGAACTCTCTCTGGTTGTCAGCGACTGCGGTTGCGGCATGGGGCGGGAGGTGCTGGAACGTTTGACGGAACCGTTTTTTTCCACCCGTCTCTCCGAGGGGGGGACCGGGCTTGGCCTCTCCATTTCCGCCTCGATTGTGCGTGAACATGGGGGGATAATCCGTTTTGAATCGGAACCGGGGAAAGGGACCCGGGTGGTGGTAACGCTGCCGGTTGCGGAAGGTGAGGAGATAGATGTCTGAATTGCCAAAATTTTCCCTGTTGCTGGTGGATGACGAACCGGATGTGTTGTTTGCCTACGCGGCGTTGTTTCGCAGTGCCGGTTTTGAACGGGTCACCACGGAAGCGGACAGCCGCCGGGTGATTCCGTTACTGGAACGGGAACCGTTTTCGCTGGTGCTGCTCGATCTGCAAATGCCCTACCTGGGTGGCTATGAACTGCTGCTGCAGATCCGCGAACGCTTTCCATTGGTGCAGGTGATCATCGTTACGGCAGCCAATGAAATC
>Ga0062383_10000046_pt1 | contig 29837 bp, 28 predicted proteins | sample DOMMetBare3Fresh_FD_59508 | JGI IMG/M metagenome (GOLD analysis project Ga0062383, IMG submission 59508) | Wetland sediment microbial communities from St. Louis River estuary, USA, under dissolved organic matter induced mercury methylation -... | ecosystem: Environmental > Aquatic > Freshwater... | reverse complement strand
GCCACCTATTTCTAGGTGGCTTTCTAAAATATCTACCGATATTAGGTGTTAAGTGGTGCCAGGGACGGAATCGAACCGCCGACACGAGGATTTTCAATTTTGTGTTCGATGAAAATAATCATATAATATCATTGTGTTGTGTGTGTTGTATTGTGACTGGTGTAGTCACTTCGATTTTTGTGTTACGCAATCAATATCCTGCCTTTAGCAATACGATATTCGATGACCCTGGCGATTTCGCCAAGGATTACCAAAGCCCCGAACGTACCACGATACTCATCGAACAGTTGCGTCGATTTGGCCTCAATGCTGTCCATCATCTTTACAAATGCTGACTTCACACTACGTATGTCTATACCGATCTCAGCCGCAAATTTGACAAGGGTATCTTGCGGGAGATAGCGTGCGTCAAGCTGACTACCCATCTTCATGGCGAACTTGTTGTTCAGACGCCTGTAGACTGCTGTACTGATGAGATCGTAAAACGGCGCCACCCTGACGAGTCCCTCATTGTACAGGAACGAGATGTTCTTGCCATGGGCGTCGGCGTTGCCGATGATGAAGTTGTAGATAGCCCAGTTGAGCAGATTGCTGGCATCGAGCAACGGTTCATCGCTCCATTCCTCAACCAGCTTGAAGCAATCACTGAACCCCGGGCCGCCCTCTTTCTCGTATTTTAACTCCGGTGGTAGGCCGAGCGCCTGGCAGAAATCCTCCTGATGCAGACGCACAATGTCGCCGGCAGCGGAACGCTTACGGTCGTAGCGTTCGACCATGAAGACATGCTTGCCGCCAATGGTGACAACCTGTGCCGCCGGGACCGGCAAACCGACCCGGGCGGCAAGCGTCATGCAGAACGTTTCATTGACGACGGTAGTATCAAGATGCGCTATGGCAGTCTTCAATATGTGAGAGGAGGGACTGGCACCTTCCGGGATGTAGTAGTTATCCCCATCGAAAAAGACCGGCAGCTTGCTCTGGACTCCGGCAAGCGAAAGCCTGACACCCTCCTCCCCAGCCAGGAATGGATGGCTCGGCAATTTGTCCAACTCATCAGAGAGCTCTGTTTCGGTGACATGCCGATAAGTACCGACCGTCTCGGGCTGGCCCTCGGAGGCATTGACCGAGATGGCGCCGGCACAGTCTCCGCCGATAGCTTCCAACATCCCGAACAGATTCTCTTTCGATATCCCGACCTGGTGCGCAACCTGGGTCAGCACGGCACCTTCAGGGAGGAGATTTGAGAAAAAAGCCCTGGTTGCATCGTCCCCGTATACTGTTGCACCCAGGGGCAGGAGCCGGGATATCGGTAAAGCACCAGGTAAAGCTCGATACTCGGCGCTGTATGAGAACTTCAGTAGCCGACCCTCACGCTCGAGGATGCCGGCCCTGGTGGAGTTGAGATATACTATGAGTTGACTCGTCACCATTTCAGCCTTTTAGCGGGTCTGCCGAGCGTGGAAAGATGTAGACATTCAGCCCCAACTTTCGAAGTACATGGAGGGTTTTGCCCAGTTCGGCCGTTTCCTTGCCGTTCTCAAGCTGTGAAAGAAACTTTGTGCCGACTTCCGACATGCCGGCAGCCATATCCTGACGGACACCGGTTTCTTTTCGTTTTGCGCGTATGATGCGCCCAATGTCTTCGGCTGTTGTTACCTTGCCGTATGTAGTTGTAGCGTCTTCCTTGATTTTCATACACACCCCATGTCCGTCCGGACAACTAATACTCAATCAAGCGTTGTATGCATGGAGTATATCCGTACGGTTATAATTATCTATTGGCAGTGTGGCCACCACTAAATACGTCCGTATGGACATACATTTACTGTCAGCAGGCTAATTGTCAACAACTATTTCCGTTCAGACATATTCTAACAATACTATGATAGTATCATCTCTGCTTGATACCGCGTGAAACCAATGTGACAATGTAGAATCAGGCACATTGTGGTGGGAACTTTATATATTCTGGTATACTTAAGATGACCACAACATCCACAATCCATTAGATTGAATGCCTATCAGGGGCAAGGAAGGCTATGTCCATGCATATCAAGATACTTCTTGCCGACAACCAAAAAGACATGCGCGAATGCCTTCGCTGTCTACTGGAGAAGTACGACGAGTTTGACGTAGCAGCCGAGGCCGACAGTGGTGAAAGCACAGTCGCCCTCGCGAGTAAATATAAACCGGACGTTGTCGTCATGGATGTCGCCATACCCGACATGAACGGCATCGAAGCTACCCGCCAGATCATCGCCAAGAGCCCTGGCACCAAGGTCATAGCCTTGTCGATGAACTTGGAAAAACACACGATAGTGGAGATGCTCAATGCCGGTACACGCGGATACCTGCTGAAAGAGAGAGCCAGAGAGGAACTGGTTGATGCTATCCATGAGGTAGTTGCCGGCAATACCTACCTGAGCCCACCTGTTTTGGGTGAGGTAATTGGAGAATATGTTCACAAACAACTTAGTGAAAAGACCCCTGTCTTTTCCATCCTCACGACCAGAGAACGGGAGGTTCTCCAACTCATAGCTGAAGGACGCAGCACCACCCAGATTGCCGCCGCTATGGTTATCAGCAAAAAAACCGTCGAAACGCACCGTCAGCACATCACGGAAAAGCTGAACATCAGAGGAATTGCCGATCTCACCAGATACGCCATCCGCGAAGGAATTACCCACCTTTAGCAGCACCAACCAACAGAGATATTCCCCGTGTCACCCAGAAAACACCACTCTCCATCAGTACTTTCCCTGATAGTAATAACCTCTCAGGAACTGTACTCTGTGAAATGTTGATAAGCTCAAAACTATTCGGTTTGTACTGTTTACCTGACAGACAGAGGACCGTTTGTATGCGATTTTAATAATCAGAGAATTCAGGATTCATTGTTTCATCGAGTTGAAGGGTGGAATTGGTATTGACAAATACATGAGTATGCCAGCGATAGACAGCGAACTGCGCCGCCGTGCGGAAGATCTTCTGAAGACTCAAATGTCTGAAGCGGTGTTACCTCAAAATGATAGGGAAACGCTGCGACTCCTTCATGAACTGCAGGTTCACCAAATCGAGTTGGAGATGCAGAACGAGGAGCTCAAAAACGCAAAGGACGAGCTAGAGTCGGTTTTGTTCAAGTACTCTGATCTCTACGATTTCGCTCCGGTAGGCTACTTTACTCTTGACCGAACCGGGATCATCAATTCTGTCAACCTGAGAGGCGCAAGCCTCGTGGGTGTCGCACGCGGACGGTTGCTAGGTCAGCGCTTCGAACGGCTAGTCGCGGACGAATATCGTCAAAAATTCAACGACTATCTCGGAACGGTTTTTACGACCCCGGATAAAACGGAATGCGAAGTAGCGCTCCGGAATGACGAAAACCGTCTGTTTATCGTATTGCTTGAAGCCATGGCCACCGTTTCGGGGCAGGAATGCGGCCTTGTCCTGAAGGACATCACAGACCGCAAACAGGCCGAGGAGTCATTGATAAAAAGCGAAAACCGTTATCACCGGATAACGGAGGGGCTTACGGATTACCTGTATACAGTGCGTATCGAAAACGGCCAAGCCATGGAAACAACCCAAAGCAATGCCTGTCTGAGAGTAACGGGTTACACCCAGGAAGAGTTTGTCTCCAACCCATTTCTCTGGATTCAGATGGTTGAACCGGAGGATCGCAACGTGGTAAAAGCTCGGGTGCGTCAGCTCCTGGCCGGGGTGGAGATCCCCCCCATGGATCATCGGATTATCCGTAAAGATGGCGAGATCCGCTGGGTTAGAGACACGACTATTATGTTCAAGGATGTACATGGAAACCTCATATCATACGACGGCTTGATTCAGGACATTACCGAACGCAAACAGGCCGAGGTTGACCTGCGCAGTTATGCAAGTCGCCTGATCGTAATGGAAGAGCAGCTCCGGTATAAAATTGCCACGGAGTTGCATGATGAAATCTGTCGCGATCTGACCGTGCTCGGTATGAATCTGTCTATCATCGGTGACGGAATAGCTGATTTAGTGCCGAAGAAACTTTCTGCCAGGGTCAATGCCTCGGCAAAATTAACCAAAGGAATGAGCCAAACCGTCAGAAGCATCATGGTCGGCCTCAGGCCGCCGGTGCTGGACGACTATGGCCTTCTGGCATCCCTGCGCTGGCACGCCGACCTGTTTTCAAAGCGTAACGGTATTGCGGTCAAATTTCAGCTTGAAGAACCCATTCCACGGTTTTTGCTGAAAAAGGAAACTGCACTGTTTCGCATAGTGCAAGAGTCGCTCATGAATGTTGTAAAACATGCCGCTACTCGGGCTGTGACAATCAAACTGAGGAGTGCCGACGGTATGCTCTGGATTGCAGTAGTTGATGAAGGAAATGGATATATGCCCGCAGTACCTTTGCATAATCCGAATGGCTGCGGATGGGGCATGCGAATCATGCGTGAACAAGCCGAGTTGCTGGGTGGGATTTTCCAGGTGATATCAACCCCCGGAAAAGGTACCACGATTTCAGTCACAATGCCTTTGGAGGATATATGACATGTCGGTAACGATCCTGATAGCAGATGACCACGCCATTGTAAGAGAAGGTTTACGGACGATTCTCGAGGCGCAAAGCGATATGGTCGTTGTCGGTGAAGCTGGGGATGGTTGCGAAGCGGTGGAAAAGGCCGAGTTGTTCAGGCCGGACATCATCATGATGGATATTTCCATGCCGGAATTGAGCGGGATCGATGCCACGCGCCAGATTCTCGCACGTATGCCTGCCACCAGGATCATCATGCTCTCCATGTATCACACCAATGAATACGTCATTCGTGCAATGAAAGCCGGGGCGCGGGGCTATATCCTCAAGGAGTCGGCCGGTTGCAGTGCCGTCAATGCGGTACGTGCGGTCATGCGGGGGCGTCAGTATTACGGTGAAGGCATTGTAGCGCCAAACATGAAAAAAACACCCTTTCCCATAACGCCACTCGACAGTCTGAGCCGTCGAGAGCGAGAAACCTTGCAGTTAGTGGTAGAAGGCAATACTAATGCAACAATCGCTGACATATTTCAGGTCTCTATCAAAAGTGTAGAAACGTATCGCAGCAGGCTTATGATGAAACTTGAGATCAGCAACGTTCCTTCCTTGGTTATATTTGCGCTGCAACACGGTGTCATCTCCCTTCCTTAAAACCGAGTCTCCTTTATAAAAAATTTAATTTTGTACAGTTTGCCTGACAGACAGGCATCTCAGGAACACATAATATTCTATTAACAATGCATTATTTTTGGTGTGCATACCTACTTTGGCATGGAGGTGAATAATGGCAAAATAATTGGGGGTTTGGAATCCCCGCAGGGGAGGCTGAATGATTCCCTGCCTTGTAAATAATACCTCTTCTGTAAATAGCAAACCTGGGGTAACCCAGCGACGCAAAACCACGGGTCCTCGACAGAGGATAGCCGGGTCGCCGAAAAGAGGGCGCACATTTAATTAGTACACGCCCTTCTTGTATTCCCAAGTTGGGCGTTTGTATTTAAACGCCCCAGACCAGACCAGCGCTATCGCTGGCCCCAAAGGGGGACGTTATGAAAGGGAACTTATTTATTGGTGCAGCTATTTTACTCTTAACTGGGTGCGCAAACTTTGGAGGCGTTAACTGGAATGAAGAAATAACCTCCACCCATTGGAGAGGCATTAATCCAGATCCGTCACCTGGTACAGTGTTTACTGCCTATCAAGGTAAACTGGTAACAAACACCCGTTTAAACGAGGCTGGTCTGGCAAAAATGGAATCTGAAGGTTGCCTGGGTTGCCATGTAAGTGACATGGGGGGGGTAACGCCATCTCTCACGGTAACACTTAGATATAAAGAAGACTCTTTCGCAGGATCAGGCCTGGCGTTGGCGAGAAAATAAGCCCTAGGGGGCCAAAAAGCTCCTGGCTGAGCCCATAAATTATTCATTGTACTGTTTCCCTGACAGACACTCCGGAAAATATACTCTACCGTCACAGCAATCTTCAGGGAAAGTTACTTCATCGCAAGGAGTATCTAGTGGATATCTCACGCAACCGCATGTTGCCGCAAGACTTGAAATCTTACTCCCGTATCGCCCGGAATAAAAACCTGATTGAGGGGGTGCGCACTATCGCAGCCGCGATTCTCATGGCAGCAATGTTTATGGTCGTCGTTTTTGCCGGCGTTTATTCTGATCCCGTCGACTACCCTGTGATAACGGTGAGTATGACGTTAGTCATCGCTCTGATTTACATCTTTGAGCCTCCCCAGCAAGAAGGTGACAATGAACCGTGAACTTGAACGTATGATTATGAATGCCGCTGATTTGCCAACAATACCCATTGTTGCGACAAAAGTCATGCAGTTGATAAATGTCGAGGGGACGACAGCTGAAGATGTCGCCAGGGTGGTAGCTTCAGATCCAGCAGTTACCGCCCGTGTACTCAAAATGACTAATTCGTCTTTCTGTGGCTGTCAACGCGAGATCCAGTCCTTGCAGCATGCAATCATGTTCCTAGGATTCAAAACCGTGAAAAGTCTTGTGGTTGCAGCTTCGTTTCAGCAGGTCTGCAATCCGTTCGGTCTTACAGAAAAAATGCTTTGGGAACATTCGTTTGGAGCCGATTGACAGCGCTTCACTGTAACTTTTGAACAGGACAAGAGTTTGTTTTATTGATGCGTAAGAAGGTTCAGAAAGTAATGATGTCAGCAAGCAGACGGGAGTCGTTTCGCATGAATTTTAATTGCAAACAGAGTTGGTCGCTCAAGACAAGAATGACCCTTTACACGATGGTTGTTTTTCTGATCAGCATCTGGTCGCTGTCGCTTTATGCAAGCTGGATGCTGCAAAAGGATATGGAACAGTTATCAGGCGAACAACAGTTATCGACGGTTTCGTATATTGGTACAAAGCTAAATGATGAGCTGATAACCAGATTGAGAGTCCTTGAAAAAATTGCCTCGGAAATCAATCCGGCCATGATGGGTAAAACGGCATCCTTGCAGGCACTACTGGATCAACACCAGATTCTTCAGATACTGTTCAATGATGGCGTCTTCGTCACCGGGAGTGATGGCATTGTGATTGCCGAAATACCACAGTCAGCAGGACGTATTGGACTGAATTTCATGGACAGGAAAAACATTTCTGTCTCGATTAAAGAGGGAAAACCGATGATCGGGCAGCCGGTCATGAGCAAGAGGCTGAATGCTCCGATTTTCAGTATATCGGTCCCAGTCCACGATACGAAAGGCAAGGTAATCGGCGTGTTGGCAGGAGTTATCAATCTTAATCTGCCCAGCTTTCTCGACGTGCTGACCAATAACCGTTATGGAAAGAGCGGCGGCTATCTGCTGGTGGATCCGCAACATCGGATGGTAGTCACGGCAACCGACAAGCGTCGCATCATGACACCGTCCGCCGCCCCAGGCGCCAGCCAGTTGACGGACCGTTTCATTAAGGGGTACGAGGGAACCGGAGTTTTTGTCAATTCACGTGGAGAGGAAGTGCTCGCCTCGGCCAAGCAAGTGCCGCTGGCTGGCTGGTATGTGGCCGCCTCGTTGCCCACCGCAGAAGCCTTTGCTCCTATTCACTCAATGCAACGACGTTTTTTACTGGTGACAATCTTTCTAAGCTTGTTTGCCGGTGGAATTACCTGGTGGGTGTTGCGACAAATGCTTTCACCGCTGGCTTCGGCCATGGACGCACTAGCCATCACCGCTACAGACGAGCCTCAGAGACTTCTGCCGATTGCGAGCAATGATGAAATCGGCCAACTCATCAACAGCTTCAATAATCTGCTGACTATCTTGGCGCAGCGGAATAATGACTTGCAGGAGGCGAATTTCAAATTCAGATCACTTTTCGACAAGAGTTCCATGGGGGTGGCATATCATGAGATTATTCGTGACGCTGCCGGGAAAGCGATAGATTATTTCTTTCATGATGTGAACGAAAGCTATGTAAAACTGACCGGCGTTGATCCAAAAGGCAAAACAGTTACACAAGCCTTCCCAGGAATTGAAAATGATCCATTTGACTGGATTGAAACCTTTGCACATGTTGCACGAACCGGGGAAACCATCCACTTCGAGCAGCATCTCCAGCTCAACAGTCGCTGGTACGATTGTATAGCTTACCAGTACAAGCCGGATTACTTTGTCGTGGTTATCCAGGAAATAAGCGAACGAATACAGGCGGAAGAAAAAAAACAGGAACTCGAACAGCAAATGCATCAGGCACAAAGACTGGAGAGCCTTGGCGTACTGGCAGGTGGTATCGCCCATGATTTCAACAACATTCTGGCGGTTATCAGCGGGTATTGCACTCTTATAAATCTGGATCATGAAGCAGCCGTGAGCTATATTTCTGATATTGAAAAAGCTGCTGAACGTGCAGCTGTGTTGTGCCGCCAGATGATGTCATACGCCGGAAAATCCGATTTGGTCATGACTCGGGTCAATGTGACGTTACTGGTGAATGACATGTCATATATGCTGAAAACAACCATCAACCAGAATGCGGTGATCAAACTCGACCTTGCACCTGAGATTCTGTTCATCATGGGCGATGATAGTCAGCTAAGCCAAATCGTCATGAATCTGATCATCAATGCAGCGGAGGCAATCGGTGAAGCGCAGGGGGAAATTCGAGTATCGCTTGCCAGGGTGCAGGTCAAGGCGAAGCAGGCCGACAAGGATCATCTCGGCGAGTTGATTACGCCCGGCTGCTATGCCTGCCTGGAGGTCTCCGACACCGGCTGCGGCATGGACGATGAAACCAGGCTGCGCATCTTTGAGCCGTTTTATACTACCAAATTTACCGGGCGTGGCCTGGGTATGTCGGCTGTACTCGGCATCATAACATCGCATCAGGGAGCTTTGCAGCTTTCCAGCCAGCCAGGCCAGGGTACAACCTTGAAAATTTACCTGCCTGTTCTGGACAGTGACCCGACAGAGGAAGAATCAATACAGCACCCCGTTCCCCTAGCGCCCTGGCAGGGGAGTGGCACGATACTGCTGGTAGAGGATGAAGACCAGACGCGCTTTATTACGTCTGTTATACTCAAAAAGTTCGGATTTTCAGTTATTGAGGCTGCGAATGGCAAGGAGGCACTGGAATTATATCAGAAGCATACCGCAGACATAACCGTTGTCATGACCGACATGGGCATGCCGGTTATGGATGGTTACAAGTTGTTTGGCGAGTTGAAAAAACTCGATACAACGCTGCCGATAATAATAACCAGCGGTTTTGGGGATACATTTGTCACCTCTCGCATAACCAGTGAGAATATAGCCGGATTAGTCATCAAGCCATACAAAATTGATCAGTTGAAACAGATATTGATAAATGTAGTCGGGGATTCATTTAGATATTCTGACACTATGTCACACCCTGATTCAGCTCAATTCCTGTGACAGCTTATGGAGCGCTCTGCGGACCGCAGCCAACTCCGCCCGTTCTCTCTGCGCTCTTTCCTCAGTGATCGTTTCTTGTGGTTCGGATTTATCTGTCTGTTCGGCACTACGCAATGCCTCGGCTTTCTCTCTCGCCTGACGCTCATATTCAGCCAGACGCATTTTTTCCTCGCATTCCTCTCGTCGATCTCTTTCCGCTCCAAGCAGATGTTCGAGACGAGTTAATCCGCTGGTGGCTTTTTCCCGCTCACTCCCCTCTTTCGACAATTGTCCGGCGACCACCGTCAATTGCTCCTGTAACTGCTGATTATGGAGCTGCTGATCGGCAAGTTTTCTCTCCAACAACAAGTATTTTCTCTGTAACAGCAGCAGTGCACTCTTGCCAAAAGCTGTATTGGATGAAGCTGACGGTGGGTGAGTGTGTCGTATCCTTGGCGGGCATTCCTTAAGTTGGTCCGTCAGTCGTAGCGACTTTCTTTCCGCCCTTTTTAGTTTAAGTTGTTCAAGGCGCAGTTTATGACTGACAGCCGCCAGCTCTTCTTCAAGCTCTTCTCTCAACAGCTGCTCGTCCATAAGCTGGATTTCCGCCAGCCCCAACTGCCTGAGTAACTCATCGGCGTCAAAAACTTTATGCCGGATCTCCTGATCATACAAAGCGCGTTTTTCAGGATCAGCAAGCACCTCATATGCCTCGTTAATCTTCTGCATGCGTAGCGTGGCATCGGTTGTTCCGTTGATGTCCGGATGATATTTTCGTGCCAGCCTTTTATAGGCTGCTTCGATTATTTCCAGCTCGGCGTCGGTGTGCAACTGAAGTATCGAGTAGTAATTTGCGGACATGGTTATGGTTACTGCTCCGATGATAAAAGTGTAAGTCTGGTTGCATTAAAGATCCCGGTCGCCGGAACAATCGCAGACATCATGCGGTCTCATCCGAAGGTTGTCAATCGGCATTGCTATTCAGTGTTGCCCCGCCGTCGCCCATCTCGATAAATATAATTATTTTGTACGGTATACCTGACAGACAGTGGTCCCGAATCCGGCTAATGTGCCCGAAAAGGAGCCATGACAATGTTCAATCCTAGCAAACAAAAAGTGACGTCGACTACCCTGAGAATTGATGGTCAGATCAATATCTCCAGCGTCGGCCGATTGCTCTTGCAGCTGTCGGCCTCTCTTGAACATTCTGACGAGGTGTGTATCGATCTTTCCGGCGTAACCGAAATCGACTTTGCCGGGCTGCAGTTGTTCTGTTCATGCCATCGCAGCTCATTATTTACCAGCAAGCGATACAGGATAACCGGTCAGGATCAGCCGGCTATTTGGGCTGCTGCCGCTGTAATCGGTAAGTTGCGCAAGTCAGGCTGCATTATTGATTCAAAACAGACCTGTATTTGGGTAGCGGGGGGGCATGAAGCGGTGAGAAGCACTCCTGGAATCGCCCTGGAGCCGTCATCTCAGTTCTACGCCTAAATTTGCACTCTGCTATCTACACTCTAAATATATTTTCATTTGTACTGTTTACCTGACAGACCCACAGCTCAATTTTCATTACTCTCTCTTTCACTGTTTCAGATTTTCATACATGTTGCCGCTCCGGCAGCACAACCCAAAGGAGATGACCCATGGCATTAGTAAAAAGAACAGCGACACAGGTCCAAACGGCTTCCACCGGTACTGACGTGAAAAATTCGGCTGTTGCCGCCCGCGAGGCCGAAGCTCAACGCAAGAAGGCCCGCACCCTGGCTAAACAGCAGCAGGCAGCCGAACGGATCGCTGCTGCCACGGGTCAGTTGTCCGCCGGCATCAATGAAGCCGCCTCTGCATCAGAGGAGTTGAAGCGCGCCTCCGATCAGATTGCCGCCGGCGCCGAGGAAGCCTCGGGCGCTGCCCAGGAATCGTTGGCTGCCCTTACCCAGGTTGGCGCCGCCATTAACCGCCAGTTGCAAAACGCCGATATCAGTCAGACCAAGGCTGAAGGTACACAGTCGCTGGTGGCCAAGACCAGTGCCGATATCGCGCTGATGGTGACCAATGTCGCCATTGCCGCCCAACGTCAGGCAGCCTCGGTGCAGTTGGTAGCAGAATTGGAAAAACAGGCCGCCAACATTGGCGACATCATCAAGGCGGTGGTCAGGATTGCCGATCAGACCAACCTGCTGGCCCTGAATGCCGCCATTGAAGCTGCCCGGGCCGGTAAACATGGCAAAGGCTTTGCCGTGGTAGCGGATGAGGTCAGGACCTTGGCTGAAACCTCCGAGAAGAGCGCCAAGCAGATTCAGGACCTGGTAGGCCAGATCCAGCAGGAGGTGAAGGTGATCGCCGAGGGGATCAGTGAATCAGCCAAATCAGTTGAGGCTGAGGTGGAAAACGGTAAGACCATTACCTTGCAATTGGAGCAGATCCGGCAGGACGCCATCGAGATCGTCAAAGCGGTGGCAGAGATTGCCACCGGAGCAGCACAGTCCAAAGTCGCGTCAGAGCAGGCTCTCAAGGGTTCCGAAGCGATTGCCGCCGCCGCCGAGGAACAGTCAGCTGCCGCCGAGGAGTCAAGCAAGACCGTAGCCGAGCAGTCCACGGCCCTGGCCCAATGTGAGCAGACCGCCAAAAGCCTTTCCGAGTTGACCGAAGACCTCAAAAACTCCACCGATGTGGCAAAGAGTGCTGAAGAAGTAGCTTCAGCCGCCGAAGAGCTTTCCTCCGCCGTATCGGAAATCAATCGTTCCGGCACCCAGATCATGGCTGCCATCGAGCAGATCCGTAAAGGGGCTGAAGTCCAGTCCTCCGCCTCCGAGGAGTCATCGGCCGCCATTACCCAGATCGAGAAGGGCACCGAGATCGCCCAGGCCCGCGCCACTGCCAGCGGCGATAAAATTCTCGCCATCAAGGGGCTGTTGGGCACCAACAAAGAGTCGATTGACGGCCTGATAACCGGCATTTCTTCATCCGCTACCGCCTCACGGGCCAGCATCAAGCAGATCAAGGATCTGGAACTGGTAGCACGGCGCATCGACAAGATCGTGGATGCCATCACCACCGTTTCGATCCAGACCAACATGCTGGCGGTGAACGGCTCGATTGAAGCGGCCCGCGCCGGTGAATTCGGCAAAGGCTTTGTCGTGGTTGCCACCGATATCCGTAACCTGGCCCATGATTCCGCCGAAAATGCCGACCGGATCAAGGACCTGGTCAAGGCGGTGCAGGATCAGATCGGCATGGTCGGGCGCGACCTGGACGAGATCGTGGCAACCGCCATCGGTGAAGTGGAAAAAGCCAAGGCCGCCACGGCCAACCTGGTACTGATTGAAACCGACATCGCCATAGTAGAGACCGGCGCCAAGGAGATTCTGGCAGCTTCCAACGAGATCGCCGCCGCCATCGGCCAGGTAAAAACAGGTATCGAACAGATTTCTGCCGCTGCCCAGGAAGCCGACAAGGCTTCTACCGAATCAGCCGCCGCTGCCAAGCAGCAGTCCCAGGGGGCCGAAGAACTGGCCGCTGCCATTGAAGAAATTGCCTCTCTTGCCGACGAACTGCAAGCAGCCTGATAGGAGTGTGACCAGATGACAAGGAAAAATCAGGATAAACAGGAAACTCCGGAACAAATGGCAGCAGAAGCCCCGGAAGAGCAGGATGTTCTGCAACAAGTAGGGGACGAAGTCCTTGAATTAGAGGATTCGGATACCCGCCAGTTTGTCACCTTTATTGCCGGAAACGAGGTCTTTGCCGTGGACATGGCCCCGGTACAGGAGATCATCCGGGTACCGGATGTGGTCAAGGTGCCACTGGCGCCGCTTACCCTGGAAGGGCTGGCCAATCTGCGCGGCAAGGTGCTCCCCATTATCTCCCTGCGCCGCATCTTCGGCTTCGATGAATGTGAATACAACGATTCGACCCGGGCCGTGGTGATCGACATCGGCCAGCCACTGGGATTTGTCGTCGATCGTGTAGCAAGTGTGGTGGGCGTAGAGTCGAGCAAGATCGAAGGAGTCGAGTCCATTCGCGGCACCGTCAATACGGATCTGCTCTCGGGACTAATCAAAGACGTTGGCGGGCACGCCATGATCATGGTGCTCGATTTTGCCAAACTGATTGCCCGGGAGTTTGCCGAAATTGCTGCTCTTGCCAAGAATACCGACCTGACCTCCAGCCGTGCTGATGGCACGGAGATGGATGATGACGATGCCGGCGATGAACTGCAGCTGGTAAGTTTTGAGGTGGCTGACCAGGAATATGCCATGGCCATCGAAGATGTGCAGGAGATCGTCCAGATACCGGAAGAGATCATCCATGTACCCCATTCTGATTCCCATGTCATGGGTATCATGACCCTGCGCAACCGTCTGTTGCCGCTGGTCAACCTGCGCCGCATGTTTGACCTCCCGAGCCGGGAGAATGACGACCATAGCCGCATCGTGGTTGTTTCGTTGGGGTCGTCGTCGGTCGGCGTGGTGATGGACAGCGTCAATGAAGTACTGCGCGTGGCCAAGTCCGATGTGGATGCCATGCCGGGGTTGCTGGCCCGTGATGGCGATCTGGGCGACATCTCTGAAATATGTCGTTTGGACAACGGCAAGCGGCTGGTTTCCATTATCTCCGCCAACAATCTGTTCCGGCATTCCGCCGTAAAGGAGGCTCTAACAACCGTGGAGACCTTGGAAGAAGATAACAGTAACAGGGAAAATGACCTTGATCCGGATGACATGACATCTGACGATGATGAGCAGGTGGTAGTGTTCCGGTTGGACAAGGAAGAGTTCGGGGTACCGATTGACAGCGTCCAGGAGATTGTCCGGGTGCCTGAAGAGCTGACCCATGTCCCCAAGGCACCGCCCTTTGTGGAGGGGGTCATCAACCTGCGCGGTTCGGTATTGCCGGTGATAGACCTGCGCCGTCGTCTGGGTATGCCGACGGTCGAACGTTCCGACCGGCAGCGGGTGATGGTGTTCCTGATTGCCGGCATGCGGACCGGCTTTATTGTCGATTCAGTGGCGGAAGTGCTCAAGATTCACAAGAGTGCTATCGAACCGGCGCCCCATCTTTCCGCTGAACAGGCCAACCTGATGTCGCGCATGGCCAATCTGGAAAAACAGAAACGGATGGTGCAGCTGATCGAGCCTGCCCATCTGATTGATAACAGTGATATGGCGAAACTGGCGCAGTTGGCCGCGTAAAATGTCTAACCCCCCTCAATCCCCCCTTATCAGGGGGGAAGCTTTAAGGTTCTCCCCCTGATAAGGGGGGACGTTTTAAGGCTCTCCCCTGATAAGGGGAGCGGGGAGGGGTTGGTGTTAGCCTTGGAGATTTAAACATGATCAAACTCCTTATAGTTGATGATTCCGCCCTGATGCGGCGCTTGTTGAATACGGTGTTTCTGGCTGAGGGCGATTTTATCATCCGTGCTGCGCATAATGGCAAGGAAGCGGTGGAACTGAACCGCGAGTTCGTGCCGGACGTGGTCACTCTGGACATCAATATGCCGGAGATGGACGGCATTACTGCTCTTTCGCTGATCATGGCAGAACGGCCGGTGCCGGTGGTGATGGTCTCGTCTTTGACTGAAAAGGGGGCACTGGCGACCTTTGAGGCGCTGCATCTTGGCGCTGTGGATTATATAACCAAACCGAGCGGGACGATTTCGTTATCCATTGACGAGATCAGCAAAACCCTGGTCAGCAAGGTTCGCGCTGCCGCCAGGGCCAAAGTCAAAGGCAAAACTGTCCGGGGGCTGGCCGAGCGTTTACGGGAAGAGCGGGAAAAACCGGCAGCACGTCCGACTACCATGCGACGCGGAATGAGTAAGGACGGTGTTGTGCTGATCGGCGTATCCACCGGTGGGCCCCGTACCCTGGAGGATATCCTGCCGCTGCTGCCGGCGGACTTTCCCTGGCCGGTATTGGTAGCCCAGCATATGCCTCCTTCGTTTACCCGCCCTTTTGCTGACCGTATGAATAATATGTGTCCGCTGACGGTGGTGGAAGCAGCCCAACCGATGCCGCTCGAAGCGGGGATGATCTACATAGGCAAAGGGGGAGCAGATATGGTGCTGGGGCGCCGCAACGGCATATTGACCGTGCTGGCCAGGCCGGAGAGCCGGGAATTCATGTGGCATCCGTCGGTGGAACTGATGGGACGTTCTGCCCTGGAATTTTGCGACCCAAAACATGTGATCGGGGTCATGCTGACCGGTATGGGCTATGACGGCGCCGACGCCTTTAGCGAAATAAAAAGGCTGGGCGGTCGTACCATTGCCGAATCCGAGGAATCTGCCGTGGTCTTCGGTATGCCGGCGGAACTGATCAGTCGTGGCGGAGCCAGTCTGGTGATGACCGCTGAAAAAGTGGCCAAGCAGCTTATCACCTGGGTCTCGTACTAAAAGCAATTATGAAAATTATGAAGGCTGAAGGATGAAGTAAGTTCATTTGCAACTATTCAGCACCGACATAACTCCCCCTGTCCCCCTCTTAACTTAAGAGGGGGGACGCGAATGGCAAACCCGTTGGCAACTTTATGGGCGTCCATCGTAGCGTACCTCCCCTTAATTAAGGGGAGGACAGGAGGGGTTATGAATTCAAAGAGGATTCTCCCATGCCATTCATAAAACAGCAGCCAACAAAAATAATAGAACAGTGTGAGCGCAAGCAGGATCGAGATTGCACCAGTCTGGAACTGCAGCTTTCCGACCCCAGCCCGGCCGCCAGGCGTTGGGCGGCGCGGGATCTGGCCGAGTGTCCCGATGCAACCGCCGCACTAATCGAACAGTTACAGCGTGAGCAGGACAGCTCGGTTCGTGAAATAATCCTGACCACCCTCACGCATCTGGGTGATGAGGAGGCGGTGGCCGGCCTGGTGAACTGTCTGCGCAGCGAGGATGCGAGCCTGCGCAACGAGGCGATTGAGGCGATGAAGCTGTTGCCTGACGAAGTGGCGCCGATCATGGGGCAGCTCCTCAAAGACGCTGATCCGGATGTGCGCATTTTTGCGGTGAACGTTCTCGAATCGCTGCGGCATGAGCAGGTCGAGGAGTGGCTGAATGAAGTCATCGAGCACGATTCCCATGTCAATGTCTGCGCTACGGCGGTGGATCTGCTGGGGGAAGTCGGGACCTCTTATTCGTGGGAAGCCCTGGAAAAGCTGAAAGCGCGCTTTCCGGATGAACCGTACATTCACTTTGCGACCGACCTGGCGCTAAAGCGCATCAGCGCCTCCTGACGCGTCATGACCACTAAACCTATCAGTCAGGAAGATTTCCTGAAATTCCGGGAGTTCTTTTACCGCAAAACCGGTATCCAGTTTGAAGATTCGAAACGCTATTTTGTGGACAAGCGTCTGATCGAGCGTATCGAGGCGACCGATTCCGGCAATTTCCGCAACTATTTTATCACTCTTCGTTTTGAAACGACTGGTGAAGAGCTTCAGATCCTGACTAACCTGATGACAGTCAATGAGACCTATTTTTTTCGTGAGGAATACCAGTTCAAATGCCTGGTTAACTCGATCCTGCCTGAGATAACAGCGCGAAAGAAAGATAACTGCCCACTCCGAATCTGGTCGATGCCTTCCTCGTCAGGTGAGGAAGCGTACTCGATCGCCATGTACCTGCTGGAATACTGGCCCGGCATCAACCAGTGGGATGTGGAAATCATCTCATCCGATATTGATACCAGCATCCTTACCAAGGCACGTCTCGGGAAATATTCAGACAGGTCGATCAAGAATCTGCCAAAGATTCTGCTTAACAAATACTTCCGTCACAACGGTGAGGACTACCAGATCTGCGACGATTTGCGAAATGCGGTCGAATTCACCAGAGTAAATTTGATGAAGCCGACGGAAGTGCGTGGTTATCGGGATTTTGACGTAATCTTCTGCCGAAATCTTCTGATCTATTTTGATGACCTGTCCCGGCGTCAGGCCGCTGATACTTTTTTTGATGCGCTGAACCCCGGTGGGTTTCTCTGCCTCGGACATTCGGAATCTATGAGCCGCATCTCTTCACTTTACCAGGTCCGCAAATTCTCGGATTCTGTGGTGTACCAAAAATCCAAGGGGGCTCAATGAAGCGAATCTTGATCGTTGATGATGCTGCTACCATGCGCATGTATTACCGCAACATACTTGAAGGGGCCGGCTATCAGGTCGATGAAGCGGTCAATGGTATCGAAGCCATGGAGAAATCGCTTGAGGAGCCCTTTGAGCTGTATATCGTTGATGTCAATATGCCTAAACAGGACGGTTACAGCTTTATGAGCGAGCTGCGCAGCCGGGACATTTTCCAGGCTCCGGCGCTGATGGTATCCACCGAAGCTGCTGCCAGTGACAGGACACGGGCCTACGCGGCGGGAGCCAATCTCTATCTCGTCAAACCTGTCAAGCCGGACGAGTTGCTGACCAATTGCCGCTTGTTGCTCGGGGAGGTCAAACCGTGAATCAATTGCTCGAACAATTTATTTCCGAATCCCGAGAGTCGCTGCAGGGTATCGGTGAAAAGCTGATGCAGCTGGAGAAAGAGCCGGCCAGCAGCGAGCTGATGACGGAGCTGTTCCGCTTTGTCCATACCTTGAAAGGGAACAGCGGCCTGTTCGATCTGCCTGAATTGACCAGGGTGCTGCATGCGGGCGAGGATTTGATGGATGCCGTGCGCAACGGAGAAGTTGCCTATTCTCCTCTTCTGGCTGACCGGCTGCTGGATGCCATGGATTTTGTCGGCATGCTCTGTGACGAGATTGAAAAGCACGGGAGCACGGACGCGAAGCACGTTGACAATTCCGTCCGTCTGGCTGCGGAGTTGCGCCAGCTGATTGTCGTGATGATCGTACGCAGCGAAGGTGCCGAGTGCGAAGTGGTGGGAGTAGTGCCGATCGTAACGGTTGCTGATAATCCCGCCATGCTGCTACCGCTGGCAGATCTACCGGAAAAGATCAGGATGACGGCCTACCGTGCTGCCATTTCAGGTGAACCTCTGCACTGGATTGCCTACCGTCCGGGTGAAGATTGCTTTTTTCAGGGAGACGACCCCTTTTACCAGTCACGCCAGACTCCCGGGATCCTCTGGGGCGGCATAGAGGCGCGCCATCCCTGGTCAAAACTTGCCGAACTGGATCCCTACTGCTGTGTGCTTGATTTCAAAGTTCTCAGCACAGCGCCCCTTGAGGAACTTCAGGAATACTACCGCTACGTGCCGGATCAGGTACGGATCATCCCGGTACCCGCTCATTTTCTGATTCTGCCGCAGGGGGACCCCAATGGCGGTCCGGTGTATGAGGACTTTGTGTGCGACGCTCTGGCACTTTTGCAATCCGGCAACATGGCCGGATTGATCCGCGCCACACGAAGCATGCTGGAGTTGTCGAATTCGGAGCTGTGGCTTTCCGCTGCGCTGCGCTGGTTGCTGCTGGTGACAGAACATGAACCGGACAACGTCGTTGTGCCGGAGGTTATCATCGTTTCACTGCGCACTCTAAAGCCGCCAGCCTGGCACGAACATGCCGCCTCTGTGTCCGTACAATCAGGAGAGCCGGGAACGCCGCGACTCAAACAAGTCAATCACCCTCCTGAGGTGACCGCAATTATTGCGGCACAGCGTGAAATACTCTCCATGCCGAACGATGTTGCCTGGTTGGCAGGCCGGATCAAATCGGTAGCGGCCTCATTGTCCGGCTGCCTGCAGGCGATCGTTTCAACCGAACTCATGTCAAACATGGAAGTTGCGCTGGATGAAGCTCTTGAACTGGGGGCGTCGTTACCGCTTCTCGCCTGGATTGACAGTCACTTTGAACATTCAGTTACATCCGACCGGCCCGATCAGTCGGATCTGACTGATCGGGCCGATCTATCTGTGACCGCTGCACAACCACAGCCGGATGCCGGAGTCAAGTATGGGCGTCGCTCCGACGATGCCTATGTCGGACCCAAGAGCATCAAGGTCGATCAGGCCAAGATCGACCGCCTGATGAATCTTATCGGCGAAATGGTGGTGGCAAAGAACGCCCTGCCCTATCTGGCTGGACGTGCCGAGACCGTCTTTGGTGTGCGGGATCTTTCCCGTGAAATCAAGTCTCAGTACGCTGTCATCAATCGGATCGCCGAGGAAATGCAGGATTCCATCATGCAGGTCCGCATGATGCCGGTTTCCTTTGTATTCCAGCGTTTTCCCCGCCTGGTGCGTGATACGTCAAACAAGCTGGGCAAGGAAGTCAACCTGGTTCTGGAAGGTGAGGAAACCGAAGCCGACAAGAATGTCATTGAATCGCTGGGCGACCCACTGGTGCATATTGTCAGGAACAGCCTGGATCATGGCATCGAAATGCCGGATGTGCGACGTGCCCAGGGCAAACCAGCCGCAGGCACCATTGTTATCCGCGCAACCCAGGAAGCGGACCGGGTAGTGATAGAAATCAGGGACGATGGCAAGGGTATCGATCCTGAAGTTATCAAGCGCCTGGCATACGAGAAGGGGATTATTGACGAGGATCGACGGGAACGGATCAGCGATCAGGAAGCCGTAAATCTGGTCTTTGCCGCCGGTTTTTCAACGGCCGAAGTTGTTTCCGATCTCTCGGGGCGCGGCGTTGGCATGGATGTGGTCAGGACTGCCATAGAGAAGGTCAACGGCACCATCCATCTGGAGAGCGAGAAGGGCAAAGGCACCTGCCTGCGCCTCTCCTTGCCACTTTCCATGGCGGTAACCAACGTCATGATTGTCGAATCGAACAACCAGATCTTTGGTGTGCCGATGGGGATTGTTGTGGAAACGGTACGGATTGCGCGCACCGATATTCGGACCATAAAGAAGAATCAAGCCACTGTGCTGCGCGGACGGATTGTGCCGCTCAAATCCCTGAATGTGTTACTGGGGCAGCACGTTCCTCCCAAGGCTAATCAAGAGAATGAACTGGCGGTGTTAATTGTCACCCTTGGTGGCGAATCAGTCGGTATTTTTGTCGATGACTTCCGTGAAACCGTGGATATCATCTTGAAGCCGATGACAGGTGTGTTGGCGGGGCTTGCAGCATACTCCGGTTCCGCCCTGCTTGGTGACGGTTCGGTGCTGATGGTGCTTGATATGAAGGAGATTATCTGATGTCGATTACATTCAAGAAAGATCGTGCTGTTTTTTGTGACATGGCGGAGGGCGAGGACGCAGAGAGTTTGCTGGAGTGGCTGCAAAATCATCCGAAGGGGAAAATCGACCTCTCCGAATGTTCCCATCTGCACCCGGCCAATCTGCAGGTATTGATGGCGGCCAAGCGCTCGATATTTGCCAGACCGAAGGACAAACTATTGGCTGACTGGCTGGATACGGCATTGAAGCCGGCATAGGGAGAACAACATGGCAAAGACCATCATGGTGGTAGATGATTCTGCAACAATGAGAATGAGCCTCAAATCAGCGCTGGAGCTGAGCGGATTCAAAGTTGAATGCGCGGGGGACGGGCTTCTGGCTCTCACTCAGCTGAAGGGTGGCGTTAAACCTGACCTGATCATTACCGATATCAACATGCCTAATATGGGAGGACTGGAGTTCATAAAAAACCTCCGCACCCTCCCCGGTTTCCGTTTTATTCCGGTCTTGGCGCTCACCACCGAGAGCCAGCAGGAGAAGAAGGACGAGGCCAAAAAGTACGGGGCCACCGGCTGGCTGGTAAAGCCTGTGGCCGGTCCCGACCTGATCAAGGTTATCAAACAGGTATTGCCAGGAGCATAAGCCATGAAAATCGATTTAAACCTTCCAGGCAAAATTTTTGATTCCCCTAACAAGCTTTCACGAATACTGGCAGCCATGCTGTGCGGTATGGCGGTGGTGTCGGTCTGTATCTATTTTTTGCATCCCTGGGTCATCAGACTGATTCCTCTGTCCACGGAACTTGACGTGGCTTTGACCGGCGCATTGGCCTCATTTTCAACCTTTGCGTTGGTTGCTCTGATCTACCGCAAGCATCTTTTGAATATCACTCACGACACCCTCTGCACCCATGGTCACTGTTCGGCCCAGCATATATTTATCAGGGAAAACTACCTGAAGACCGTCTCAGATCTTTCTCAGTATAACGCCGTGCTTGGCAATCAGTTGCGGGAGGCGATCGGCCAGACGGAGACTGCCGTGCTGGGGGTGGTCGGAAGAATGGTAACGATTCATGAGAAAACCAGTTCCCAGGTAGACCTGATCGGCTCATCTTCCGAAAAAAGCAGTGAGTTGATAACCGTTACCCATGAGCAGGTCCATAAAAATCAACAGGTGATTCAGGCTCTGAATGACTTTTCTGACAGCCAGAGCGAATTGTTAAAAGATAATCTCACGCGAATTCAAAAGTTATCGGATGAGATGGAGCTGATGCGACCGATGGTGGATGACATTGCCGAAATTGCCGATAGAACCAATCTGTTGGCCTTGAACGCGGCAATAGAAGCAGCTCGTGCCGGAGATGCCGGCAGAGGATTTGCGGTTGTGGCCGATGAAGTGCGCCGACTCTCCAACCAGTCCAACAAAGCAGCCAAGGAGATCGCCGACAGAATCAAGCGGGTTACCGGACAGGCACAAATTGAGACCGAAAATGCCAGGAAAACGATTGCCAGTAATGAGGATTCACACAAGTTTACCACTCTGGCAGATAATTTGTCGGGCATTGAAGTTCGCTTCAAAAGCGCATCTGGTCATCTTGAAGAGATGATTAAAGGTATTGATGAGGCCAACCGGATAATTGTGGAAGAGGTATCAATTGTGCTGGGTGAAATACAGTTTCAGGATGTGCTGCGGCAGCGCCTGGAGCATGTCAATAACGGCCTTGACTACCAGACCAACTTTGCACAGCAGACATTGCTCTGGTTGGAAGGCACGGGAGAAACGCCCGCCAAGCAACTGAGTGAACATCTGGACGAGCTGAAGAATAAGTATGTCATGCAGGAACAACTGTCGGCCCACAATGCGATCCTGGGAGTAACGTCATCGGCAGCGGGCGGTTCCGGCATGAAAATCGAGTTGTTCTGATGAGCGGCCACGCTGAAATAATTGTCGTAACCAATCGCAAAGGCGGCACCGGTAAATCAACTACTTCGGTCAATCTCGCGGCGGAATTTGCTGCGCAAGGTAAACGGGTATTGCTGATAGATATGGATTCCCAGAGTCATTGTGCCGTGGGAGTTGATGTCGCCCCGCCAAGGAATGCCCCCACGGTTCACAGCCTCTTCCTGTTTGATACGTTCCTGCTTAGCGAGGCCGTATATCCGACTGCCTGGCCCAACCTTGATCTTGTTCCCGCCAATCCCCTCTTTGAACACGGTTCCGGCAGTGGTGACCATACCCGTCTTGCCAGGGCACTGCACGACGAAGGGCTGACGGAACAGTATGACGTTATATTCATAGACACCCCACCCTCACTTGATAATCTGCTGATGAATGCCCTCTTTGCAGCCGGAAGGGTTTTGGTTCCCTTTGTTCCCCATCACCTGTCCGGAGAAGGAATACGCAATCTGGCACGGGTACTCTTCCGGGTGGCATCAGGCCCGAATCCTGAGCTTAAATTACTGGCACTCCTACCGATCATGCAGGATCGCCGCATTGGACAACACCGTAGCGTCACAGACGGGGTGTCACGTCAATTCGGCCAGGGCAGGCTGCTATCAGGAATTCGCACCGACATAAAACTGGCCGAATCCTTTGCCCATCGTCAGCCTGTTCGGTCCTATATGCCCGGCTGCCGAGGCGCCGAAGATTATGCCGTGGCGGCATGTGAAATCGGTGAACGTTTGGCAGCGCTATCTCGGATAAATTGAAACAGAAAAAGTACGACGAGGTAATTATGCGAATTTTATTTGCTCATAATGAGAAGACAGACAAAACCAGGTATTCGCAAACTCTCGGCAAATACGGATCTATTGATTATTTTACTAACGGACGGGACGCCATTCTTTCTTTTGTCAATGGCTTTCAATTGGGAAATCGTTATGACCTTCTTGTTATTGAGAATAATTTGAAGCAACTTGATGGCTTGGAAACGCTCGTAATGATTCGTAAGTATGAGCTGCAACATCCAATGTTCCACAAAAAAGCAGTAGTGGTATTCAGTTCCGAAGATCAGTACTGCAAACGCTCGTACGAAACGCGACTTGGTGCAGACGAACGGATCACGTTTCAAAGCAATCCTGTGACATTCACGCTCCTTGAGTGTATCGCGAAAAAAATTATCACTGAAAACTCAAGGAAAGCTACTTCGGGTTTGGCCCGGTATAAACGACCGGTAAACATGCTGGCTTGATCACTGTGATTTCATTTCAAAGAGGTGAATCTGGCAATCCCACTACATGGTGCTTGCTGTGCGCCAACAGATTTATGCCGTGGCGGCCAGGGAAATTAGTGAGCGGTTGGGCGGCGCAGTGCGAATTCCCAACGACTCGGTAATTATCGCGAGGAGCGATATGAGCATTTATTCCGAAGATGCATTGGAATCACGAAAGGCGCGGATTATTGTCGTAGACGATGAACCGGAGATACTCGATAGTTTGCGTCTGATGTTAGCGTACAGCGGGAACGATGTCTTTTCGTTTACCAATGGTGCGGCAGCTCTGGAGGCTGTTGTCAGCGAACCGCCTGATATTATTCTGCTGGACATCTCCATGCCGGAAATGAATGGTTTTCAGGTATGTGAGCGGATCAAACAGCACCACAAACTCAAGGATATACCGGTCATCTTTTTAAGCGGCCTGAACATTACGGAAAACATGGTACGGGGATTTCATGCCGGAGGGGTGGATTTTATCACCAAACCGTTTCGTTTTGATGAGGTACAGGCCAGGATCGGCGCCCACATCAAACTGGGTCGGGCAGAAGCACTCCTGCGGATGCAGAATGAATATCTTGCGCAGATCGTCGAGGAACGCACCGTTGAACTGAAAAAGGACATTGAAGAACGGGAACGTGTCGAGCTAAGCCTGGCACAACAGATTACGGCTACCGGAGAGGCGTTTACCTATACCATCTATGCCCTTGCGAGGGCGGCCGAAGCGAATGACGAAGATACCGGCAACCACATCCTCAGGGTGGGTGAATTCTCGGCAATAATCGCTTCTCAGCTTGGACTTGATGGAAATTTTGTTCAAGACATACATCTTCAGTCTATACTGCACGACGTGGGGAAAATACACTCACATCCGGATATATTCAAAAAAGCGGGCAAATTGACGGAGGATGAGTTTGCGAAAATGAAGGAGCATACGTATTCCGGCACGATGATTATCGGTAAAAACGAAAAGCTGAGAATAGGGCGCAGCATCGCACTTACGCACCATGAAAAATGGGATGGTAGCGGCTATCCCCGCGGACTTGCCGGCGAACAGATACCGATAGAAGGGAGAATAACAGCCATTGCCGATATCTACGATGCGCTCAGAAGTCCTCGCTCCTACAAGGCGGCCTTTGACCATGATACGGCCTGCAGGATAATTACGGAGGGGGACGGCAGGACCATGCCTGAACATTTTGACCCTGAGGTCTTGAATGCCTTCAAGGAAACTGAAGGGCGGTTCGACAAATCTTACAGCAACTTAAAGGGATAATTTGGTTTATTGCAACGAATTGTCACCGCGCAAAACACAAAGAGGTGTACATCATGAAATGCCTGATAGTTGAGGACGATCCCGTTTCCAGTCTGGTACTGGAGCAGATGATTTCCCGGTATGGCGATTTTGACGTTGTTGATAACGGCACAAAGGCAATCAATCAGTTCCGGCAGGCCTATGAAGCCAAGAGCCCCTACGACCTGATTCTAATGGACATAATGATGCCTGAAACCGATGGGCTGTTAGCAACGCTGGCAATCCGGGAACTGGAAACGCACATGAACATCCCTTTGGCGCAAAGGGTCAAGGTCATTATGACAACTTCCCTGGATGATCCCCGCACCGTCATGAAGTCACTCTACGAGTCGGACGCCAATTCGTATCTTGTCAAGCCAATCAGGTTACACAAGCTTGAGGATGAGCTGCGCACGTTGAAACTGATTCCATAAAAGGAAGCTCCCATGCTGACGGATAACTCCAATGCCACATACATCCTGATTGTTGAGGACGACAGCAGTCACGCGGGGTTTATTCAGCGCGCTCTTGAAAGTGCCTCGGAAGAGTACCGCCTGGGGTTTGCCGGTACGATACGTGATGCAAAAAGCGCTATGAGACGTCACGCTCCCGATCTTGTGCTGACTGACTATCGCTTGCCTGATGGGGATGGCGGCGACTTAGTCGTCATGGCTGCCGAGTCGTGGCCGGTCATCATGATGACATCGCACGGAACTGAACAGATTGCCGTTGCGGCGCTGAAAAGTGGCGTCAATGATTACATCATAAAATCACCTGAAGCATTTAAAAACATCGCTCATACTATCAAGTACTCATTAATTGCCTGGGAATTGAAAGAGGCCCGCAGGCAGGCAGAAGAAGCGATACGGATGGAGCACACTTTTGCTCACTCCATGATTGACGGCCTCAGCTCACATATCTGTGTGATTGATGCAGAAGGAATCATAGTTGTGACCAATCGCACCTGGAATGCGTTTGCTGCTGAAAACAATGCAGTGGAAGGGACATGCGGTGAAGGTGCTGATTATTTGGCAGTTTGCCAAACAAGCGTGGAAGACGAGCAAGCGGATATTGATGAAATTGCCGCAGGTATCAGAGCTGTACTTAACGGAGTATTGCCGACATTTGCCAGGGAATATCCTTGCCATTCGCCTGAAGAGGAGCGCTGGTTCATCTGCCGGGTTGACCCATTTAAAGTTCACGCCAGAAATTATGCCGTGATTTCACATGAGAATATCACCGAACGGAAAATGGCCGAAATCGAGCTGCGTTACGCTAAGACCGAAGCAGAATCCGCCAACCGGGCCAAGAGCGAGTTCCTGGCCAACATGAGCCACGAAATCCGCACCCCCATGAACGGCGTCATCGGGATGACCGAACTCCTGAAGATGACGGATCTGACAACACAGCAGATGAACTATGTGAAAAACCTCGAACTGTCCGGCGATAACCTTCTCTCCCTGATCAACGATATCCTTGATCTTTCCAAGATCGAGGCTCGAAAGATTTTGATCGAATTTGAGGAATTCAGTCTGCATCACTGCATCAACGATGTCATCCAGATGCAAAAGCATATAATTTATGAAAAGGGACTTGCTCTTGAAGTGTATGTGGACACTAAGGCCCACCTTCACCTGGTGGGAGATCAGCTACGGCTCAAACAGATACTCCTCAACCTGCTGGGGAACGCCGTAAAGTTCACGACACAGGGGAGTATCACCATCTCGGCGCAGGTTCTGGAACGTAACAATAACGCCGTGCTTGTGCAGATCGCGGTACGCGATACCGGCATCGGCATCTCTGCCGAATCCCTTGAATATATCTTCATGCCGTTTGCCCAAGAGAACGGTTCCATAACACGCCGCTTCGGTGGTACGGGTCTTGGCCTGAGTATCAGCCGCAGCTTGACGGAACTCATGGGTGGCAGCATTACCGTCGAAAGCTCGCCAGGCGTCGGCAGCTGTTTCATGGTGATCCTTCCCTTGTTAGTTGCTCGAACGGATGTCACGGAGGATGACACCAATGAAGAAGCAGCGGTTACCTGGCTTAGGACGCCACTACGGATACTTTTTGTCGAGGATAATTCGATCAACGCCACAGTCGGGATGGCGCTGCTTGGCAAACTAGGGCACAACGTCGTGTCGGTGGAGAATGGTTTGGAATGCCTGGTAGCGCTGAAAAACGGCGCCTTTGATCTCGTGCTGATGGATATCCAGATGCCGGTTATGAATGGCGATGATGCCCTGCGGGAAATTCGCGAAAAGGAGCAGGGAACGTCCCTTCACCAGCCGGTGATTGCCCTGACCGCCTACGCTCTGCGCGGGGACAAGGAGAAATACCTGCAAAAAGGGTTTGACGGCTATCTGTCGAAACCATTCAAAACGGGCATGCTGATTTCCGAGATGAGGCGCGTGCTGGAAAGCAGCACATCACATAGCCTGGGTTGTGCAGAGTCAGAAGCGGTTCGCACGGAGCAAGAAGTAATTCGGCGTGGGGACTGAAGTACTAGAAAAGAAACACTCCCGAAACCAGCCCCATCCGCAGTATTGATCCGCCCGAGCGTGTAAGTCACTATTTTTATTTCAGCAAAATTCTCTCCTTTGTTATTTACTCCTGTCCATAATCATCCCCCAAACATAAATACTTTTTCCTGTAATGCTTACCTGACAGACAGACACTTCAAGTACACCTAAAGTACTATCCATCCAAATGTGCAAGGTACTATGCTGGGTGACGACCTGCTAGTGATCGGCGCCCTGGCGGACTCGGTAGCGGGCAATGAGGATGTAGGCTTGCTCGAAAAGGGTACATGATTATGACCAGCCTGATAAAATACGGATTGTTGCTGTTGTTACTGCTGACATTTTCGGCTGTTCCGCCTGAAGGGCAGGCCGCTGATTTTGTACAAAAAGCCTCCGCTGGACAACGCCTGAAAGCGATTATCGAGGACAACTATCATCCCTACACGTTTATAAATGAACAAGGGAAACCGGACGGATTCAGTGTCGAAATAACAAGAGCCGTTGCCAAAACAATGGATCTTGAAATTGATATCCGGGCGGGTAAATGGGGTGTGGCAGTAAAAGGTCTGGAAACAGGACTGATAGATTTGATTCCTGTTATGGCGCCTTCCCCTGAACGGCAAAAGTCATTCAATTTTTCAGTGCCATATACCGTGGTTTACGATGCAATCTTTGTCAAAAAAGGGGCAACCAGCGTTCATTCGCTTAAGGAACTCTCCGGTAAAAAAGTCATCGTGACCAACAATGACCTGGCTCACAACTATCTTGTTTCGAGCGGTCTGGCTAAAACCATGACCATTGTTTATGCGGAATCGGGGCCGGAGGCGTTGCAGCTTCTTTCCGCCGGAAAGGGTGATGCTGCCATCATGCCGAAACTTATCGGTCTGCTGACGATAAAAAATCAAAACCTTACCGGCATTGACACATCGCCCCCGCTGGTTGATTCCTATAGTCGAGCGTGGAGTTTTGCCGTCAAGGCCGGCAATCAGGCGCTGCTGGAACGCCTCAATCAGGGGCTAAACATCATCAAAAACAGCGGAGAGTACGATGACATTTACAAAAAATGGTTCGGTGAACTTGAAGGCTCACGCATAAACAAGAAAGAAATCATCAAATACGCATCCTTTGGAGTACTTGTCCTGCTTGGTTTGATTCTCTGGAGTGTTGTGCTGAAACGACAGGTGAAAGCTAAAACCGCATATCTTGAGGCGGAGATAAAGCTGAGGATGCTGCGAGAAAAAGAGCTGCTTGTACGGAACGCCGAACTGGATCGCTTCACCTACACCGCATCTCACGACCTGAAGAGCCCACTGATCACTATCCAGAGTTATGCCGATATGATCGCGCTTGATCTGGACGCAGGCAATCATGCGCGTGCCAGAGATGATTTAAAGAGGATTGAGCGTGCGGCTGCAACGATGACAGACCTGCTCAATGACCTTCTGGAGTTGTCTCGTGTTGGCAAACAGATGAATGAGCCTTCTCGTATTGATATGAACCGATTGGTCAAGGATACATTGGGGCAATTGGCCGGTCTGCTTGAAGGGTCGTCGATTGAGGTCGTTATCAATCAGAATCTGCCGGAAATACGCGGTGACCGCAGGCGTATCTCCGTGGTGCTTCAGAACCTGATTGAAAACAGCATAAAATACATGGGAGATCAGGCAACACCGCGCCTGGAGATCGGCGCCAGAAACAACGGCCTGGAGTGCGTCTTTTTTGTCAGAGACAACGGCAAAGGGATCGAGCCGCATTTCCATGAAACCATCTTTGGCCTGTTCAACCAGCTGGATGCCAAAAGCGAAGGTACCGGGGTGGGGTTGGCGCTGGTCAAGCGGATCATTGAGATGCATGGCGGTCGGCTGTGGGTGGAGTCGGAAGGGGCGGGGAAAGGGAGCATGTTCTGTTTTGCGGTGCCTGAGTGCCATGAAACCGGGGTTTGAAGTCAGAGGATACGCGCATGAATAGCACTATCAAACGGAGTTGGTCGCTCAAATCAAAACTGACCATGTTCACGTCTGTCATTTTCCTGATTGGCATCTGGTCACTGGCGCTCTACTCCAGCCAGGTTTTGCACAGGGAGATGCTACAGCTGGCAAGTGAACAACAATTTTCGACAGCTTCCATAATTGCCGCAGATATCAATAATGAGTTGAAAACCCGATTTAGATCCCTTGAACAAATTGCATCAGAAATCGGTCCAGCCATGATGGCCAATTCGGCCTCCGTGCAGACACTTCTGGAAAAACGCCCGATACTGCTGTCAATCGGCTTTGAAAATTGACCCACCATCGGCGTCCAAAATTGACCCACCCCAGGT